>Ga0209502_10001733_pt1 | contig 19264 bp, 20 predicted proteins | sample ArcticOcean_MG_C_10_FD_187442 | JGI IMG/M metagenome (GOLD analysis project Ga0209502, IMG submission 187442) | Marine microbial communities from western Arctic Ocean - ArcticOcean_MG_CB11_90 (SPAdes) (version 2) | ecosystem: Environmental > Aquatic > Marine > Oceanic | place: Arctic Ocean... | reverse complement strand
GCATCCAAAATAATAAGAAAATAATTACTAATGTAATTGGAACAATATAGTCATGGAATTTTGGAGTGATCAACTCAATACCTTCGATTGCGGATAAAACTGAAATAGCAGGGGTGATCATGCCGTCCGCATAAAACATGCAAGCACCCAACATACCAATAAACATTATAATGATTTTCTTTTTTTTGGACTTGGCATTTCGATTAGCGAGAGAGAGGAGAGCCATAATGCCACCTTCACCTTTATTATTTGCTCTCATAATGAAAGTTATGTATTTAACTGAAACAATCAATATTAAAGACCAAAATATTAAAGAGAGTATCCCAAGCATATTAGCTTCGTTAAGATCTAAAATATTATTATTAATAGTGAATATTTCTCTAATAGCATAGAGTGGGCTTGTTCCTATATCACCAAATACAACTCCGAGCGCAGCAAGTGATAACGCCATCATTGATGCATTTTTTGTTTTTTTTGACTTCATTTATAATTTATTTGTCTTAGTTAATTTTTGTAATATTAGCTTCTGCATCGCCTTTGTGAAACTTTATTTTTATTTTATCACTAACACTCACAGCAGAAGTGTTATTAATAATTTTTTTATTTTGATTTAAAATAATTGAATATCCCCTAGACAATATTTCATTTGGATTTAAGTGGCCTAAATTTTGCTTGTAAGATTTAATTTGCTCTTGATATCTTTCAAGTCGTGCGCCTATTATTATTTGCATTCTATCTGTTAAGGCTTGAATTAAATCATTTTGGGATGCTATTTTTTGTATTGGCGATACAAGACCTTTTTCTAATAAATCGATTCTTTGATTTAATTGCTCAATTTTATTTTGGATAATATTCGATAAATTAATTTTAAAATATTCTAAATTTCCAAGTAATTCCTCGTAACTAGTACTAATAATCTCTGCTGCTGCAGTTGGAGTAGGGGCTCTTAGATCTGCTACAAAGTCTGAAATAGTTATATCTGTTTGATGACCAACTGCAGAAATTATTGGTAGTGACGATGAGTAGATTTCTCTAACAACTGATTCGTCATTAAATGACCATAGGTCCTCAATTGAACCTCCACCTCTACATAGTATTAGAACATCTGCCTCATCTCTTTGATTCGCCAGCCTTAATGCTTCAATAATACCTTGAGGTGCTGTTTTCCCTTGCACAGGAGTTGGATAAATGATTATTCTTAGTGACTTATTTCTTCTTTTTAATGTTGTTATTACATCTCTTAGTACAGCAGCATCTGGAGAAGTTACAACCCCTATACAATTAGGATAAGCTGGTAATAATTTTTTTTGTTCTTGGTTGAATAGCCCTTCAGAGTCTAACTTCTGTTTTAGCTCATTAAATTCTTCAAATAGCCTGCCCAATCCGGCTTGCTGAAGTGAGGATATATTTAATTGGTAGTCACCTCTTTGTTCATAAAGTCCAATTTTACATTGTGCCTCTATTAGATCACCATTTTTTGGAATCCATTTTACTAGACTATTTCTTCCTTTAAACATGGTGCATCTAACTTGCGCACCATTGTCTTTGAGAGTGAAGTACCAATGTCCAGAGCTAGCCTCTATAAAATTTGACAACTCTCCTTTCACCCAAATAGATGGGAAATTATCTTGTAGCAGCTCTTTAACTAATTTATTAATTTCAGTTATTGAGAAAATTTTTATTTCAGCTGAATTAAAGTCGTTTATCATATGATATATGTCACCAAAAAATATATATTTAATATTAATTTATTATAAGTCGTTTATTGAAACTAATTAAACCTAATGCAAAATTTTTTAACATTTAAAAGAATTAACCTACTAGGGGCTTTGCTATCTTTCCTTCTGGTTGGTTTAGCACTAACTATTCAAACGCAATTTGATCTTGAACCATGCCCTCTGTGTGTCTCACAAAGAATTGTGTTTATTTTAATTGGTTTTATTTTTTTAGTATTTTCCTTTATGAGCCCAACAAGACTAATAAAATTTATTCATCTTGTAAGTTTGTCAGTTGTTAATATTGTAGGAATGGTTTTTGCTATTAAGCATATTTTGATCCAAGGAAAATGGATTACAGTTCCAGCTGAGTGCGGTATTGATTTGGATTATATGTTTGAAAACTTCCCAATCAGAGAGGCATTTAGCCTTTTATTTAAGGGGACAGGAGATTGTTCAGAAATTGATTGGTTATTTTTGGGGTTGAGCCTTCCTCAGTTAGCACTAATTGCCTATATTATGCTTTGCGTTTTAACTTTCTATATTTACAAAAAAATTAATAAATGAATACATTAGAATCAACAATTGGCAATACTCCTCTAGCGAAAATACAAAGGTTAGCTGATTCCTCATCAGGTGATATATATTTAAAGCTAGAAGGAAATAACCCAGCTGGCTCAGTAAAGGACAGACCTGCCTTTTCTATGATCAAACAAGCTGAACTGAGGGGTGACATCAAGCCAGGTGACACTTTGATAGAGGCAACATCTGGAAATACAGGTATAGCTCTAGCTATGGTTTCAGCCATGAAGGGCTATAAAATAATTTTAATCATGCCAGAAAATCAATCAATTGAAAGACGTCAAACAATGAAAGCTTTTGGTGCTGAATTATTATTAACTTCTCAAGAAGGTAGTATGGAATTGGCTCGTGATAAAGCACTTAAAATGCAAAGTGAAGGAAGGGGTATAGTTCTTGATCAATTTGGAAACGAAGATAACCCGAAAGCTCATTATGAAGGTACTGGGCCAGAGATTTGGCGAGATACGAAGGGGACAGTTACTCATTTTATTTCTAGCATGGGAACAACAGGTACAATTGTAGGAACATCGAGGTTTCTTAAAGAAAAAAATTCTTCAATACAAATCATTGGAGTTCAGCCAGAAGAGGGTTCACAAATACCCGGTATAAGAAAGTGGCCAAAAGAATATTTACCTAGTATTTTTGATGATAGCAACATAGATAGTATTAGATTGGTTAGTCAAAATAATGCTGAAGAAACAGCAAGAAATCTTGCCAAAAAAGAAGGTATTTTTTCTGGTGGATCAACTGGTGGTGCGCTTTTCGTAGCTCTTGAGATTGCAAAAAAAAATCCTGAAGCAGTGATAGTTTCTATCGCTTGCGATAGGGGAGATCGCTATTTATCAACCGGAATTTTTCCCGTCTAAGCTGTGACACCTTCATTAGTTTTTGATTTAGAGACCATTCCAGATATTCTGGCTATTCGTCGTCTATATAAAATTAGCGATGATATAAGTGATGAAGATGTTGTAAATATTGCAATGTATAAAAGAAGACAGAAAGTTGGACATGACTTTCTTCAACATCATCTCCAAAAAATTGTTGCCATTTCTTGCGTATTAAAAACTGATGAGCAATTAAAGATATGGTCATTAGGAGATGAGGAAAGTAGCGAAGCAGATCTGTTGGAAAGATTTTACGACGGTATTGAGAAATATTTACCTAATTTGGTGACTTGGAATGGGACTGGTTTTGATTTACCTGTCTTAAATTATCGCTCGTTGGTAAATAAAGTGGCCTCTTCTATTTATTTTGATATGGGTGAGAATAATTCAGATTTCAAATGGAATAATTATTTGAATCGTTTTCATCAAAGACATATCGATTTAATGGATTTTTTCGCCTTATATAATGGTAGAAATAATTCTTCTCTAGACCAGGTATCAAAACTATGTGGGTTTCCTGGAAAGTTAGATATGGATGGCGGCCAGGTATGGAAGACTTATCTTGAAGGCAACCTTAAATCAATAAGAGATTATTGTGAAACAGATGTAGTAAATACGTATTTAGTTTATTTAAGATTTTTGTTAATTAAGACACACATAAGTCAAAAATCATATGATGATGAATTGAAAAAAACACAAAAGATGATCAAAGACTTAAATAAACCACATTGGAAATTTTTTATTGAGGCATGGCAGCTATAGTGAGAAGCAGGTCCGAAAAATCTTTTATTACTACTATTTCTTCTATTAGCCATGAGGGTAAGGGCATTTCCTATGAAGATGATAAAACTATTTTTATAGATAATGCACTTCTTGACGAGGAAGTTGAATATAAGATAATTAAAAAGAAGAAAAATTTAGCGTTTGCTAAGAGTTTAAAAATATTAAAACCATCGTCACAAAGAATTGAAGCAAAGTGCGATGTGTATGGGATCTGTGGTGGCTGCTCAATGCAGCATTTTGATGAAGGAGTTCAATTAGCATACAAACAAAGGGCATTCGAAGAAACATTAAAGCATGTAGGCAATGTATTGCCAGAAACTATATTAAGTCCGATATCTGGACCTTTATGGCACTACCGGCACAAAGCAAGATTAAGGGTAAAGTATGTATTGAAAAAGCAAAAAGTATTAATTGGTTTCAATGAAAAATTGTCACATTTTTTGACAAATATGGATTCATGCCCAGTTTTACCAAAAAAGTTATCAGATCTAATTAAGCCACTTCAAGATTTATTCCTCAAATTATCTATAAGGGAGCAAATACCGCAAATTGAATATGCATCAAATCAAATTCGTCATATTTTAGTTTTAAGAATACTTCAATCATTAACCAAAGAAGATGAAATTATTCTTAAGGATTTTCAAGATTTAAATGAAATTGAATTTTGGATTCAAACAAAAGGTTACGATACTGTTAAGCCATTATTTGAAACGACAAAAGACTACGTAACCTATAAAAATAAAGAATTTAATTTAGAATTTTTATTCAATCCAACAGGGTTTACTCAGATAAATCCATTTATCAATGAAATATTAATTAGAAGGGTTATGGCCCTGCTAGAACCTAAAAAAAGTGATTTAATTTTTGATTTTTTCTCCGGAATTGGGAATTTTACATTACCTATTGCTACTTCTGGTGCAAATGTATTAGCAGTAGAGGGGGATAAGATGTTGGTAGACTCAGGAAACAATAATGCAATTAAAAATAACTTAAGTAATAATGTAAGGTTTAAAGAAGCGGATTTATTTAATATTGAAAAAAATGAGTTGCTGTTGCTAGGTCAAGCGGATAAGTGGTTAATTGACCCTCCTAGACTTGGAGCTCTTAATTTAATAAATTTACTAGATGATCAAATAAAGCCAAAGCTGATTATATATATATCATGTAACCCAGCTACTTTGGCTAGAGACTCAGATATTTTAGTAAACAAAAAAAATTATAGCTTCAAGAAAGGCGGAATAGTAAACATGTTTCCACATACATCACATGTTGAATCAATAGCTGTTTTTGAGAGAAATGAGTAATCAAGGAAGGTATGTAGTAACTACTTTTATTTGTTTATTTCTATTGATTGGTTGTTCGGACCAAAATATAAAAAATATTATTTATTTTGGGATTGCACAAAGCCCACAAAATTTAGATCCAAGGTTCCAATCTGATGCGGCATCTGAGAGAATCTCTGAATTAATTTATTCACCCTTATTTTATTTTGATAAAAATTATAAAACCCAGTCAAATATAGTTAATTGGGAAAAAGTTAACCCATTAAAATATAAATTTATAATTAAGAAAAAATTACCTACATTTCACCATAATAAAATTATGAGTGTTGGAGATATAGTTGCTACATTAAATAGTTTAAGATCTAAGAAAAAATCACCATTTTATATTGAGCTAAATAATATAAAAATTATCACCAAATTATCTGAATCTTCATTCGAAATTGATTTATTTAAAAAAGATATAAATTTTATATCAAGATTAGCTTTTTTTATCTTGCCTGAAGACTTACTTATTAATAATCATAATTTTTCAACGAACCCTGTTGGCTCCGGACCATTTTTATTTTTAGAAAAATACCCTAACCTTAAAGTAGAAAGAAGGCATGATTCACAAATAATTGAGTTAGTTAAGATTAAAGATCCAACTGTTCGAGTTTTGAAATTAATAAATGGTGAAATTGATTTACTACAAAATGACTTACCTCTTGAGATGATTAGGCTTCTTGAGGCTAAGGGAAAAATTACTACCTTAAAAGAGTACGGTGCAAATGTTTCATATATTGGATTTAATTTTAATAATCCAATATTAAAACAATATAAATTTAGAAAAGCTCTAAGTTTAGCTATTGATCGTCAGTCAATAATTCAACATTTTTTAAATAACAAAACAAGAGTTGCAGAACAAATACTTCCTCCAGAACATTGGGCAAGTGAGGAAGTAAATTCATTTAATTTCAACCCCATGTTAGCAAAAAAATATATTAGTGACCTAAGACTTCATGAGCCTATAGTCATTACTTTAAAAACTTCGACTGACCCTTTCAGAGTCAAGATTGCCACCTTGATACAAAAACAATTTGAAAATATTGGCGTTAAATTAATTATTAAATCTCTTGATTGGGGAACTTATTTTAAAGACATTCAGGCTGGAGAGTTTGAATTATATGGCTTAACTTGGGTTGGCATTAAAAACCCAGAAATTTATTCAAAAATTTTTAATTCGAAACTTACTCCACCCGATGGTTTAAATCGTGGTGGATACAAAGATGATATTACAGATTCTCTTATTATTGACGCGATAGAATCAAATTTGTGGGGTAAAGTAATTAAAAAAGTCCATATTGATAATGCCTTCATGCCTTTATGGTTTGAAGGTAATTTTGCTGCTTTTAATAAAAATATAAGTGGCTATTATATTCATATTGATGGAAGTTGGGATGCCTTAAAAACTGTTAGGAAGGAACAATGACAATTTTAATTAATATATCTATTAAGCAACAGGTGCTTACTTTGATTGACAATGGAAGTGTGATTAAATGTTTCAAAGTATCTACTTCCCTTAAAGGGATTGGTCAAATCAAGAATAGTTTCCAAACTCCGATTGGTCGTCATTATATTCGTGCAAAGATTGGTAAAGACCAACCAATTTTAACCATCTTTGAAGGTAGGAGGCCTACAGGCCAAATATGGACTAACTCACATTTAAATTCAAAGCCAAATCATGACTGGATTTTATCTAGAATTCTATGGTTATCAGGCAAGGAATTAGGATTGAATCGTTTGGGTAACTCTGACACAATGCAAAGATATATTTATATCCACGGTACTGCTGACGAGGATAAATTAGGCAAGCCTTTGTCTCATGGTTGTATAAGAATGTCTAATAATGATGTTATTGAGATTTTTGATTTAATCCATGTGGGCACGATAGTTGATATAAATGAAGAATAGTTTTTCAACCATATTTTTATCATCTTTTCTTCAAGTGCTAGGGATATTCATAGTTACTTTTATGATTTTGCATCTCCTTCCGGGAGATCCAATTCAAGTCATGCTGGGAGAGTCTGCTAGCCTATCAGATCAATCCGAACTAAGGGTAGAGTTAGGGCTAGACCAACCTATATATAGACAAATATTCAATTCAATTTCGCAAATAATTCATGGAAATTTTGGCCAGTCTATACTTACGGGAGCTCCAATTAAAGAGCAAATACTCTTTGCAATGAAAAATACATACATACTTGCATTAACTTCATTATTTATTGCAATAATTTTTGGAGTTACTGGTGGGGTAGCTGCAGCGAAATATAAGGATACTTTATTAGATAAAATAATTATCAGTTCAAGTTTGTTTTTTATATCAATCCCACACTTTTTCTTAGGCCCATTGCTGATGCTTTTTTTGTCAATTTGGCTTGGTTGGTTACCAATTAGCGGAATGGAAAGCTCATTTTCTATTGTATTGCCAGCATTAACCTTATCTCTTGGTATGCTGGCTATTATTATTAAAATGACTAGGAATTGTATGATTGAGATTATGAATTCGGATTCCGTGAGAACTGCTAGGTCGAAGGGACTTTCAGAATGGTCTATAACTATTCACCATATATTTAGGTTAGTCTTAATTCCATTAATTACTATTATTGGAATGCAATTTGGATCATTACTATCAGGAGCGGTCATAACAGAAACATTATTTAGTTGGAATGGTTTAGGTATGCTTTTAGTAAATTCAATTCAAATGCGAGATTACCCAATTACTCAAGCATGTATTTTTGTTATTGCTATTTCTTATGTCGTAGTAAATTTATTTACTGAAGTTTTATATAGAATAGTTGACCCAAGAATGAAGGATAGCTAGATTTGAAAAAATTAGTATTGTTTGTAATATTTTTTTGGTCAATAGGGATGATTATAAAATTATTTTTTGGATTTGATTCTAATCAGATGGAATTTAGTGAAATTTTAATTAAGCCTAATTTTACGTCTTGGCTTGGTAGGGACGATTATGGTAGAGATATATTTTATCGTTTAATTGATGGATTCTTAAATTCTTTTGAAATAATTTTCTCAGTTACAGTAATTTCAAGTCTTTTTGGTATTTCAATCGGCATTATCTCAGGATATTTTGGCGGAAAATTAGACCAATTCATTAGGTATATAACCACATTATTTATGGCCTTCCCTGGAATATTACTTGCTATCGCTTTTGCAGCCATCTTAGACCCTGGCAAATTTAATTTGATACTTGCTTTATCAATCGGTGGTTGGGTTGGTTACGCCAGGCTTTCGAGAGCTCAAACTATCTTAATTAAAAATTTAGATTTTGTTAAAGCTTCTGTATCTATGGGGAACTCTGATATAAAAATAATAATTAATCATATTTTTCCCTCTATAAGGATACCTTTAATAGTAGAGGGTACTTATGCAATTGCAGGTTTAATTATTGCGGAAGCAAGTCTGTCATTTATTGGCTTAGGGTTGCAGGCACCAATGGCTTCCTGGGGAGGGATGATGCGAGATAGCGTAAGGTTCTTATTAGTATCACCGCACTATGCTATATTCGTTGGCCTAAGCATAATGTCTTTAGTATATTGTATTAATTTTTTAGGCGATTATTTTAATCAAAAATGGGATATTAAAAATAATGAAGAGTAGTAATTACAAATACTACGATCTTGTTATGGCTGCATTTGTGACTGTTTTAATCACAGCCAATATTATTGGCCCAGCTAAAATTGCTCAATTAGATCTCCCAATTTTTGGCGTTATAACCTTTGGTGCTGGCGTTTTATTCTTCCCAATATCTTTTATTTTTGGTGATATTTTGACTGAGGTTTATGGGTATGCAGCATCTAGAAGAGTTATTTGGGCTGGTTTCGCGGGTTTAGCTTTTGCCTCTTTCATGGCCTGGGTTGTCGTTTCACTTCCACCAGCACCTTTCTGGAAAAATCAAGAAGTGTATGAAATTGCTTTTGGGTCTGCATGGCGAATTGCCTTAGCGGGACTCGTTGCTTTCGCTGCAGGTGAATTTGCAAATTCATTTGTTATGGCTAAAATGAAAATTTTAACAAAAGGTAAAAAATTATGGACTAGAACTATTGGTTCAACTATCGTTGGTGAAGGTGTTGATTCAATTTTATTCTATCCTTTGGCCTTCTATAATTCCGGGATTATTCCCAATGAAATGTTAATGTTAGTTGTTGGAGTTCAATTTTTAGCTAAAACAGGAGTCGAAATTGCATTTACTCCAATCACTTATAAAGTCATTAAATTTTTAAAGTCTAAGGAGAAAATTGATTTTTACGATAATAAAACAAATTTTAACCCCTTTACCTTTAAAGGTTAGAGGGCTTATTTAATGACTTGCTTGATGGTTGATGTTGAAGGTCTTGAGCTAGTTCACAATGACATAAAAAGAATTGAACATTCCTTAGTTGGGGGTGTTATTTTATTTTCGAGAAACTTTAAAGATAAAGCTCAGCTTAAAGATCTTGTTATTTCTATTCGTAACGTAAAGCATAATCTACTTATAGCTGTCGATCATGAAGGTGGTCGCGTTCAAAGGTTTAAGCATGAATTTACTAGAATCCCAAAAATGCATGCAATTGGTCAAATTTACCAAGAAGATAAAAATTATGCAAATAAAATTGCTAAATTAACCGGCTGGATAATTTCGGAAGAATTGGCAGAGATGGATATTGACTTTAGCTTCACCCCAGTCTTAGATGTCGATTACGGAGCCAGTTCAGTTATTGGAGACCGTTCTTTCCATGAAAATATTGAACCTATTATTGAATTGGCTAGCTCTCTTGTAGAAGGATTAAGTTTTGGTGGTATGCAATCCGTAGGCAAACATTTTCCCGGGCATGGTTTTATAAAAGCTGACACTCATTTAGAAAGTGCTACAGACAATCGCTCACTAGAGCTAATTCAAAATAATGATATGCTAACTTTTGAGAAGCTTATAAAAAGAGGTATTAAGGGTATTATGCCGTCTCACATAGTTTATTCGTCATGCGATAACAATCCATCAGGTCTTTCAAAGTTTTGGCTTCAGGAACAATTAAGAGGGCGATTACAATTTACGGGAGCAATTTTTAGTGATGATATGAGCATGAAGGCTGCTGAAGATTCTGAAAATAATATTACATTAAGAGTTCAAAATGCATTGATTGCAGGTTGTGATATGGTTCTTGTTTGTAATTCACCAAGTAAAGTGGACAAGTTGATTGAAGAGTTAGAGTGGAAGCCAGACAAAGTATCCATTAAAAGACTTCAATCAATGAAATTGAATAAAGCCGTAAATATCCAAAGAAAAGTAAATTATTTTAATCTTGACATTGATGATGCTCGCTCTCTCATCAATGAAGTATAAAGAAGTTAAATTTACACTCTAAATTAATCTTGAACTTTTGACGTATAAGCCTTATCCTATAGTTATATTATTAAATTATATAAAGGATTTTAATTAACATGCAAAACAATATTAATGTGGCGACTCGTTCGCAATCAGTCTTAGCAACTAATAAGGTTTTAAGAAATACTTATGCATTATTAGGTTTTTCATTAATACCAACAGTAATCGGTGCTTTTATTGGAATGACCATGAATTTTGGCTTTGCAGCTCAAAGTCCAATGATGTTTTTTATTCTAACGCTTGGAGCAATGTTCGGAATGTTTTATTTGATTAGAGCAAATCGTAATAGCAGTCTGGGAGTAGTTTTTCTTCTAGGACTGACGTTTTTAATGGGAATAATGCTCGGACCAATTTTACAAGTAGCTTTTAGCCTGAGTAATGGTGGGCAAATTGTAGGATTAGCGGCAGGTGGAACAGCAACCATTTTTTTAGTAATGTCCGGTATTGCAACTACAAGTAAAAGAGACTTTTCATTCATGGGAAAATTCTTAATGATTGGGTTAATACTTTTGATTTTAGCTATGGTGGTAAATATATTCTTCCAAATACCAGCAATGGCGCTAGCAATATCTGGAATAGCAGTTCTTATTTTTTCTGGATTTATTCTTTATGATGTCAATAGGATTGTTAGAGGTGGTGAAACAAATTATATAATGGCTACTCTTGCGCTGTACTTAAATATCTATAATTTATTTGTTCACTTACTCCATATTCTTATGGCAGTAATGGGAAATAGAGATTAATATTGCTAAATTTTTAAAAAACCGTGATTTATATCACGGTTTTTTTTTGCCTCTTATTTTTAAAAAATTTCTGTAAAAGTACTTTGGACTCATTTTTTAAAATTCCACCATGAATAGTACAGTGATGATTTAAGTCCTTATTACCTTGGAGATTAATTACACTATCGCAAGCTCCAGTTTTTAGATCATATGCACCAAAGTATAGATTACTAATACGTGCATGAAATATAGCACCAAGACACATAATACATGGCTCAAGTGTGGCATATAAAGAACAATCAAGTAGCCTGTAATTGTTAAAGTATTTTCCAGCAGCCCTTATAACTAAAACTTCTGCATGGGCACAAGGGTCATTTTTAGTAATAGATAAATTATGAGCATTAGCAATGATTTTATTTTGGTAAACTAAGACTGCACCAACGGGTACCTCATTAACTTTTAAAGATAACTGTGCTTGCTTTAAAGCTTCACCCATAAAGAATTCATGTGTTTTTTTATCAGTCATTTATAATCCAAAGAAGAATTAAATTTTTAAAAATAATAAGATCATAGTTATTATAATGATTAATGCGGATTGGATACTGTTTTAATATCACCATTTTTCAGCTAAACTTGCGCTAAATTAAATCCACTCTCTAGGATAATATTGTAATGAAAAAATTAGCTAACACTGAAGTACCTATAAATAATGTAATTGCAGAAAGATGGAGCCCCCGTGCTTTTGATTCAAGCCATATAATTACAGAAGATTCAATTAAGTCTTTATTTGAGGCAGCAAGGTGGGCGCCGTCTTGTTATGGAGATCAACCCTGGAAATATGTATTGTTTAAAAAAGAAGATGCAACAGGATGGTCAAGTGTATTAAACTGCTTATCCATCGGAAATCAAGATTGGGCAATGGATGCATCAATTTTGATTGTTGTTTGTGCACATAAAAATTTTAATCATAATGGCGAACCAAATCGCTGGGCGCAATATGATACTGGGGCAGCTTCAGAAAATATCTGTTTGCAGGCAGCCAGTATTGGTTTAGCAACTCACCAAATGGGGGGGTTTGATCAAGAAAAAATAAGAAATTTATCAAATATTCCTTTAGAATTTGATATCCTTGCATGTATGGTTGTAGGAAAAAACTTAGATGAATCTAAATTAAGCCAGGTTCAGAAAGAGAAGGAAACACAAGTGCGCTCAAGAAAGCCACTCAAAGATATTTATTTTATTAATGAATGGAAATAGGACAATTATGACTAATTTAGTTACATTAACAGAAAGTAATTTTAAAAAGACAATTGAAGAAAATGAATTTGTTATAGTAGATTTCTGGAATGCTTCTTGTAAGCCCTGTCTTGAATTTACTCCAATATTTGAAGCAGCAGCAAAAAAGAATAAGGACATTGTTTTTGGAATGGTCGATATAGATAAAGACAAGGTTATCTCTGATTATTTTCAGGTTGAAGTAATTCCTGCCGTCTTATTCATTAGGGAGCGTGCTGGTATTCATGCTCAACATGGAGAGATTGGTGCACCAGCTTTAGATAAGATGATTGAATGGGCTCGCGATTTCGATATGAAGGAAGTAAAAAGCTTTCTGAAAGATGAGAATAAAAAAAGCTAATTAGGATAGTTTTTTTAAGAACTTAATAGGGTCAATCGATTCACCATCCTTTCTTATTTCGAATAAAAGTTTAACTTCGTCATAACTATTATTACCCATCGTTCCTATTGATTGTCCCGCTTGAACAGTTTGGCCTTCAGTTACAAGTATTGACTGTTGATTTCCATATACACTTAGAATATTTTTTTCATGCTTAATAATTGTGAGCTTTCCGTATCCTGCGAGATCCTCGCCTACATAGATAACTTTTCCTTTTGCAACTGATCTGATTTCCTGACCCTCTAAACCTAGTATTTCAATTCCTTTTTTATCTGCGACATTGTTAAAGAGCGAGGTTAATTCACCGTCTGTTGGCCATTCCCAGTTTTTTTGATTTTTTTCTTTTAGAGCTGAGAGATTTTGTGATTTCTTGATTGATTTCTTTGAGTATATTTCATGAATAACTTTTGGTTGATCAATTTGTATGGGTTCACCAAATTGAAAATTAACCCTTGAACCTTGTTCGTCTATAACTCCATCAGAGAATATATTATTTTCAATTATTTCACCCTCCTCAAAGGGGATAGTGCTAACTAAACTTTCTTCATTTTTATCATCAGATGGTTTCACCTTATTCTTACGATAGATATCAAACCTTATTTGATCTCCAGGCTTTACAAAATATGGTTTTTTTAGTCCATTAGATAAAGCTAATTTTTTATAATCAAAGCCACATTTTAAGGCTATGCTAAATACAGTCTCACCTTTTTTAACTTTGTATACATCCGGACATTTTCTACTAGCTTTATTTTTTTGTTTTCCTCCATCCACTGGAGCAGGGAATTGAGACGCACAACTAGCAAAAAAAAGCGGTATAAATATAAAAAGTATCTTATGCATTTATTTTTTTAACCAATCTTCCATATTTTTTATTTTTTGATGGTCAGTTAAGTCGCCATGAATAGGTGTAATTGATACCATATTATTTTTAACTGAATTAAAATCAGTCCCAGGACCACTGTCATTTGGTTTTCCTGCAGCCCCTATATGAAAAAAAGTTTCACCATCCTTTTCCTCGCCTTTAATTGCAGGTTCAGCCGCATGCCTTTTTCCAAGTCTTGTAATCTCCATTCCTTTTAAATCATTATATGGAAGGTCTGGAATATTAATATTTAATAATGTAGGACTAAGCTTTTTTTTATTATATAGGTTAATTAGATCAACAGTTACCTTTGCAGCTGTATTAAAATTTTTAGGGTTATCATTACCCATGGATATTGCAAAAGATGGAATATTTAAAAGATAACCTTCCATTGCTGCAGCAACTGTTCCTGAATAAATAGTATCATCTCCCATATTTGGCCCATGATTGATGCCTGATACAACTAAGTCAGGAATAAAATCTATTAACCCGGTGAGCGCTATGTGAACGCAGTCAGTAGGTGTACCGTTAATGTAATAGAAGTTATTATTCAATTTGCTAACTTTAACAGCTTTGTCCAGAGTGAGAGAGCTACTTGACCCACTTCTATTTCTATCTGGTGCTACAACTATTACATCAGAAATTTTTTTCAATTCATTTATTAAAGACTTAATGCCAGCTGCTTGATAACCGTCATCGTTAGATACCAATATTTTCATAATTTTTTTGTTACCTTACAGAAAAACATTGTAGACATAAAGAATACAAAAGATAAAATAATTTGATAAAGGGCTATAGATTGAGATATTCCACTTTCGCTGTAAAATCGAACAACACCTTCAATAAAGAAAAGAAGTATAAACATACTTGACCATTGGTAGGTGTATCTATTCTTCTTTAAAATTCCAAATAAAGGTATTAAAAGGACAGCTGCCTTAACAACCATCAATGATCCTTGAGCTTGAAGTGGGTTAAAAAATATTTCCCATAATAAGTTTAATACAATTAAGCCAATTAAACTAAGACTGGCCATAAAAAAAAGAATATTCATCATTTAAGTTTTAAACTAAGTTTTGCTAATCTTTCGCCTTGTGAAAAACATAGTTTTTTTTCATCTTCAGATAAAGAGTTTGCGTTGTTATCGATACTAACGTGACTTGCTCCGTAGGGTGTTCCACCAGTCGTTGTTGTGCGTAACTCAGGTAATGAATATGGCAGCCCAATTAAAATCATACCCATATGAAGTAAAGGAATTTGCATGCTTAGAAGTGTAGATTCATTGCCACCATGAATAGAACTAGTTGATGTGAATACACAAGCTGGTTTATTCTCAAGAGAACCTTTAAGCCACAATGGAGTTGTAGTTTCAATAAAATATTTTATTGGTGCAGCCATATTCCCAAAACGGGTTGGACTTCCAAGAGCCAAGCCTGAACAAGTTTCTAGATCGTCTAAAGAAGCATACAGTGAGCCAGATTCAGGAATTGAAGGTTTTTGTTTTTTAGTTTCTGGAAATATTTCTGGGACAGTTCTTATTTTAGCTTGAGCACCAGCTACTGAGTTAATACCTCTAGCTATAAATGATGCCATTTCTTTTACTGAACCACTTTTTGAATAATATAAAACTAATATTTCATTCATTTAAACTTTTTTTGCTAGCAATATAGCTTTCCCAATATAATTATGAGGGGTTAGCTTTAGAAGGTAATTTTTATCTTCTAAAGGCAGCTTAAGAATTTTTATAAAAGCGTGTAAAGATTCTTTATTTATATTTTGATTCCCTCTAGTTAAGTCTTTTAACTTTTCATATGGATTCTTTATTCCATTCTTTCTCATAACAGTTTGAATCGGTTCTGCAAGAACCTCCCATGCTTGATCAAGATCTTGATTTATTTTGATTTTATTTATTTCAAGCTTTGTAAGCCCTTTGAGACAGGATTTATATGCTATCAAACTAAAACTAAAAGCTAAGCCTATATTTCTAAGCACTGTTGAATCAGTTAAATCTCTTTGAAGTCTTGAGATAGGAAGTTTTTCAGAAAAATGATGAAGCAATGCATTAGACATACCTAAATTACCCTCCGAGTTCTCAAAGTCAATAGGGTTTACCTTGTGAGGCATAGTAGATGATCCAACTTCATTCTTAATTGTTTTTTGTTTGAAATATCCGGAAGAAATATAAGCCCAAATATCTCGATTAAAATCAATAAGAATTATATTTACTCTAGAAATAGTTTGAAATAATTCCGCCATAAAATCATGCGGCTCTATTTGAGTTGTATAAGGGTTGTAAACCAGACCTATTGACGAAATAAATTCTTTTGAAAATTTTTGCCAATTTTTTTTTGGATATGCAGAAATATGAGCGTTAAAATTTCCAACGGCACCATTAATTTTACCTAAAATTTCTTGCTTCTTTAACTGTAGGATTTGTCTTTTTAGTCTATATGAAAAATTAGAAAACTCTTTACCCATTGTTGTTGGGCTAGCTATTTGACCATGAGTTTTTGCTAACATTGATATTTCTGAAAACTTATTTGAATATAAACTCGTACGCTTTAAAATAGATTCTATAGCTGGAATAAGAACCTTGTTAAGACCCTCTTTTATCATTAATGCATAAGCAAGATTATTTATATCTTCTGACGTGCAAGCAAAATGAATAAACTCACTAATTTTTACTATTTCTTTTTCATTTTTTAGAGAATCTTTTAACCAGTACTCAACAGCTTTTACATCATGATTGGTAACTTTTTCAATTTTCTTAATTGCCTCAGCATCTTTCTGGTCAAAGTTTTTAATAATGCTGTTTAATCTTGTATTTGTCTTAGCAGAAAATCTTGGGACTTCTTTTATCTCTTTATCCTTACTAAGAGCAATTAACCATAATATTTCGATTTTAACTCTATTGCGGATCAACCCATACTCACTAAATATTGCTCTTAAAGGCTCAGTTTGGAACGAATATCTTCCATCTGTTGGAGAAATTGCAGTTAATGCAGAAATCATAATTTACCTTTTAAAGTTATTTATATATTTTACATTAAAAACGAATTATTTTTTTGTGCCTGCTAGATTTATTTAATCTTTGGGAAATCCATTTATTTACTCTAAAATAGACTTATAAAATATATTAAAAATTGAAATAAGGAATTAAATGTTAGATTTGTATCTATCAGATTTAAAAGAGAGGAAAAGTCAGGGATTACCAGCACTCCCTCTGGATGCAAATCAAACTGCATCATTAGTAGAACTCTTAAAATTAGATTCAAATGAGGATCCGAGCTTACTCATAGATTTATTAAAAAATAGAGTTCCAGCTGGAGTAGATAAAGCTGCATTTATAAAGGCTGGCTTTCTAAATGATATAGCTAATAATAACACTCAATCCCCATATGTTAGTGATGATTATGCAATTGAGCTTTTGGGCACAATGCTTGGTGGGTATAATGTTCAATCTCTAATTGCACTTCTAGAAACCAAAAAAGCTCCCCTAGCTGTTAAAGCCTTATCGAAAATTATACTTATTTTCGATGCATTTTATGACGTAGAAAAGCTTCATAGAGATGGCAATTTACACGCATCAAATTTGCTTAACTTATGGGCCGAAGCTGAATGGTTTACGTCAAAAAGCGTTGTACCAGAAACTCTTAAAGTTGTTATTTTTAAAGCGGATGGCGAGACAAATACAGATGATTTATCGCCAGCTCAAGAGGCATGGTCAAGAGCAGACATCCCGTATCATGCAAAATCTATGTTTATAAATAAAATTCCAAATATATTTGAGATAATAGACAAGCTTAAGTTAGAAAATTTGCCAATAGCTTTTGTGGGCGATATTGTCGGAACTGGGTCATCTCGAAAATCAGCTATAAACTCTCTTCAGTGGCACTTTGGACATAAAATAAATCATATACCAAATAAAAATTCAGGTGGAATAATCCTGGGCACAAAAATTGCTCCAATATTCTTTAACACAGCTGAGGACTCGGGAGCCTTACCAATCGAATGCGACGTTTCGAAATTGAATACAGGTGATATTGTGGAAATAAATCTTAAAAAAAGAAATATTACTAATAAAGATGGGGATGAGTTAGTAAAGTTTAATCTTAAGCCTGTAACAATACTTGATGAATTAAGGGCCGGAGGAAGAATCCCTTTAATCATAGGTAAGGGGCTTACAGAAAAGGCTATAACCTCTTTAAAATTAAAGACTTCAAATAAGTTTATAAATATTGTTGCTCAAGATTCATCAAATATAAAAGGTTTCACACTAGCTCAAAAAATTGTTGGTAAAGCGTGTGGTTTAGAAGGGATTCGGCCTGGCATTTACTGTGAGCCAAAAATAAATACTGTTGGCTCACAAGATACAACTGGCGCAATGACTCGAGACGAATTGAAAGAATTGGCATGCCTTGGCTTTTCTGCAGATCTTGTAATGCAAAGTTTTTGTCATACTGCAGCTTATCCAAAACCAGTTGATATTGAATTACAACACTCACTTCCAGACTTTATAAGTAGCAGAGGTGGTGTTTCATTAAAGGCAGGCGACGGCGTGATTCACTCATGGCTTAATAGAATGATTTTGCCAGATAAAGTCGGCACTGGTGGAGATTCACATACTAGATTTCCAATAGGAATTTCTTTTCCAGCTGGGTCAGGATTGGTTGCGTTTTCTGCAGCTATAGGTGTAATGCCATTAGATATGCCCGAATCTGTATTAGTTCGTTTTAGCGGCGAGGTTCAACCAGGTATTACATTAAGAGATCTAGTTAACTCAATCCCATATTTTGCAATTCAGAAAGGTGAGTTGACTATTGGCAAGCAAGGTAAAAAAAATATATTTAATGGGCGTATTCTCGAAATTGAGGGTTTACCAGACCTTAAGGTAGAGCAGGCTTTTGAGTTTTCTGACGCATCTGCCGAGAGATCGGCAAATGGATGCAGCGTAAGGCTCGACGAGAAGCCTATAATTGAGTTCTTGAAGTCTAACATTGTATTAATGCAGAATATGATTGCAGATGGCTACAAAGACGCTCGAACATTACAGAGAAGAATTAACGACATGCAGGAGTGGTTAGAGAAGCCAATATTGTTAAAACCAGATAGTGATGCTGACTATGCCTATATTTTAGATATTGATTTAAATAGCGTTACTGAGCCATTAATTGCTTGCCCTAATGATCCAGATAATATTAAGAAGTTGTCCGACATTGCAAATAACCAGATTGATGAAGTTTTTATTGGGAGCTGTATGACCAATATCGGTCATTATCGTGCAGCTGCAAAAGTCCTGGAAGGAAAAACTGATATTAAATCTAAATTATGGATCGCTCCTC
>Ga0209502_10001720_pt1 | contig 19338 bp, 19 predicted proteins | sample ArcticOcean_MG_C_10_FD_187442 | JGI IMG/M metagenome (GOLD analysis project Ga0209502, IMG submission 187442) | Marine microbial communities from western Arctic Ocean - ArcticOcean_MG_CB11_90 (SPAdes) (version 2) | ecosystem: Environmental > Aquatic > Marine > Oceanic | place: Arctic Ocean... | reverse complement strand
ACAGAGCAATGCAGGCTTATGAAACTGCTTTAATAGGTGGTGATACTTCTGTAATCTTATCTCCTGACAGTGAGTTCTTTAAGTTTTTTGGAAATATTAAACCAAAAAAATAAATTAAATCCATGAAAGAGCTAATCATAGCTTTTGGTCTTTTTCTTTTTATTGAAGGAGTTTTATACACCCTATTTCCATCAAAAATGAAAAGCATGCTTCTAAAATTAAATGATGTGACTAATAGTCAATTAAGAACAGGCGGATTGATATTTGCAGTTATAGGATTTATTATAATTTGGTATATAAAAAATTAAAATGAAAAAAATTAAAAAATTATTAATAGCAGTCTTTACAATTATTTTTGCAATGCAAGTAAGTGCTAAAGATTCACCAGTATCATTTGCTGATTTGGCAGAAAGATTAATGCCATCAGTTGTAAATATTTCAACAACAACCACTGTAACCACAAACAACAATCCTTTCCCAGGGTTTCAATTTCCTCCGGGATCTCCTTTCGAGGATATGTTTAAGGAATTTGGTACACCGCAGAAAAGAAAATCTGCAGCTTTAGGATCTGGATTTATAATTGATGAAAAAGGAATTGTGATAACCAATAATCACGTCATTCAAGACGCAGAAGATATTGTTGTTAGAGTAGGTGGGGATAAAGAGTACAAAGCAACAGTTATTGGAGCAGATCCTTTATCTGATATTGCGGTTCTTCAAATAGATTCAAAAGAAAAGTTTACACCAGTTCAATTTGGAGATTCTGATAAAGCAAGAATTGGTGATTGGGTTATTGCGATTGGTAATCCATTTGGTTTAGGTGGAACGGTTACTTCCGGAATTATTTCAGCAAGAAATAGATCAATAGGCCTTTCACGTTATGAAGACTACATACAAACAGATGCATCAATTAATTCAGGAAACTCAGGTGGGCCATTATTTGATATGAATGGAGATGTGATTGGGATTAATACAGCAATTTTAGGCAAAGGTGGCTCGATTGGCATAGGTTTTTCAATACCATCTAATAGTGCAAAAAAAGTTGTAAACCAATTAATAGAATTTGGTGAAACTAAAAGAGGATGGCTTGGTGTTAGAATTCAAGTAGTAACTGCAGAAATTGCAGATGTTGAAAAATTAGACGAACCACGTGGGGCATTAGTTGCAAGTGTTGCCGAAAAAAGTCCATCAGATAAAGCAGGAATTAAAGCAGGAGATATCATATTGGAATTTAACGGAACTAAAATCAATGAAATGAAAGAGCTGCCAATCATCGTGGCACAAACAGAAGTGGGGAAAACTATTGTAGTTAAAATTTGGAGAAATAAAAAAGAAATTACGAAAAGGATTAAATTAGGAAGATTAGAAACTTCAAATGACTTTAAAGATGAAAAAAAAGAAAATGAAACAGAGATACAGGAGATTTCAGAAATTAAATCATTAAAAATTAGGGGAAGATTATTAAATCAACAGGATATTAAACAAAGACAGCTTCCAAATCAATTAACAGGATTATTAATTACTAATATTGGTAAAAACAGTCCAGTTAATTATTTAAATATAGGTGATATAATAGTTGAAGTTCAAAAGAAAAAAATTAAATCTGTAAAAGATCTTGAAGATATAGTTGATAAAGCTTTAAAATCTGATGAAAAAACAATTTTGATTGTAATTTATAACAATCAAAACCAAAGAAGATACATTGGTGTTAAATTAGATTAACAATGGACAAACGGTCTAAGATTATTTTAGTTTCAGGCCCTACGGCTTCAGGCAAATCAAACTTTGCTTTAAAAATTGCTAAAAAAATTGATGGAGAAATAATTAATGCAGATAGCATGCAGATATATAAAAACTTAAAAATTTTAACTGCTAGACCAATTAAAAAAGAATGGAAACATATTAAACATCATTTATATGGAATAATTGATTTAAATAAAAAATTTTCTACTGGTCAATGGTTAAAGCAAGCGATAAAAATCATTAAAGACATTCAAAGAAGGAAAAAAGTTCCCATCTTAGTTGGTGGTACAGGATTGTATTTTCAGTCTTTAATTAGTGGTTTAGTTAAAATTCCTAATATTCCTATTAAACATAGAAGTAAAATTAGATTAATTCAAAAAAAAGAAGGGCAAAAAAAATTTTATAAAAAACTTTTAAAAATTGACCCTATTGTAAAAGACAAATTTGATTCAAACGACACTCAAAGAGCCATTAGAGCTTTTGAGATTAAATCATTCACAAAGATTTCCATGTATGAATGGTTTAACAAAACGAAATCTGAATTTAATGATGATGAGTTTGTCAAACTATATATTGACTTTAAAAGAGAAGATTTAATTAAAAGAATTTCATTAAGATCAATCAAAATGATTAAAGAAGGAGCGATAAAAGAGGTAAAAAATTTTATTAAATTGAAAATCAAAAATGATCTGAGTGTAAATAGAGTAATAGGCATTGCCGAATTGACACAGTATCTAGATAAAAAAATTAATTTAGAAGAGGCTCAAGAATTAATTTCAATTAAAACAAGACAATATGCCAAAAGACAAGCCACATGGGCAAGAAGCAGGATGACATCTTGGAAAAAAATTAATCCAATTAAGATTACTGACTATGTAAAAAAACTAAATAAATCATCCCTTAAACTTGACCAATTAACATAAAGTCGAATAGATTGCCCAAATGGGTAATTTATATTCAGGAGCAGAAATTGTATTTAAGTGTCTGGAAGATCAAAAAGTAGAACATATTTTTGGTTATCCAGGAGGCGCTGTACTTCCAATATATGATGAATTAAAAAATCATCCATCTATAAAACACATTTTAGTTAGGCATGAACAGGGTGCAGGACATGCTGCGGAAGGTTATGCAAGGTCAACTGGAAAGCCTGGCGTTGTATTAGTTACATCTGGGCCTGGCGCAACCAATGTTGTTACAGCATTAACAGATGCATACATGGACTCAGTTCCTCTAGTTTGTATTTCAGGTCAAGTGCCAACTCATTTGATTGGAACAGATGCCTTTCAAGAATGTGATACAACAGGAATTACGAGACCGTGCACAAAACATAACTGGTTGGTTAAAGATATTAATGATCTTCCGAGAATAATGCATGAAGCATTTGAAGTTGCTACAAGTGGAAGGCCAGGACCAGTATTAGTAGATATCCCAAAAGATGTTCAATTTGCAAAAGCTAAATATTTTAAACCAAAAAAAGAAAAAAAAATAAAAGAAAAACTGTCTAATAAATTTAATCAAAATGATATAGATCAATTTGTTGAGTTAATGAGAAAAGCTTCAAAACCAGTTTTCTACACAGGTGGTGGCGTAATTAATTCAGGCCCAAAAGCTAGCGAATTATTAAGAGAATTAGTTTCTTTAACTGGATTTCCAATCACATCAACTCTTCAGGGTTTAGGTTCTTATCCAGGAGACGACAATCAGTTTTTAGGAATGCTTGGGATGCATGGAACTTATGAAGCAAATAATGCAATGCATGACTGTGATTTATTGATTAACATAGGTGCTAGATTTGATGACCGTATTACAGGAAAAATTGATGAGTTTTCTCCAAAGTCAAAAAAAGTTCATATCGATATAGACCCATCTTCAATTAATAAAATTATAAAAGTTGATCTATCTATTGTAGGTGACGTTAGTGATGTAATTAGATCTACAACAAAAACTTTAAAAAAGAAAAATTTAAATTTAGAAAAATCAAATAAACTAAAAATTTCAAAATGGTGGCAACAAATCCAAAAATGGAGAACAAAACAATCTTTAAATTTTATTAATAGTGATGTAGTTATTAAGCCTCAATATGCCGTACAAAGACTTTATGAATTAACAAAAAATCAAGATACCTTCATAACAACAGAGGTTGGACAACATCAGATGTGGGCAGCTCAACATTATAAGTTTAATAAACCTAATAGGTGGATGACATCAGGTGGACTTGGCACCATGGGTTATGGGTTACCAGCTGCAGTGGGCGTGCAAGTAGCTCATCCAAAAAAATTAGTTGTCGATATTGCTGGTGAAGCATCAATCTTAATGACCATGCAAGAAATCTCAACTGCAGTGCAATATAATCTACCAATAAAGATATTTATCTTGAATAATCAATATATGGGAATGGTTAGGCAGTGGCAGGAATTGCTTCACGAAAAAAATTACTCAGAAAGTTATTCCGAAGCATTACCAGATTTTGTAAAATTAGCGGAAGCATACGGGTGTGTTGGAATTAGAGCTGAAAATCCAGATGAATTAGATGAAAAAATTGAAGAAATGATAAATATAGATGGACCTGTAATTTTTGATTGCCGTGTTGATCAAGCGGAGAATTGTTATCCAATGATACCTTCTGGCAAACCTCATAATCAAATGTTATTAGGACCCAAAGACCAAGAAGAAAACAAAATTACAGGAAAAGGCAAAGCTTTAGTTTAAAATGCCAAAATCTAAATCAGCATATAGCACACCAACCAAACTTGGAAAATTAGAGACTCATATTATCGTTGTTTGGGTTGATAATGAAGCAAGCGTGCTATCAAGAGTAGTAGGGCTATTTTCAGGAAGAGGTTATAATATTGAATCTTTAGCTGTTGCAGAGGTAGATCACAAAAAGAACCTTTCAAGAATTACAATTGTAACTACCGGTACGCCACAAGTTATTGAGCAAATTATATTACAATTAAAGAAATTAGTGCCAGTTCATAAAGTGGGTAATTTTAAAAGAGAGGATAAAAATGTTATATTTAAAGAGATGGCTCTTTTAAAGATTGTTGCAAATTCTGAAAAAATTCACAAAGCTTTAAATGCTTGTAAAAAATACAATCCAGTTATATTAGATCAAACAAATAAATCTGCTGTAATTCAAATAACAGCATTAAGAAGAGAAATAGATAACGTGACTAAAAATTTAAAACCACTTGGTCTTGTAAGTGCCTCAAGAACTGGAGCGGTTGCAATGACAAGAGGCGCAGAAATATTTAATTAATTAAAAACAGGATAAAAAAATGAAAATGTTTTATGAAAAAGATGCAGATGTAGATTTAATTAAAAGCAAAAAAATAGCAATTTTTGGCTATGGAAGCCAAGGACACGCACATGCATTAAATTTAAAAGATAGTGGAGCTAAAGAAGTTGTTGTTGCACTTAGAGATGGTTCAGCAAGCAAAGCAAAAGCAGAATCAAAAGGGCTAAGAGTAATGAATATGTCAGATGCTGCTGAATGGGCAGAAGTTGCAATGATATTAACCCCAGATGAATTGCAAGCTTCAATATATAAAAATCATATAGAACAAAGAATTAAAGAAGGAACAAGTTTAGCTTTTGCTCACGGATTAAACATTCATTACAAACTTATTGATGCAAGAAAAGACTTAGATGTATTTATGGTTGCACCAAAAGGACCTGGACATTTAGTTAGAAGTGAGTTTGAAAGAGGTGGTGGAGTGCCTTGTTTATTTGCTGTTCATCAAAATGGAACAGGCAAAGCAAGAGACCTTGCATTATCATATGCATCAGCAATTGGTGGTGGAAAATCAGGTATTATTGAAACAACTTTCAAAGATGAATGTGAAACAGATTTATTTGGTGAGCAATCTGTACTTTGTGGTGGATTAGTTGAACTGATTAAAAATGGTTTTGAAACTTTAACTGAAGCTGGATATGAACCTGAAATGGCATACTTTGAGTGCCTACACGAAGTAAAATTAATTGTTGATTTAATTTATGAAGGAGGAATTGCCAACATGAATTACTCTATCTCAAATACAGCAGAATACGGTGAGTATGTATCGGGTAAAAAAGTAGTAGATAGTGAAAGTAAAAAAAGAATGAAAGAAGTACTAGCCGATATTCAATCTGGAAAGTTTACAAAGGATTGGATGAAAGAATGTGAGGGTGGACAAAAGAACTTTCTGAAAATGAGAAAAGATCTTGCTGATCATCCAATCGAAAAAGTGGGTGCAGAGCTTAGAGCAATGATGCCTTGGATTGGTAAGAAGAAATTAATAGATAGTGATAAGAGTTAATTTTTATTAAAAACCCAGATCGACCTCAAATAGTAGCTAAAATTTAACAATTATTTTGCAATCTCTATTATAGATTGTATTATAGTTTTTCTAAAATTATTAGCTATGAGTGATAAAGATAAAGTTTTTATATTTGATACTACAATGCGTGATGGTGAGCAATCACCAGGTGCATCAATGAGTCTTGAGGAAAAAATCCAAATTGCGAGAATTTTTGATGAATTGGGAATTGACATAATTGAGGCTGGCTTTCCTATTGCTTCACCAGGAGATTTTGAAGCTGTAACGGCAATAAGTAAAATTTTAAAAAATTCAATTCCATGTGGACTATCAAGAGCTAGTACAAAAGATATAGACGCATGTCATCAAGCATTAAAAGCCGCTCCAAGATTTAGAATTCATACTTTTATTTCAACAAGTCCATTACACATGAAACATAAGTTAAACAAATCACCAGAACAGGTTTTGGATGCAATAAAAGAGAGCGTTACATATGCAAGAAATTTTACTGATGATGTTGAATGGTCTTGTGAAGATGGAACGAGAACAGATATGGATTATATGTGTAAGTCTGTTGAGCTTGCAATTAGTTGTGGTGCAAAAACAATAAATATTCCAGACACAGTTGGTTATACTACTCCATCTGAATTTACAAAAATTATTACAACATTAAAAAATAAAGTTCCAAACATTGATAAGGCTATATTATCTGTGCATTGTCATAATGATTTAGGGTTAGCTGTTGCAAATTCTTTAGCCGGTGTTTCAGCTGGCGCAAGACAAGTTGAATGTACAATTAATGGAATAGGTGAAAGAGCTGGTAACGCTGCACTTGAAGAAATTGTAATGGCAATAAAAACAAGAAATGATCTGATGCCTTATACAACAGGTATTAAAACTGAATTATTAAGCAAAGCATCAAAAATTGTTTCTAATGCAACTTTTCCAGTACAATTTAATAAAGCAATTGTTGGAAAAAATGCTTTTGCTCATGAAGCAGGTATCCACCAAGATGGAATGCTTAAGAATAGAGAAACATATGAAATTATGACACCAGAAAGTGTTGGGGTTAAAAAAACCTCATTGGTAATGGGAAAACATTCTGGACGACATGCTTTTAAAGAGAAATTAAATGATCTTGGTTATGTAGATGTAACTGATGATATAATTCAAACTGCTTTTGGAAAATTTAAAATTTTAGCTGATAAGAAAAAACATGTTTATGATGATGATATTGCAGCTTTAGTTGATGATAGTATGGTTTTAGATAAATATGTAATCAATTTAAAGTCATTAAAAGTTTTTGCAGGAACGGGTGAGCCACAAAAAGCAGAAATGACTCTTGATGTTTATGGTGAAATTAAATCGACCTCAGAAACAGGAGATGGCCCCGTAGATGCAATTTTCAAATGCATAAAAGTTTTGTATCCACATGATGTTAAGTTACAGTTATATCAAGTTCATGCGGTTACAGAAGGAACAGATGCTCAAGCAACAGTAAGTGTTAGAATTGAAGAAGATGGTAAAACTACAGTAGGTCAAGCAGCGGATACTGATACATTAGTAGCGTCTGCTAATGCTTACTTAAGCGCATTAAATAAAATGATTATTAAAAGAAAAAAAATAGCTCCAATGGAGCATGAGACTCAAAAAGTGAAAGGAATATAAGATGGCTAATTGGATAAAAAATTTAACAAATGTGTGGAGTCAAGATATGGCAATTGATCTTGGTACGGCCAATACACTTGTAGTGTTAAAAGGACAGGGTGTAGTTTTAAACGAACCATCAGTTGTTGCAATAGTTGAAAACATGGGGAAAAAAACTGTTTTAGCAGTTGGTGATGAAGCAAAAACAATGTTGGGAAGAACTCCTGGTAACATTAGTGCTATTAGACCTTTAAGAGACGGCGTAATTGCAGATTTTATAGTGACTGAAGAAATGATTAAACATTTTATTAAAAAAGTTCACAAGAATAGAACTTTTGCAAATCCTAGAATTTTAATTTGTGTGCCAACTGGCTCAACGCCTGTTGAGAGAAAAGCAATTCAAGATAGTGCTATTGCTGCGGGTGCAAGACGTGTACAGTTAATTGAAGAACCTATAGCTGCAGCTATTGGTGCTGGCCTACCTATTTCAGAGGCTACTGGGTCGATGGTTGTCGATATAGGTGGCGGTACAACAGAGATTGCCGTTATGTCATTGGGTGGTCTTGTTTATTCTAAATCATTAAGAATTGCAGGGGACGCAATGGACGCTGCACTAGTTAACTACATGAGAAAAGAATATAATCTTATGATTGGAGATAGTACTGCAGAAAAAATTAAAAAAGAAATTGGTACAGCCATTCCATCAAACAGTAATACTTATGCTGTAAAAGGTAGAGACTTAAGATCAGGGACACCTAAAGAAGTAAACATTACTGAAGAAGATAGTTCCGAAGCTTTGGACGGAATTTTAAAAGATATGGTAAATGGCATAAAGGATGCATTAGAAAACACACCCCCTGAATTATCAGCCGATTTAGTTGACATGGGTCTAACACTAACAGGTGGTGGAGCCCTACTAAAAAATATTGATAAAAGGTTCTCTAAAGAAACAGGTCTACCCGTTCACATTGCTGATGATCCTTTGGCCTGTGTTGCAATAGGAACAGGAAAAGCTTTAGAAAATGAAGAGGTTTTCTCTACCATGTTATCTGAATATTAAAAGTAATGGGTACAAGTAGAGACGATTTTGTAATAGCAATAAGATCTGCTTTTTTAAAAAAAGGAACAAAACAACAATTTTCTTTATTAAGTTTAATATTATTTTCGATTGTATTTTTAGTATTAGGGAATTTTAATTTTAAAGTTATAAATTTTAGTAGAATTTTAATTAAAGAAGTAATTTACTTTTCATCTTTTATTGTCACTGTCCCAGAAAATGTTATAAAAAAAACTTATAATAAAACTTCAGAACATTTTGAACATTATGATAATTACCACATAATGCAAAGTGAATTACAGGAATTAAAAAGTAAAGATTTATCAAAGAAAATTATTACATTTGAAAATGTGGAATTAAAAAAACTGATTGAAGATTATTTTGTTGAAGATAGCAATGTGTATGCAAAAGTTTTGATCGATAAAGAAAGTCCATTTTTAAGGTCCGTAATTATAAATAAAGGCAGTAAAAATAACATTAAAATAGGAATGATTGCTTTTGATGATAAGTATTTAATTGGAAAAGTAGTTGAGGTGAATTATCTTACATCACGTGTTTTATTGATATCGGACATAAATTCTAAAGTTCCGGTTACAGTTCAGCCACTTAATATACAAGCAATTATGGAAGGGTCAAACAATCAACAAGGAAGTTTACAGTATGTCAAGGATGGTCAATTAAAAAATGATGATAATGAAGAATTGATTATTGTAACATCTGGGTCGGGTGGAATATTTAAAAGTGGAATTCCAATTGGTAAAGTAAATCAAACAAATATTTTAAATAATGATCAAATAATAGTAGATTTTTATGCAGATTTTTCTCAATTAAAATATATAAAAATTTTATCTCACATAAAAGAAAATATAAATATAGATCAATCCAATAAAAAATTATTTGAAGAAAGTAATAATAAAATTACTAAACTAAATAATCAAGCGGAAGATATTAAAGTGCTTATACAGCAAAAAAATATTAACAATGAAATAAAACTAAAACTTCAATCAGAAAATATTAGTTTAAAAAATAATCTTATTAATACACAAAAGGAATTAAGAGAAAGTAATAAAAAAATAAAAGAAGAGCAAGATAAACAGGAAAATTTAGAATTTTTAGAGTTAAACTTATTACATGGACATAAATGTAGAAAAAGCTTGTTTAAATCCAAACTATTCAAAGTTGGTACAGATGAATACAGAGACTGTGTATTCAAAAAAGCAGGCATTAAAAAAAACTAGATGATAAATTCAAATAAAAAAATCAATTCATTTTTATATAATTACTCTCCTATAATTATACTTTTTATCTCTATATTAAATGAAATTGATTTTAACAATCTAGAATATAAATATTTTTCATTCAATTTTGCTTATATCTTGATATTTTATTACAGCTTAAAAAGAGATAGAGGTGTTGGCTATTTTTTAATTTTTTGTGCTGGATTATTTAATGATGTTATAAATGGAATTCCAATGGGCATAAGCAGCTTATGTTATTTGTTACTATGTGTTGTAGCTGTTTATCTAAGAAATATAACCTTAAGACCAAACTTAATTAAAGATTGGATATTTTTTCTTGTAACAATCTTATTTCTAAATTTTATTAATTTTACTTATTTAGTTTTATTTTTTAACTATGAAATTAACTATTTTGATCAAATTATAAATATTATATTTACATTTATAGCCTATCTTATTTTTTCACTTTTATTTAAATTTTATGACAGTTTTATTTTAGGTAAATTAAATTAATGATTAGTGAAAATTTCAATGCTAGAAAACTTCAAATTATTAATAGAAGAATGTTCATTATTGGTGCAGCGAAGGTTATTGTATTCACAGGAATTATTGCAAGGTTATTTTCATTACAAATATCTGATAATATAAAATACTTAACTCTTTCAGATAAAAATAGGCTGCGTGAGTGGCGACTACCTCCAGTTAGGGGTGAATTTTCTGATTATTTTGGAAATATTGTAGCAGGTAATTTGAAGGTGTATCAGTTGCATGTTATTCCCGAAGAAGTAGAAAATTTTAAATATTTAATTCTAAGATTGAAAGAGATCTTGACTATAGATGATGCTGATATTAAAAAAATAATTAAAAAAAAAGCAAAACAAAAACCTTGGGAAACTTTAGTTATTTCTGAAAATTTAAGTTGGGAACAATTTGCAAAAATTAATTATTTTTTACATGATTTAATTGGTGCAAAACCTGTTTTATCCATTTCTCGTGACTATCCATTTGATCATAATTATACTCATATCCTTGGATATGTAAGCCAAGCTAGTGAAAGTGATATTTTAAATAGTGAAGTAATTAAAAATAATCATGTACCTGGCCTTAAAGTGGGTAAAACTGGATTAGAGAAGTCATTTGAAGAACAATTGATTGGTGTAAATGGTGTGCAAAGATATGAAGTTAATGTTTACGGTAAAAGAATTAAACAAATTGATCATAAAAATGGAGAGCAAGGAAAAAAAATTAAGCTTACAGTTGATACGGAAATTCAAAAATTATCTCATGAGCTCTTAAAAGGTACTGCTGGATCAATCAGTGTCATGGATATTTACACAGGAGAAATAATAGCAATGCAATCCTCTCCTTCATTTGACCCCAATCTATTTCTTTTTGGGATTAGTCATGATGATTGGCAATTAATAAGAAACAATCCCTTAAAACCATTAGTCAACAAAACTATAGCAGGTCTGTATTCACCTGGTTCTACATTTAAACCTTTAGTAGCTTTTTCTGCATTAGAAAATAAAGTTATTAATGAAAATTTTAAAGTCAATTGTACAGGAAAAATAGAAATGTATGGTGAAACATATCACTGTTGGAAAGAAAAAGGTCATGGAGTTGTAAATTTAAAAGAAGCCATGAAACAATCGTGTGACACTTACTTTTATGAAATCACAAGAAAACTTGGAGTGGATAGATTAAAAAAAACAGCCATAAAATTTGGTCTTGGAGAAAAAGTTTTAAAAGAAATTTTTAGTAATGAGAAAAAAGGATTAATTCCAAATACACAATGGAAAAAAAATAAACTAGGAAAAGGGTGGGTTATAGGTGAAACTTTAATTACAGGAATAGGACAGGGTTATACACAAACTACACCTTTACAGTTATGTTTAATGATTGCCCAATTTGCAAATGGTGGATATAAAATTTATCCTAAAATAACTGTTAATGAAAATGACGAAACATACGAAGAAGTTAAATCTTTTATTGAAAAAAATTATGAAACTAATGTAAATATAGATCAAAACGGGAACGCAACAGGTAATGAATTATTTTCATTCTTAAAAAATAAAAGACACGAACCTTTGTATAATGATCCTAAAAATATAAAAATTATACAAGATGGAATGTTTGCCTCAACAAACCAGGTGAGAGGAACTTCTTATTCATCAAGAATAGAGGATCCAAAATATCAATTTGCAGGTAAAACAGGGACTTCACAGGTAAAAAGAATAACTGCAAAACAAAGAGAACTAGATTTAGACACAATAGATATTCCCTATAATGATAGAGATCATGCATTATATGTAGCATTTGGTCCCTATAAAAAACCAAGATACGCTCTTAGCGTGGTTATTGAACATGGAGGCTCAGGAAGCTCTACAGCAGCACCTCTTGCAAAAAAACTTTTTAAATTAATTATAGACAGACATGAAGTTAGAGAAAAAATTAGAACTAAAAATTTAGTAAAAGTATAAATGGAACATAGTTCATTTTATCAAAAGTTAACTTTTTTTCAAAAAATAAAGAGTTATGATTTTATTTTATTAATTTGTATATTTCTGATTGGCCTAATAAGCTCTTTTACAATGTATTCAACGGACGGTGGAGAAATATTATTTCATACTAAAAGTCATATTACTAAATTTTTATTTTTTTTCCCGATGATGATTATATTATCTTTTCTTAACATAAAGGTTTGGCATTATTTCTCTTATCTGTTTTATTTTATTATTTTATTATTTTTATTTTGGGCTTCTGTATATGGAATTAAAGCATCAGGATCGCAAAGGTGGATAAATTTATATTTTATTAATTTACAACCATCAGAATTAATGAAGATAGCAATTATTATGTGTTTAGCAAAATATTATCACCGTATTGGATTAGATAGAGTGAATACTGCCCAAAGTGTATTGACTGTTTTAATGATTTTAATTATACCAATTATGCTTGTTCTTAGTCAGCCTGATTTAGGAACATCAATATTAATTGGCTTGAGTGGTCTAGTCGTTATATGGCTTGCAGGATTAAATATTAAATATTTTATATATTCATTTATAGCTCTTTTAATTTCAATGCCGTTTGTTATTTCTTTTTTAAAACCGTATCAAAAATTAAGAATTTTAACGTTCATTAACCCTGATAAAGATCCATTAGGAGCAGGATATCAGATAATTCAATCTAAAATTGCAGTAGGCTCAGGGGGTATCACAGGAAAAGGTTTTTTAAAAGGAACTCAAAGTTACTTAGATTTTTTACCAGAAAAGCACACTGACTTTATATTTACTTTATTTGCTGAAGAACATGGCTTCATAGGTTCATTAACACTTTTACTTATTTATATAATTATTATTTATAGAGTTTTAAAAATTGGTACAATTTCACGTAGTTATTTTGCAAAACTTTTCTGTTATGGTTTTGGCTCTTCAATATTTTTTTATGTGACAGTAAACATGTCTATGGTTTTAGGGTTATTACCTATAGTTGGATCACCCTTACCCATCATGTCTTATGGAGGCTCTTCAATGCTGGCAACAATGATAGGGTTTGCAATTGTTATGAGTGCTAAAATTAACTATAAACAACTTATAGCTTAAATACTTCAAGGGTAACTTTGTCGAATTTGCCACTAGAAAAAATCGAAAGTAAAAATTATATAAGTCACAATGGTAAAGAAATTAAAAATAGGGATTGTGGGAGCTGGAATTCAAGGGATTTCTAATGCGTTGTTTCTTCAAAAAAAAGGTTTTGAAATAATAATTTTTGATAGGGATGAACCGGGCAGTCCCGCTGCATCGTATGGTAATGCAGGCCACTTTTCTCCTTATGCATCTGTACCAATTAATAGACCGGATGTTTTAGCAGATGTCCCAGCAATGCTTTTAAGCTCAACTGGTCCACTTGCTCTTAAATGGAACTATGTTCCAAAGATGGTTCCATGGGTTTTACAATTTATAAGAAATTGTACTACAAAAAAAATGATGCACACTGCTAAAAATATGCATCAAATTTTAGACTTAGCATTACCCGCTTATGACGAGTTATTTGATGAGATTGATATTGGAGGATTAGTTGAAAAAAAAGGTATTTTATATATTTGGAACGATAAAAACTTAAAAAGTAGAGAGCTTGAAATTAAAGTTAGAAATGAACTTGGTGTAGATCAACAAGAGGTAACTCCAAAAGAAATTCATGATCTAGAGCCAAATATAAAACCTATTTACCACGGAGGTGTTTATTATCAACACGGAAGACACGCTAGAAATCCTAAAAAGATACTTTTAAAATTATTTGAACTTTTTCTAAAAAAAGGTGGAAAATTTTTAAAGATGAATATTAAAGACATAGATTTTAATGATGAAAAACCAGTTATAAAAACTGAAACACAAAGCTTTCTTTTTGATAAAATTGTTATTGCTTGTGGTTCATTTTCTAAAAAATTAACAGATAATTTAGATGAGAAAATACCTCTTGATACTGAAAGAGGCTATCATGTTCATTTTAAAGATTGTGATCACCTTTTAAGTAGACCGGTAATTTTTCAAAATAGAGGATTTGGGATTACTCCAATGGAACAAGGACTTAGAGTGGTAGGCACTGTAGAATTTGGTGGATTAGATAATCCATTATCCAAATTAAGAATTAAAAACTTAATCAATAATGCAAAATATATGATGGGTGATTTACCAAACCATGAAGATGAATGGTTAGGCTTTAGACCAACCCTTCCAGATTATCTTCCTGTAATAGGGCCTTCAAAAAAATATAAAAATGTCTTTTATTGTTTTGGCCATCATCATTTAGGATGGACTTTAGGACCAATTTCAGGGAAAATAATTTCAGGAATGATTGCTGAAGAAAATACAAATTTAGATTTAAAACCATATAGCTCACTTAGGTTTAGCTAAGTGAAAAATAAAAATAATGTCGCCTATATTTTTTTATTTTTAGCAACTTTATTTTGGTCAGGAAATTTTTTAGTAGGAAAATTTGCTAGTCAATATCAAATACCACCTTTTTCATTAAATTTTTATAGATGGCTTTTTGCTTGGTTAATTCTAGCACCATTTACAATTAAGGAAATATTAAAAAAAAAAAATTATATTTTAGAAAATTATAAATATTATACAGTTCTTGGAATAACGAGTGTCACCATATTTAATTCAATTGTCTATTATTCTTTAAACTTTACTCAAGTTATCAGTGGAGTATTAATGATATCAACAATACCAGTGATGATTATTTTTATTTCATCAATTTTGAAAATTGAAAAAACAAGTACTTTTCAAATATTAGGAGTTACATGCTCTTTTATTGGAGTAGTTTTAATTGTAACTAAAGCAAATCTTGGAATATTAATAAATTTAGATTTTAATAAAGGTGATATTACAATGATTTTTGGAATGTTGTCTTGGGCAACTTATTCCGCTTTATTAAAGAAAAAAAAACATGAATTATCTCAATTAACATTACTAGAAGTGGTAATTTCATTTGGATTTATTTTTTTAATTCCAATTTATTTTATAGAATATCAAATGGGTTATAGAATTGTTCTAGATCAAAATTTTTTTATGATTTTATTTTATGTTGTGTTATTTCCAGGTCTTGCCTCTTTTATTTTTTGGATAAAGGGAGTTTCTTTAATTGGAGCTAATCGAGCTGGTATTTTTTTGCACATGATGCCTATATTAAGTGCAATTATGGCAATAATTATTTTTAGTGAAAAATTTATGTTTTATCATATGTTGGGCTCAATATTTATTATAACTGGAATCCTTTTATCAAATAGAAAAATTAAAAATGCTTAAAGTTGCTATACTAGACGATTATCAAAATGTTTCTCATGAGTTTGTTGATTTAAAAAAACTATCAGGAAAATATGAATTTAAAATATTCAGTGAACCATTCGTGGATGAAGCTGATGCGATAGAACAATTATCAGATTTTGAAGCATTATTAATAATGAGAGAGCGAACTCCAATTACTAAAAATTTAATTGATAATCTTAATAATCTTAAATATATCATAACAAGTGGCTCAAGAAATAAGGCCATAGATTTAGCCGCTACTAAAAAAAGAAAAATTCTAGTATCTGGAACTGAGATTGGTTTTTCAGGAACATCCGAATTGACTTGGGGTTTAATCTTAGGTTTAGCTAGAAACTTTAAAGAAGAAATTGATAATATGTATCAAGGCTACTGGCAGTCAACTATTGGCTTTGAACTTAAAGGAAAAATTTTAGGCTTAGTAGGTCTTGGAAGAGTTGGAGCACAAGTTGCAAAAATTGGTAAAGCTTTTGGAATGGAAATTATGGCCTGGAGTGAGAATTTAAACCTAGATACATGTAAAGAATTAGATGTACTACCATGTAGCAAAGAAGATTTACTTCAAAATTCTGATTTTCTATCTATTCACGTTCAAGGTGGAGAAAGATATAAAGAATTAATAAAATTAAAAGAGCTAGACACGATGAAGAAAACTGCTTTTTTAATAAACACTTCAAGAGGAAACATTATTAATGAAGATGATTTAATTATTGCATTATCAACCAATGTTATTGCTGGTGCTGGCCTTGATGTTTATGAAAAAGAACCTTTACCGGAAGGTAATAAATTAAGATTTTTACCAAATGCATTATTAATGCCTCATGTTGGTTATGTAACTGTGGAAAACTATAGTGTATTTTATACGCAGATGATCGAAGGACTTGAAGCTTGTGTTGCCGGTAAGCCGTTAAGACTTATAGAATAGATATTTTGTGAAAATTTCTAAATCTAAATTTCTTAACTTTATAAAAAAATTTCCTATTTTTAAAAACTGTTATTATTTTTACAATATCTATATTCGAAATAATAAATTTTTAAAAAATGGATCTCAATTTGGTGAAGAAAAATTTGTGTTAAGTTTTTTTGATAAAAAATATAAAGGTAAGTTTGTTGATATTGGGTGTTTTCACCCCACAAGACATAACAATACTTTTGAAATGTATAAGCTTGGATGGAAAGGAATTAATATCGATCTTAATCCTTTAACAATAGAACTATTCAATTATTTTAGAACAAAAGATATCAATATAAATGCAGCTATATCTAACAATGAAGAAGCTAAGAAATTATATTTTATTGATGAATTAAATACTCAAAATACATTGGAAGAAAATCATTTAAAATTTTTGAAAGATCATCATGGAGTTAGAGAGAAAGACATATCTTTAAAAGATATAAAAACTAAAAAATTAGATAAAATATTAGAAAATTATAACTTCTATAATATTGACTTTATGAATGTAGATGTTGAAGGTCACGAATTGAATATTCTTAATTCAATTGATTTTATGAAGTATAAAATACAATTTATTTGCATAGAAATGATTGAGCACAACGATCATGCTAAATTAGTTAATGAAAAAATTAGCACTTTAATGAAAAAAAATTCTTATATATTAAAAAAAAAGATAGGCTTTAATTACATATATAAAAAAACAACCAGTTAAACTAGTTAGTTATTTTCTTAAAAAAAATCTGTGTATTATTGACACAAATAACTTTTAATTTATTTTTATTTTCAAATAAAAATTTATTTATTGCATTAGCTGGAAGGTTATTGACTAGATTATTTTTTATATCTCCATAAAAATAGTCATCACATATAATTATACCATTAATATTCAAGCAGTCCCAAGAATTATTTATATCTTTATAGACTTGATTTGCTTCATGCCATCCATCAACATAAATAACATCAAATTTTTGATCATTATTTTTAAAAAATTCATCAGATGTTCCTTTAAAAAAAGAAAATCGTTCTTTAAATTCTTTTAAATTAAATATGAAATTTTTAAATCTACTTCTCTCCTCCTCTTTGGGGCTATCATTATTTGTATCCCAAACATCAACACAAAAAACTTTTTTTGTTTTAAAATTTTTTAAAATATATGATGCACTATTTCCTTCCCAAGATCCTATTTCTAAGTAGGAAAACTCTTTAAAATTCTTATTAATAATTAAATCCCAATAATAGGCGTTGATAGAAAAATAATCTGTAGAAGTTCTTTTTGTCTCAAGATACTTTTGGTGCAATCTTTTTAATTTTTTTTTTTGATTCTTATTGAATGGGTGCTTAAGTCTATTTGCAAAATATTGATAAAAAACATCAAAAATTGCTTTTTTATTTATCTGGTATTTTACTCTATAATAGAAATTTCTTGAAAACATTATTAGGTGTTTAAATATTTTATTTTAAAATTAATAATATCATTTATTATAAGTTATGAGTAAAAAAATAAATAAAGATTTATCTGCTGAACAAAAGTTAGTTTTGTTTGAAGATGGTACAGAAGCACCAGGTACTAGTGAGTTAAATCATGAGAAGAGAGAAGGTAGTTACCACTGTGCCAATTGTGGTGAAAAATTATTTGATTCAAATACTAAATACGAAAGTGGTTCAGGTTGGCCTTCATTTTATCAATCTTTACCTGATGCATTTGAAACTAAAACAGATACTTTATTAGGTTATGAAAGAGTGGAGTATCATTGCAAAAAATGTGGTGGGCATCATGGTCATATTTTTGAAGATGGACCAAACCCTACTGGCAAAAGATACTGTAATAACGGTGTTTGTCTAACTTTTAAACCTAAAGAATAAATTTTTTGAATATTAACAAACCGAAAATAGATTATTAAAAGCTCCTGTGATCAAAGTATCTTTTAATACAGAAAATGCACTTGGTGGAGACGGTAATGCTTGTGTAATGTGGATTGAAGAACCGTACGTTTCTATAACAATTCAGTAATTTATTTTAATAAATCTTGTAATTTATTTTCTTTTTCTAAAGCTCTAACATCATCGTAACCACCAATGTGTTGATCATCAAAGAAAATTTGAGGAATTGTTCTTTTGCCATTAGCTTTTTTAATCATTTCATCCATTGCACCGTCAACTGTAGCAATGTTGATTTCTTTATATTCAACGTTGTTTCTAGCTAATAATCTTTTAGCTGCATCACAAAAGTTACAAAGTGGACCTGTATAAATGGTAACTGATTTCATAGCTTATAAATAATCATTCTTTTTAATTTTACTAGCAATTTCTTTTCTAGAGTATTCAAATTTTTTTTTATGCTTAATACTTTTTTGATTCACTCTTTTTCTCCACAATCTAAAAGAAACTGGCTTTATAGAACGCCTCATAATCTTAATTACTTCACCTTCTGTTTTTCCAGTCTTTTCCTCAATTTCCTCAAAAGTGATACGATCTGCCCAAGCAGCCCAAACGATCCAGTCAGGATCTGATATATGGGGCTCTGGATTTTTAACTCTAGTTATGGGGGTGTGACCTTTTTTTTTCATAA
>Ga0209502_10001718_pt1 | contig 19349 bp, 26 predicted proteins | sample ArcticOcean_MG_C_10_FD_187442 | JGI IMG/M metagenome (GOLD analysis project Ga0209502, IMG submission 187442) | Marine microbial communities from western Arctic Ocean - ArcticOcean_MG_CB11_90 (SPAdes) (version 2) | ecosystem: Environmental > Aquatic > Marine > Oceanic | place: Arctic Ocean... | reverse complement strand
TCCAAGAATAATGGCCTAAATTAACTACTATTCCTAAAGATCCTATACTTTTCTCTCCAACCACTCGACATTAATCCATCCTCCATATTTTTTCCTAACTCCCAATCACTCATACCCCTATTTCTACTTCCCATTCCGGGAAATCCTCCCAACGAATACCTCACCCACACCCTTATACCCCTACTCATCATCTTACGACAATATTGCCGCAATATTTTACTGCAGTGCAGACATGGTTTAGATAAGGAATACTCTTCCCCGATTCCTCTTACCATCCGACTACGGACAACATTAATATAAATATTTCTTTTAGGCACACCCTTTTAGGTGTAGGCGGTTCAGTAAATTAATTTCAGCATGTCGTCTATGACACGCCTCCATAATAGTATCATTAGGCGTATAAGATTTACCTTCCCACGCGTAGCATTGCCACTTATCACACATACTTACTATAATTAATGTATTTTTAAATGCTATTAAAAATACTATTTAAGAGGAGTTGTTGTAATATATTTTCTATACAATATATATAATGTCTATAGATTTAGAAGAGTATTTTGATAACACCCCCTCTCCTGAATTGGAAAGCCTTATAGCCAATCTCCCTTCACCGGAAGGTTCGCTGGATTTGGAAGAGATATTATATAACGAACAAACGCCTCCCGCACAGAAGGCTTTATACTCTCCTAATACTACATTATTAAACCAAAAATTACAATTAGGGAAAATAACCCAAGCCGAACATCTTCATTTAATTAAAATGAATAACGCAAGAAAAGCGATGCAACAACAACCAGCACACCAACCTAGCAAGCATAATAGAGATATAGTAAAACAATGGAAAAAACAAACTATAGTAGATCGACGTAAGGCCAGTGCTAAACGAACCAAAGATGCCTTAAAAGGTTTAGCCGCTCGTGAAAAAAAGATCATAGATGAAGCGCCACTAATATTAGCCCAACGAGAAATGGACAGAATATTCAAAGGTAAAGGAACGAAAAAACGCACAAGCAAACACAAACGCAAACGCACAAGCAAACACAAACGCAAACGCACAAACGCTCGCACTCGTAAACGCACCCACAAACGTAAACACAGTCGCACACGAACACGCACACGAACACGCACCACTTAATAAATAAAATATAAGCATATATTAAATGCCTGATACACGTAAAATAAGCAAAAAAACATTTAACAAATTAAACAAAATCTCTCCATTTGAACTAAAAAACAGACTCATAAAGCTGGCTGGACCTAATGTATTAAATGCTGGAAGAGGCAACCCCAATTTTTTTAATGCATATGTACGCACTATTTTTACTCAACTACAAAAAGGATGTATATCAGCCTCCCACAACCTATCATCTCACGGACCAGCCTCGCACGACCTCAAACTATATCCAACACCAGAAGACCATAATTATAAATCCAAAATATTATCCATGAAATGGAATAAAACGGATATGCATTTTATGAAACAATATCTCTCCTTTTTAGCAGAAGTCTCTCCTCCAAAATCATCCGCCAAAGACCTGAACAAACTATATTATGATATATTTCTCTCCTCGCTAGGTTCTTTCTATCCGTCTCCACCACAAATACAACCACACGTACAATTAGTAACTCAGCATTATATGCATCATCTCATTTATAATAACCAAGCCGCCCACCAAACATCCGGTCTCTCCCCCAATGACTTTGACATCTTTGCTACGGAAGGCGCTGCAAACGGTATTTTATATGTATTTAATACCCTAAAGTATAATCATCTATTAAACCCCGGAGACACGATCGCTATTATCACCCCTATTTTTAGTCCTTATTTAGAGATTCCAATATTAAAAACATATGGGTTAAAAATTGTTACCTTGAATAGCCATCCTAATCTAGATTATAGTTTACCCCAATCAGAAATCGATAAACTGAAGAATAAAAAGATCAAGGGGTTATTCATGGTAAATCCAGCGAATCCAGGCGGATTCTCTCTCTCTAAACAGAATATTCACTCTATAGGAGAGATTGTCAATACGGAACGACAAGACCTCATTATTTTATCCGATAATGTATACGCACCCTTCTGCGAGGAATACAACTCCCTCCTAATATCATGTCCTAAAAATACGATTGAAGTATTCTCTCTGAGCAAATATTTCGGCACCACTGGTTGGCGCCTCGGTATCGTTATGGTTGCGAAAAATAACCGATTCAACCAACTTATTAAACAATTACCCCGCACAAAGCACCAACAAATGAACACACGATATTCTTCTGCTACTATCCATCCAGACAAACTTACCTTTATGAACAGACTGGTTTTTGATAGCCGACAAGTAGCCGAAGCACACGTAGGAGGATTATCTACTCCACAACAAGTGATCTTGGCCCTACTGCTATATTACGACATGTACGACAAAAAACATAATAACGGTGCCTACAAAAAACAACTTCAACAAACCCTCATAAAACGACAAACCACCTTATGCAATCACCTAGACATACCTGTCCCAACCAACCCCAACGCAACCCACTATTACCAATTACTACATATCCCAACCATTACTGAAAAATTATTTGGTAAACACCAGAGAGATCACCTGACCAAAAACTACGAATATTTAGAATTTTTATCTCATTTAGCTAGAAAATATCATACCGTTATGCTAAATGGATCCGGGTTCGGCGCAGACCCCTGGATGGTCCGCATCAGTATCGCCAATTTATCTCTCCCCGATTATGACGCTATAGGCAAAAATATCGCCTTATGTATTAAAGATTTCACCAAGAAAAAGAAACCTAAAACAAAGAAACGGAAACATTAATTACTTATATATATATAATGACACCAACACGCAAAACACGCAACACCCGCAACACACGCAACACCCGCAACACACGCAACACCCGCAACACCCGCAACACACCCACCACCCGCAACACACGCAACACCCGCAACACACCCACCACCCGCAACACCCGCAACACACGCAACACACCCACCCGCAACACAACCACACGCAACACACCCACCCGCAACACACCCACCACCCGCAAAACACCCGCCCCCACAAAACCACAACCTATAACACTATCCTTGGTTACTAACTATCTAGAGAATCCAAAAATTAGACACCTGCTACTACACGGCGCCAAAAATTCTAATAAACATTTTATAAACAAAGAAAATGCGTCTAAATGGATACAGGCACAAACAAGCCCAAACCGCCGCTTAGCCGCAGAATCCATTATTAATACTGCGATCTATATATCTTATAACCATTTTATAGAAACCACCAAGGCAGTACTAGCTAAATTCATTAAACTAATAAAAAATAACCGGTTTGTTATACTAAGCGAACGGAAGCAAAAATCCGGATTTTTTTGTACATTGTTGTTTTGTCATTTATTGCAATCCAACCATCCGGACACGTTTCAAAACCTTCTAGCTATTAATATAAGTTTTTCAACGCTATACAACAAATATGGAAATACGGTACATTACCTGATGATTAATGATATGGATTATTCTGGAAATCAATCCATCAACAGTTTAAATACTTTAATAAAATCCTTCACACAGAGAGAAACCACCACTCCGCTACAACTTATAAATATCCGATGTTTTCAATCTACCACCGCAGTTAAACGCTTTAAACGCTTAAATAATAACAAAATCGATATAACGAATATAGTTGGTCAAGTTATTCCTACCCTACTGGAGAGCCTAAAAAAAACATACCCAACCGATTATATACAACGATACAAAGAAATAAGTAGATATTGGTGCCTATGCCCCTGGCAACCACGGGCCAGTCGCACCCCTAGCAAAACAAGCAAAACACCTAAAGGCACCACCACCACCACCAACACCACCACTGTATGGAATACTATGCAAAACTTATTTAGCAAAAAAGAAACGCCTAAAAAAACATATCCATTTAATTATGGAGCAGATTGTGCGGAATCAAATGTATATTTTGATCATAAAATAGCAGACCCCACCTCTACCTTAATAGTACCACTCATTTCAGGATATGTTCCAACAGACTCCGACTATATAGTACCCCATTCCTGGTGTGGAAAAAATCACCTACATTCAGATTGCGATGAAGCGTTAGGTCCATGCATCAAACCGACCCCGCTAGGTAATAAAGTACCCCCGAAACGATTTTATGCACTAATAAATAAATGTAAGTATGGAGAACATATACAATCATTTTTTAAGCAACAGAATTATAACATATTCGATATTACGAATGAATTCATGGCAGATGTTACCGAAGTGAGGTGCCCCGATTCCTGGTATAAAAAAATTAATTGGGATATCGGCAAAATAACCTCCCAATCTAAAAGAGAGATCCTCTCCTAGTAAGTATTTTAATGTAGAATATTATAATTCTTATCTTATTATTATTTTTATCTTATTATTATCTTATTATAATTATCTTATTATAATTATCTTATTATAATTATTATCTTATAGTCATTATATATATGGACTATGTTAAACCATTTTTGATCGGTGGGTCTATTATAGCAGGAACCAAATATGTATCAACTTTTATAAGTCCGGCGCTAGCCCCAATTATAGGAGGTATGCCAACCGGCATAATAGCCTCCTTTTTTCTCTCTAAACAGAATGAAAAACGCGAGTTCTTTTCTGGATATGTTTATACCTCTTTTTTACTATTTTTAACCATATTATTTATACACCTAATGTCCGTCCATACCAAATTAAATGTCGACGCCATTAGTAGTATAGCTCTAGTTGTATGGGCTATATTGAGCTACTTCACCGTTCATCATTTTATAAAATAATTTAAACCGATGAAATAGAATTTCATTTAGAATTTCATTTTCTAAATGAAATAGAGACCTTTGTATGGCTATAACCAAAATCATACGCGTGAATTATTTATATCTGATTAGACAACCCGTAGCAATACTATTAGGGATAATTTAGTTTGACATTTATCCAATCCATCACTACTTCCTCTTCTTCATCATCCATCTCTCCATCACTGTTCTGAATCGCATCATATAATATTAATATTATATTTTCATCATCTATCCGATCTATCAAATCCATATCAAGGTCATCCAAATGCCCATTATACCGCATAAGGTTCAATATTAACTGAGCTATCCCTTTTAGCTCCATATTACGGACACGAACCCGTTCATCGTATATACGTCGATGTCTGGCTTTCCGCTGTTGTGTTTTTACTCGTTGGCGCTGTTGTGGAGTAGATCTCCGCGTATTAGGCGGTGTCGGTGTCCGCTTCTTGGACTTACTTTTGTATGGTCGGCATTTAACCGTGCGTCTACGAGGCGAACGAGGCATTTATATATTATAAAAATATTATAATATATCAGCACACGAAACCTTAATCTAAGTTTTCCCAAACGTCTTTATATTCATGTTGCCACGAACAGATCGATTTGTCATCTAACCCTCCTCCTATAATATATCGGCTATTCTCCTTCTTCATATACCCACGCATACGAATAATATAATGGGTAAAGGTAGACAAATAAGTTCCATAAAATATCTCTCCATGACTCGCAATAATCTGCTCAATCATCCCAATCCAATTGTCATTCACCACCCCCATATCAATAATATCCTCCCAAAAATAAATAGTATAATACTCTTTCATTTCCTTAAAAAACGATTTGTCTGATTCATCCGTTGCAATATAGATTCTGGCACCTAGAGGAATTCCTCCATCCTCCTTCAATACTTTTAACAACTCTTTACAAGAGAGACGGGTATCCTCGAACTGAAAATCCCCCCGACGGATATGTGCGGAATACCACACACCATCTCCCCCATCTCCCAATTTATTCAAGGTAGCAATCATTTTCCACGCAATCTTAAAAATAGAATCATGATACCGGAGAGAATCACGCACAAACCTCCGGACATATAAATTCATCTTATCACATTCTATATATAATTTACTCGTATAATGCGCAATCAATCTCTCCTCCCCATCACCTTTAAAATGCCATACCGGATCATCCATCATTGGCCCTCCAATAATAAACATATTATTGTTTCCGATTTCTAACACCTTACGATAGGGCAAAAAGCGTTTGGACCATTTATCCTTAGCATTCCACCATTGTTTTCGGCAACCTCCTAAAGGATTACTTACACGCTCATCCATAAAAGTAAAGAAGGTATTCTCATTAAATTTCCCAAAACTACCTACAGCTCTCATCCATCTAAAAATAGTGGGTAGATCTCTCCCCAAAGAATTAAACATTGGCTCTTCTTTTAATCGTTCTAAAACAATCGACGATGGCTTAGGAATCGTTGCTGGTAATTCTTCCAAATATTCTTGTAGAGAGATGATACGAATAATATTATTCGTAAATAGCTTTTCATCGTAGAAATCCATTAAGGAATGTTGTTTAGCATCTTTGTCTAATAAATATAAATGCATGGCTGGAGGCAACACGACCGTCCGCCCAGTTATATAAGCAAAAATAAAAACAATTTCTAATGCCATTCGGATATTATTCCACCCTCCAATATCATACTCAAATGTAATATATTTACCATCCTCCTTCTTTGCACATTTATTATTAAGCGGATCTTTCCAATATGGTTCTATAGTATGAATCATATATATATAAATCATTTTATCATTTATTACAAGTACGTATATTTAACACATTTCTAAATAGGAAATCTTCCAAGGCAACGCCTAGTATTATACCATATACTATACTAAACCCTACAGAATCACCATAATATTTCCCAAAGAATAATATAGCCACCATAATGAAACAACTAATCCAGTGATGAATATGAAAACAATTCTCTCCAATAAATAAATCTAACTCGTTACGAACCCCATTACGCACAGGAATATAATTTAACAATACAAATCCAAAAAATCCACCGAATAATCCATATAGGATATTATTCATTATAATATATTAGCATATATTATAATGGTTATTAAGCACGAAACCCGACGCAAGAATCCCTCCCGCAAACCACGCAGGAATTCCTCCCGCAAACTTCACAGGAATCCCTCCAGCAAACTTCGCAGGAATTCCTCCCGCAAACTGCGCCGGACTCAATCCGGAGGAGTAAGTTGGCCATGGCCATTTAAACAATCTTCAAACTCTAACGCATCGAAGGTATCCAATGAGTTTAATAGTCTGCTTACCTTTCTCAAAAAAATAGACAATAAGTCATTTGCTAAATTATTAGAACCAGCTAATCAAGAATCAATAATAAAAAAACTTGAGGAGTTACCAGACACTCCCTCCGATATCACTGCGAAAAACTCCCCCAGTACTTTAGAATCCTCTCTCAAAACCCCTCCGCCAACAACAAATAGCACAGGGGCAGAGTTCAAGGTATCAGGTCCCCAGATGCCCAATCAAAATGATCACCCCCCAGGCAGAGAACAAAGGGGTCTCCCAATCGAAAACTAGACAATCCATACCAAAATTGAAGAGCTCTACTATAACTTTAAAATATATATAATATAGTATAATGGTTAAAGGCGGAACAATCTCTCCAGTACTTCGTACTTTAGAACAAAAATTAAAACTAGGACTTTATAGTCCTACCGATAAAAGCATTACTAAAACAGAAGCTATACAGGTTTTAACCAGTCACCTCATTATAACGAATCCAGTAATGTCCTCCAATACCGGATTTTCTAATTTTAGAACTAAACGCCATGGCCGGGTAGTTAACACAAGAAAAAAAGCAAAGCAGGTTGCAACAGAAATAATAAATAATATGTATCAAAGGCTAAAGAAACATAATCCCGCACCATTTAGGATCGCCAAACCCAAACCTAGACGATTTCGGTCAGCCACTAGACGCTCAAAAAGCCCACGCTATAGCTCTACCAGGAGACGTAAGAGGAGGGTCACCGCTTAAATCAGTAATGATAAAAATTGAAATAATAAAAATGATAGAATGACATGCAATAAGGACCAATAGACCACATGACACAACAAACAGACCCATGTTCTATATGTTTAGAACATGTAGACACTGAAACCAATTACTGTGTCACTCCGTGTAATCATGTATTTCACGCGTCGTGCCTACTGCAAGCCGCTCTAATAAATCCTCACTGCCCATTATGCAGAGGGGACTTATTACCAACCCCAACTCCAACCCTACCGTCCTATCCAACCCCAACTCCAACCCAACCAGGTTCACCACCCCACATCCTCCAACAACTGGTTCACGCATACGAACAAGACCAATTAAGTAATAATATATATCAACGTATTAGTTCAAGATTAACGGATATAATTTCCACCGCAAGGCTAGGGCAGGATGACCTGCTAAATTATTTAGAAACCCATCATATAGAAAATACTCCTACTGAATTATCCTCCACAAACATTATAGCCATTATTATATCAGCTATAGAACGGGATGAAGAATGTTTTCATCAAAGTATTGCGAATACCCGCAACAATCCAGCGGAGAGACATCAACAGTTAATTAATACACTATATAGTCTATTACAATACAATAGAGAGAGAATATTAAACAATGTAGCCATTCAGTCACGAGCGCCATATCAAACTCCCGCGTGGCCCTCAAATAATAGACAACCAGTAATATTCTTTCACCCAGAATAAATAAAATGAATCAAAAATTGAATTATTAATAATATACTACTGTCCACAATATCCCGCATGAAACAGCTAGAAACCGACAGAGAGAAAATAGTACAAAAACATATCGAGAACCAGTTCAACTACCAGACCAACAACCATACCAACAACCTAACCCTAGAAACCAAGATAATAACAACTCTCACGTATAAAAAAGCACCAGATCTACTAATAAACAACGAGGACGCCGAAATGGAAATACGTGAATTAATAGAATACCTAATTCAAACTATTATTTTAGAACACGTTTGGATAAACGTGTTGTAATCATCAGCAGACCACCAATAATAATAAGTGTAAAAATAGTTTTTTATTATATCCATCTCTATACTAGACCCATCCCCGTCAGCACCACCACTATTTCTAACCTCCCACGATTGACCCCTCCCGTTATCTTGAATAATATTCCCGATAGTGGTATACACCTCCCAATCTACCATCCAACTCTCTCCCGAGGGATAATAACGTTTCACTAGATTTTTAGCGTCATCCGAACAGGTAATATTTCCAATACTACAGTCTAATTTATAATGTACACACCCCGCCCCTACCGGCACACCACACTCGGAACGCCCAGCATTTTTTACAGCACAAAACCTACAACGTAGGTGAGGCGTCAGCTCTTCTATCATATTATTTAAATGAATCATATGAGAAAACAACGGATCTTTCACCAGATTATACTTGTCCGTAAGTATCAAATATATAATATATTCAGGTTCTAAATACTGAATAATTAACCCGGTTATTGGTGATAGACTAGGTAAATTAAATGCTAAACCCAAATAGGCTTGTCCACACAATTGCAATCGGTATTTCACTTCAGGGTGACTGTCTATATAGGCTCTGTACAACAAATAGCCGATATAGGTGTGGTTCGGCATAATAATCATCCGAATCAAGGTTTAAAGTAGTTCAATTTTTAATTGAGCGATCCCCCCAGCTATATTTTATAGGAAATATATAATGAGGCGTGGGAGCAATCTCTCCACATATAATACGAATCTCTTGTATGATTTCCATGAAATTATTCACTAATCTATATCCCCAAACATGATTATACAGCAAATTTATATTGTTATAGGGGATATAGTTACTCAAATGATTATAAAAGGGAATGACCGAATGCAGTTCTTCTACAAATAATCCATTAGCGCCAATAACCGCCATATCCGCACCAAATTTATATAATATCCGAATCATATTGGGGTTGTTAGTCCATAGTGCGGCAATGGAGAGAGCATTAAATGAATTTACAGTAAATAAATGAATACAGTTCTCTTGTATAGAATGATTAATTAATAATTCGGTGGCTTCTATTCCATATTTAATCTTATAATTGGTTAAAAAGCGAAACACCACTAACTCCGAACTAAACATGATATTTAAATGCAAGCAGATCAGTTCATTCATAAAATTAGAGACTATTCTAGGAGATATTACTGTTTTAACAAATGCTACATCTATAACCTCCCCTATACCTAACTCATATTTAATGAGATATTTAGCAGCAGTAAGAGTAATATAATCTGGAACAGAGGATTGTAATACCCGACCACCCCGTTTAGTTTGCAAAGTCTGCCGGCTATAGTCTGGACGACCCTTCACAACCGGTCGAGGATCATCATCCATCGTGAATATCCCATCTTGATTCGTTAACAACTCATCCTCCCTATCCGCATCCCTATCCGCATCCCTATCCGCATCCGTATATAACACCGTCTCCGCCACACCATCCGCCTCCATCTCATCCGCCTCCATTATTGAATGATCCATATAACAGATATAAAAGTGATATTTTTATATAATTAACTATTATAATGAATTCCCTTATAGCATTATCCATCACTACAATCGTTATTTTATCCAGCGCGTTCAAGAACAAACAACCCACCTGTAATAGGTTTATCTTGAATACCTATGCCTATTTATTGTTCATGGTATTATTTTTATACACTAGCCATTTATATATTATAAAACACTTACTCAACACTCCATTATTAAATTACTTCATCCTCCTATTTATAGTAAATATAGTATTATTATTCCGATTAATGTATGTTCCGGCGTTTCATCCGATGGAGAAACATATATATTTATTAGCATGGTTATTATCGTTTGCACTAATATCCTATCCAATGACTATAAATGCCAATCGGATGGATCCTAACGCATTGACAGAAATAATGGGAATATGTTTGAGTTTAACCCTCGCAGCAACTGGTCTGGTTGTCTTTTTCCCGAAATTAGTAACGCCTGCATGGGGTTTACCTCTATTTCTCGGAATAACCGGATTAATAGTAGCGCAATTATTCTCACTATTTCTAAATACCAAATCTCTCTACGTCACCTATTTTTCTATAGCCCTATTTACAATGTTCATATCATATGATACTCAGTTAGCCTTATCAGCTTCAAAAACCTGCGTAGAAGGGAAAGCCGACTACATTAAATATAGTTTGGGACTATTCCTTGACATTGTTAACCTCTTCTCTAGTCTTGAAAATAGATAAGTCCCAAAATATACTTAAAGGACTGACACTATATAATAGTGTAGGGGAGAAGAGCCTAGCAGGTCATTACAGCAATACCATTAATAATCCCCATGACCTAGCACTATTAACAATTAATAACAATTATAATTAATAACAATTAATCTTAAAATACACTTAAAGATCTCACATTATAATATAGTGTAAGATAGTCCCGATAAAACTTATACATTTGCCCCCTTAACTCAGTGGTCAGAGTGCTGGTCTTATGAACCAGAAGTCGTGGGTTCAAGCCCCACAGGGGGCACAAAAATATGTCCTTGCAGCAATTCCTTTTTTTCATTTTTAGAAACCAACAGGACATAGTAAAACAAAGCTTGAATGCCCGAGTGGTCTAAGGGGGGAGACTCAAGATCTTCTGTCATTGTGACGCGCAGGTTCGAACCCTGCTTCAAGCATTTCTGCTCATCTAGCTCAGTTTGGTAGAGCACCAGGCTAATACCCTGGAAGAGGTGGGTTCAACTCCCACGATGAGTGACAATAACAATGGTTACAGCAATAACAACTCAGAAATTTTTATTCAACAAGAGAGGTGCAATTCCTCTCCGTTTATTCGGCTAGTGCTGGAAAATTACCTCCATTGTGCAACATAATAAGATAAAATTATCATAAGATAATCTAAATAGACCCTCTAGCCCTTCAAGATGTGAACGGCTGGTCATTCCGTGCCCCGCCATCAAAGCATATAGATTTAGTTTGGTTACAGCAACCCCTTTTTCAATTATATAAGAAACCCCACCAAACAGAAAAAAATCTATAGCAGGATGGCGCAGAGGTCACTGGATCGAAACCCGTTCCTGCTAATGTTATCACACAGCAACTCTTTTAAACTCTACTTAAAATAGAATGTCGTAAGGCTTCGTGGGTTCGAATCCCACCTCATGCAGTGAAATGTATATTCCATAAGGAATATATAGCGTGTGTATCCAAGTGGTCAAAGGAATTAAACCGATAACCGCATATAGTCATCCAGCGAGCTGCAGCTCGTTCTAGGATAATAGTTTCATAGTTTAAATACTTATCAGTAGCATATTTTGTATCATATATTTCTTCTCATATTTTTCTTCTCATATATTTCTTCTCATATTTTTCTTCTCATATATTTCTTCTCAGCTTTGGTAGCTCAGAGGCAGAGCGTGCGGCTGTTAACCGCGAGGTCGTCGGTTCAACCCCGACCCAAAGCGTAATAGGTTATCAAGACCTAAAATTTTTACCTAGTAATTTATTTAAACATAAAAATATAAATAAATTAATAATGACGGATGAAACATGTAGAGTTTGTTTTGAAGAAACCTATATAAATAACCCGTTAATAAATCCGTGTCGGTGTACAGGAACCAGCAAATATATTCATACAGATTGTTTACAACATTGGAGAGATTCAAATCATAGCACATCAGACGTCCATAGAACACATTGTATGGAGTGTAATTATGCATATGTAATCGAAGTCATTCCTCAACCGATTTCATGCTGTTATATAGTAGCATTTACCATTGTGAATAACAATTTATATCTTATAACAATAGTGTGTGGATCCGCCACCATTCTTATAAATAATTTTGCATGCCCAACATTTTACTTGTGGGACAACATGTCCAACCATACAATATCCTCCCCAGTTATAGAGAAAGTATATTTAATAAATTGTTATAATATTACTCCTGGAATCATTATCTCTCTGTATTCTTTGCTAATAATATATGCATACTACAAATTTAAACAATCATTCTCTAGACGGGACGCACTATATTTAATATTAATATACATCACATGCTATTGCGTCATCGGTTTAGTAGGTCCCCTCGGTATAATATTCATATCTATGTTCCTAAATCTATTTCTATATAAGGAATTCACCACGCCTATTTTAGACTATTATAAACCACACGAAATAGTAGCCAATTATGAACCACTAACATATAATCCTCCTAACAATACACAGTCTTCATCTCCCCCCCCCTCCCCTAACACATCCTCTCCTCTTATTTCTTCCGATACCTTAATACAAGCCCAACCGCCTCCTCCTCCACCATTATTCCCTTCTCCCGAATCATCTCCCGAATCATCTCCGGAATCATCCCCAGCATCATCTCCCACAGTTATAAAAATTGAATTAAATACTAATTGTTAAAATATAGTATGATCTATTATATAGCATTTATCCTCTTATGCGGAGGGGTAGCTACAGCACTATATTATAAAAATCAACACGACAAAAAACTAGAAATTAAACATATACTACAACAATATATGGTTCTAGATAATCAAATCTCTCCAGAAGAACATACCACCTTATAATAGTCCGCAATAGTTTTAATCATATTTTCATCATCCAAGTATTGCAGCCGAATATCTATATGTCCCATCCCTACAAATTCCTCCAGGAGTGTTTTATAGCGCATAAATGGCATATCATCCGTAATTATTAAGCGTGCGGGTGCATCCATATATAAGGTTCCTCCCTCCATAAGTAACCCAATACTCAAATCATTCACTACATCCCACACAATGTCATTATTAACTATTTTTTTAACTTCCTCTTTATTCAAAAAAAATCCAGATCCTCCTAAAAAAGTCCTCCCCTTATAAGTATTTAATAAATAGATTTGTCTTGAATTACTAAGATACATATCTAAATGGTTTGGAATTTCATTATAAAACACATGATGACCGCTATAATCAATATCATGAGATTGCACATACTTATCTAATCTCTCAATATTCAATATAACAGAGAGATTGGTATTCCAAAATACATCATATGTATCTACTAACTGACTAAATGCCTTCACTTGTTTAGAGAGAATACCAGGTATGAATAAAGCAGCCCCTTCGCTCTCAAAATTATCTATTATTACATTGTTTTTCAACTGCTCCTCATAACCCCGTAATTCTGACGATTTAGAAAACAATAGAAAAATATCTATATGAGGAATCTTATTAACCATTTTAATCAATGGAATCCAAAATAATTCAATATATAAATCATATGGTCCCATCCTAATATAATTTCCCACACTCCGGCTCGCCAACACCAAAATAACAATCTTCTTCATGCTATAACTTTTTATTTTCTCTCTATCCCCACGGAGAAATACCCGACCCATCCCCATGTATTACTCTTTCATAATCAGACGGATAAACAGTATGGACAGGTCGCCTGGACGGAGGCGATGGGGTAGGAACACCGATGGTCCTCCTACCAGAAGTCGGCGCAGGAGTCGGGACTCGCATAGACCGGTTCGACACACACACCTCTTTTTTTTCAATTACTTGTTTATGGCATATAGAACAATGGATTAAATTATACGATAATAAGGTACTAAAACACTGTATATGCATAGAATGACCACAATCCGGTACCACTATATTTTTATTAGAAACAAAATCTCCTAAACATATAGGACACAACTCCGATTTATTAATAACTAGCTTAATGTTTGGATGCAATATAGTCAAATCAGATGTCTCCACCGACACGCTAGACGATGCCATTTAGTATAATTAAAATGATATATTTAAATACAAAATATATTATTCAAATGAAAGGTATGCTCAGTCCGTTAACTTCATCTTCAGCAACGCCTTACGAGAAATCTTTTCTATAAGATCGCCAGAATGATCCCTCTGGCCGGGAGCAGAGAATATTGTCAATACAATATGGAACTCATCATTTGCTTCTAGAGGATACTGCACGCCTGAATCGGCAGTTAATGACCCGTTTAAGTGTGCCGCTCCCACGGAATTAAGACTACCTGCCACAGTGTAAACAGACTGAGCACTGCCATCAAATCCAGATACAGAAAAGCTCACATGAGCTCCGGGTCTGTATCCGTATCCACTAACGTCTACCTGTAAGGCATTTACTATTCCGCTTGAAGGATCCAACTGACCTTTTACTTGTGCTGCGTTGCCGGATGTACCCCCACTTAACGTAACACCATTAAACTCGATACGAGAGGGAGGAAGTAGGTCGGCACTCAGTCCATATCCTAACTGAAAACGATCAGCGTGGTGGTTCTTGAGCCACTTATAAACTTTCTCTCCAGCCTTATCGCAGTTTTTAATCGCATTATCTATCACGGTAAAAGATGTATCAGTAAAAAAATTATTATTAACCATTTCACATGCTGCTTCTACCGCATCACCATAACCTAATTGTAATGTGTTAACAGTAGCTCGGCTGAAGGCCGAATCGGGATCAGGAGTTCCGATAGCCTTATAGGCAAGATAGTCTATCCAATTCTCAGCTGCTTCTGGTTGACCAGAAGCATCCTTGTGGTCAACGACAACGTTGATCGTATAATCGGGTTGGATTGTGTTATATAAAATATTAAAACTAGCTTCCGTAGATGACGAATTTGTATCTCCTATAAAATTTAAGGTTTGGTTAGACCTAATTGAAACGCCGCAACCATCTATTATCCCATCGGACTTATATAACCAAACATTGCTCAGGTCCAATATCAGAGCACCATAAGTAAGACTGGAATCATACTGCGGCGCGGCTGATAGCTCATAAAAGTTTTCCCCGGAAACAGTCAAAGTGCTAGAAGAATCTAAAGAACCGAGATATGCGTAAGTACTACTCATTATAATATATCCCATAGAAAAAAAATTTCACCAAAAAATTAATACATTAGTTTAACTACATTATTATAAAGTAAGGTTAATTAGCATCGGATGCCAGGTTAGACATAATTACAGCCAGTTTTCCAGCATCAAATACACCACCAGATGGTAGCCCATATAACTTTATATATATTACAAGTTCTTCTCTAATGGTAGCCACAGTCTTCATGGTTGCCTCCCCTTGCAGAATAAATTGTTTTGGAGGGTTTTTACATTGTTCAATCTGTTTTTCTAATTGTTTATTTTTAGTGATATATTCATCATACAGTATAGTTCCTCTATATAAACCCTCCAAAGTACTCATTATCAGACTGAGATGACGAGTATAAACTTTGGAGAAGTCACCTTTCTGATTCTGTAATTTTAGTGCTAATTTCAAATAATATTCATAAGTTAAAACACGCTTAAGTTCCGACATATTACCTGAAGTATATAAATTCAGAAGTATTTCTATATCTGCACCTACCTTTTCATCTAACCTCTTTAATACGGGTTCTATTCCTAAATCGACAGCATTCCAATACTTATTTAGTACCCCCGTTGTATGCATGGGTTTTCCATACCCAGGACATAGACTTCTCCCTCTATACATAGGACGACTTTTAACACATTTCCCCATATATTATAAATTATATATTACTTCAAATTCAAGTAATAGACTAATTTCATTATTATTTAAATTTACTACCCGCCCAAATTCATCCACTAATTTAAAATGTAATTTATCAATCCGTACAGGACCAAAATATTCTCTCTTTTTAGGAACAAAGTCAGATCTATCATCAAAGCCTACTTCATGTTTAGATTGAGGAAGCACTATTCTAGCTAAAATATTTGAACTAGGCATTAGGGTATTTTTAGATACTAAAGACATATATTGGTCATTCACATTATTGTTAAAATCATCCACCAATAAAAATAAGTACCGCGGACCACCCGTATCTATAAAACCCTCAGACACAAATCCATTTAGATAATTAGAATGTCGTGTTACATTCTTCTCAGTGGTATTATAATCATTATACATTTCCGCCGGGGCTATCATGCTACTATCATAGTTTCGTTTCACAAATTTAGAATTATATTGCATAGGATTAAGTATATGTATTGTACTATCATTTAGACTTCCGTCTATATAATCCTGTCCATACCAGCAACCATCCGCCCATGATTTTTCATAGAAATAATATGGATTACGATATCCTAAAATCCACCCCATATTCATACGAATATCTCTAGTAGGTTCATCGGGTAGACGAAAGTCTAGATTAAATTTAATTTTTTTTTTCTTAGGAGAATACATATAGACCCTCCCATAAATCGGATGCATATTAACTTTTATGCGACCACTCAAATCTTGTATATTATCTATACTAGCCTGTATTTGGCGAATGAGTTCCTGACTATCATAATTACCTGGTAGTATTTCAATAATATGTTGTTTGTAAGTTATATTGGGGTGTGAATAACCAGATGGGGTAGGTGTTGTTTGTTTATTGCAACATGCTGAACTGCAACACCCGCCACACTGTTGTTTTTTCTGACAACTACATGGGGTTATAGGTATAGGTGACGGGGTAGATACTTGAGCAACACCCCCTAAAACGGATTCATTGAAAGAACCGATTTCAACAATAGTGAAAACATTAGTTTTAAAGTGTGATGAAAAAGTATATAAAGTATTCGGTATTTCTATAGAATTTAAAGTCATGGAGGCAACTTTATCTAATGCAGTAGGTAGTCGTATCATAAAATCAGAACTAGACCATTTAGAATCATACATGCATTTATATTGTGGCCATAAAGTAGGCGCTTGCGTTTCTCTAAACATGGAATTAATATTAACACATTTTGTTATAATACGACGACTAAGTTCATTTACCCCTCCCCTAACTACCTGACTAGGCGTAGTTAATGAAGATGCAAAATCATTATGAGTTTGAACCGGATATGACATATAATATATAATATATATTATTTTGCAAGTATAAACTATATATATAGTTTAGTAATTTAATAATAGTTCTCCAATTATTAAATATATATATATATATATGTTTACGTATGGGACTTATTACCAACGAAAACACTCTCCATGTTGTACAAATACTGAATTGCTAAGGGGACCTCCAGGTGCGTGTTGCCCCCAAAAAGTAGATAATACATCTGATTCGGATGAAACCGTAGTATTATCTACTACAGTTACAGAATTATCCAAACAAGTGAACCTACTAACTAACCTTATTACATTACCGATTATAGATGCCACCGAGAATGAGGTAACCGATAATGATGATACCTTATCTGACCAAGTATCTGCATTAACCGCCCAAGTTACCAATTTAACAACGAGACTAGACACAATAACTATATCTAACAATAAACTAGTAAAGAGATAGACGTCAAATAATAATTTTCTGACTCAAACTATCATGCACCTTATTTTTTTGTTGCAAACATAAGTTTTCAATATAAGTCAAATTATTCATATCTCTAAAAGTACTATTGCGTATATAACAAATCATGCGTAACCAGCTAATATTCATCCGTTGGGATATAGCCCAATCATTCGGATCATATCTCTCTTGTATTTCTCTCACAATATCCTCATAGTACTCCACGTCCAAGAGATTGTTAACCGCCACCTCTACCGGGCATTCACTATCCGGAATTTGTTGCATCGTATAAAATTTAATAAGACACTCCACCTGATATTCGTCATGCGATTTAGGAATCTTACACAGATTACATATACTATTTAACTTTGTCGGCATATTTGAAAGAAACACCAGCAAAGGACGATCTAAATCACTATATTTTTTATCCCACGATTGTAACCGCTTCCAATTATTCCACGCGTTTATATACGAATTATCTACCTCCTCTCTAATTAAACTATCAAAATTCAACATGGCCAATTCATACTCACTACTTTTTAAAAAACTAGTATACCTCCTCCGACTTATACCATACTTCTCCGCCATTCTATTCGCATAAAGTAATTCATTTCTAGTATACAGTTTAGTTTTTGAAATACACTGACCCATATATAATTATCTTTACAAAAATAATTATATATCTATTTACACTATTCATTTACACTATTCCCCCAAAACCTAATCCACCTCCTCCATTGAACATTCCTCTTCACCATCCTCTCCCTCCCCATCCTCATCCGGCTCCAACGGAGGCAAATCATCATCATCCTCCTCCTCCTCCTCCGCCTCCAAACCCAATCCCAAATGAATCAGACGATGAATTCTACTAGCAAATACCGTCGGTTGATCCAAACTAAATCCCGACGTCAAGAGAGAAGTATCATACATTAACCAAATAAGATCCTTCACCGTCTTGTCAGTCTCATCTTCCTCCAACTTTGTCCGCATCGTCTTAATAATCGGATGCAAATAATTAATCTCCATCGTTTTTTGCCCCGCCATAGGACCACCCATCTGTGTATCCCTCAGCGCCTGCGCCTTCATAATTCTCTCC
>Ga0209502_10001717_pt1 | contig 19359 bp, 18 predicted proteins | sample ArcticOcean_MG_C_10_FD_187442 | JGI IMG/M metagenome (GOLD analysis project Ga0209502, IMG submission 187442) | Marine microbial communities from western Arctic Ocean - ArcticOcean_MG_CB11_90 (SPAdes) (version 2) | ecosystem: Environmental > Aquatic > Marine > Oceanic | place: Arctic Ocean... | reverse complement strand
ACAATGAATTTAGACACTGAGCAACGTTGGAAAATAATTAGATCGCTTGATGTTATGGAAAAAGACCTGGATTATTTAATCGTCGATACTCCCGCTGGGGCATCGAACTCTAGTATCGAATTTGCCGCAGCGGTAGACCATGTAGTGGTAACACTCGTAGGCGAACCTACCAGCTTTATGGACGCTTATGCATTTATTAAGGCATTGCACATCGAGAAAGGCGTTATTAATTTTTCGGTAATTGTTAATATGGCTAAAGATGCAGATACTGCTCTGAAAGATTTCAAAAGTTTTGAAAAAATAGCACTGACGTTTCTTCCAGTGCAGCTGACTTCCATTGGATGGATGCCGGGGTCTAATGATATTGTACAATCTATTATTGCACGAAAGCCGTTTATACTGGATAAAAAATCCAAACAAACTGTTGGGCAGTGTATGGACGTAATCACAAGCAATATTCAAAAAATACCTCACCAAAAAAAGTCGGGCATCCATTTTTTTGGTTCTGAGATTGGACTTTAAAAATGTCAAATCCCTATACTCAAAAAGTACCAGCAGACAGGTTGATTGAAAGTAATACTAACCTTGTTAAAAAGTATGCATATTTTTACGCTGGCCGTGTTCAAAAAGCAGCTGAAGTTGAAGACCTTTTGCAAGTGGGGATGATTGGTCTGATCGAAGCTGCACACAATTACGAATATAAAGAGGGCGTTGCGTTTGAAAGCTATGCGCGGTTGCGGATTAAGGGTTCCATTGTTGATTACTTAAGAAAGGCCTCAAACCTATGCCGAACTACAGTGAAGCAAAAACAAAATTCAGATAAAGCTAGGCGGTTATTGGAGTTGAGACTTGGGAGGCTTCCTCATTTAGATGAAGTTGCGGAGGAGTTGAAAATTGCACCCTCGGAACTGTCTGTTTGGGAGCATAATTTCGCTGCAAATCAGAACCAAAGTATCGATGAGGTGACTGAGTTATACGGCGATTTTATTTTTTCTGTTGAACAAAATGTTGAAGATAAAATATTTAATGGAGAGTTAAAAAAGTATCTGAGAGAGGCAATTAGCCACCTAAATCAACAGCAAACATTAGTGGTAGAGCTATATTATGTGAAAGAATTGAATGTTTATGAAATAGCTGAAATTCTTTCTGTGAGTACTGGCCGTGTCTCTCAGATTAAATCTGCAGCAATAGCCACATTACGTAAAAAAATCGAATTGGAACTGAAGTAATGGCGGTTCTGCCATTGGTCCCCTCTTATGAAGAGTTGCGCCTAACTGTAGCCAGCGCGGAAATGGTTTTACCAAGGCTGAACCAGAATGAAGAAATAATCTTTGCATGTGAAATTTCGTCACTTCCCACGCACAATTGTAATTTGGTTTTTAAAAAGTCGGAAGCTAAAGGTGAATTAACCGGTCAAATGTTCTTTCGAGCAAACAGGCCATTAGTAACGGCTGACTTGATTTTGAATTCTTCTGACTTTGAAAAGTTAAAGGCGGTGTGCGCTAGCGGTGAGCCCGTTCGACCAATCACATTATATTTACAGATTGGAAAAAGTCGGGAAATTCAAAATGGCGAAATAATAATTACAGATAACGATTTCAATTTAAACATCTTCGATTTATCTTGGAGACGCCCCTTATTTTAATTACATTTTGAACTTTGTTAGCTCACACTCATATATGAGTGTTTCCCCACTGAGTGTTTCTACAGCAATTAATTTTTCCAAATTTAATTTATAATTCGAAGATTGATGCTCGAATTGGAAGGAATTTTTTTCAATGCTGGTTATGGAAAGTTTTTTTAATGCTTGATTGTTTTTCTCAAAAGATATGACCGGTTCTTTGTTTAACTGAGCATAGGTAATTTTAAAATTGTTTTTTATATGCTTGCACGCAATTATATTGCTCTCAAAACGCGTGTTTTGCGTCATGAAAAACAAGACTGACGCGAGTGCTGAAAGCACTGCGACTGTGATGACAACTTCCTTGCGCATTAATCAGGTTACTTCGCTTCTTTATTCGATACTAGTTTTTCATCATCATCATCATCATCATCGAAAAGCCCATCAAGGCCGCCATCCGAACCATCATCGTCAAGACCAGAAAAAATATTGGTGTTTTCTAACTCATCAAGCGAGTAGACGAATGGTTCATTTATCATCGCATAAACTTTATTTCTAATAATCCAGCTTTTTGCTGCCAATAATGCCAAGCGAGTGGAACTATCTTTTTCATTTTTCAACGATGAAGTCACCTCATCTAAAGCGTGATCAAAGGTGTGGTCTCCGAATTGAACCAGAATTTCGTTTCGGGCTTTTAACATAGTTGGTGAGAGTAATTCGTCTTTTTCTCCAGCCATCGTAGATCTCCATTCTTGTTTGGCACACTCCTTGCAACATTCACACCAAACGAAACATTGCAAGTGATGATAGCAAAATGAAATCGATAGAAAATCATATACAGACCCACGCCAACGCGCTCAACTTGCGTGCTAAGCGTAATGAGATTTTGGCATCGAATATTGTGAACTCTGCGACGCCGAACTTTAAGGCTAGGGACATTGATTTTTCCAAGGCGTTACAAGCTCGAATGGACGTGGGGCCTGTCTCTGTTTCTAACGAACGTCATTTTAAAGTCTACACTGGAACGGGAGATGAGGGTGCTCAATTCCGACAGTCGATAAATGCGTCCCAGGATGGAAATACTGTTGAGCTTCACGTCGAGCAAATGCAGTTTTCCGAAAATGTAATGCGATATCAAACATCTTTGGAATTTCTAAACCGTAAATTTAGTGGCTTAATGTCGGCTATTAGGGGGGAATAGATTGTCTGATATCAAAAATATTTTCGACATAGCTGCGCGGGGCATGTCTGCGCAGATGGTGAGGCTTAATACCGTTGCCAGCAACCTCGCTAACGCGCGGTCTGTCGCGTCGTCTGATGCGGAGGCTTATAAAGCCGTGAAGGCTGTCTTCAAAACGGTTTATGCTGATGACGTCCAAAAGACTGGCATCTCTTCTGTTGACGTAAGTGAGATTGTTGAAGTCGATCGCCCTGCTGAAAAATCGTATCAACCGGGGCACCCAAAGGCCGATAAAGACGGGTTCATATATACTGCTGCCGTCAACGTCGATGAGGAATTGGTCGAGATGCTTGAGGCCTCTCGGCAGTATGAAAACAACGTAGAAATGGTCACAACTTTGCGTGGCTTAATGATGCGAACCATTAGTATGGGTAAGTGAGGTTAGAAAAACTATGTCATCAATAGATCCGTCTGCAGCTCAGACTGCACTTTTTGAAAAACTGGGAATATCGAACAATACAGATGTGAAGAAGGCTAGTTCTGGGTCGTTGGGCCAATCAGACTTTTTGAAACTTATGACTACTCAGCTTCAAAACCAAGACCCTTTCGCTCCCATGGATAATGGAGATTTTATTGCTCAAATGGCGCAGTTTTCTACAGTTACTGGTATCTCCGAGGTCAATTCCTCTCTTCAGAAACTTGTCGATAAGTCTGATCAAGGGCGAATTGCTACTGCTGCAAACCTACTTGGACACTCAGTATTGGTTCCTGGGAGTGTATCAAGGCCTGACGAAAATGGCGAATTACACGGTGTGCTTGACTTACCTCAGGCGACTAGCATGGCTAAGATTATCATCAGCGATGCTGACAGTGGAGAAGAATTTAATGTGATGAATTTGGGGCCGCAGGCCGCAGGTTTGGTAGGTTTCTCGTGGAAAGACATTCCTGAAGACATTCAAAATTCAAATCGTCGCATCCAAATTAATGCGACAGTCGACTTTGGCGATGGCCCGCAGGAGCTGAACCCTTCTGTCTACGCTCGCGTGCTGTCCGCTTCCGTCGGGTCCGGTGATTCTGAGAATGTCCTCATTGACGTCGAAGATTTCGGCGAAATGGATGTAAGTACCGCCGTCAACTTTCGATAAGAGTGATCATTATTGAGTGGGTTGTCTAAAAAATAAACATGTTGGTGAATTTCTGGCACAAATATTGCTTAAAACTAACAACAATAATTGAACTAAGTTTCTACAAGGAGTGACTTGATGTCGTTTTATACAGCACTTACTGGCCTCAAAGGCGCGCAGACCGATATTTCCACAACGTCAAATAACATAGCAAATGTGGGCTCGAACGGCTTTAAAAAGAGCAGAGCTGAATTTGGTGACATTTATGGATCCACTCCACTGCAGGCTAAGACTGTCGGTGGTGGTACGTTGACAAAGTCAATTACCCAGCAATTTTCACAGGGAAATATTTCGACATCGTCCAATTCGCTGGATATGGCCATTTCTGGCCAAGGTTTCTTTGCACTGCAGTCTGGTGGGATTGCGGCGCAGACAGTTTACACGCGCAACGGTGCATTTAATGTGGATGACAGTGGCTTTATTGTGGATAGTAACGGGCAGTTTTTGCTGGGCTACCCAGTTGATAATGCTGGCGTAGTTTCCGACAAAACCCTGGCCGGCGCCAATAAGCTAAAGCTAGATTCCTCGTACGGTGATCCTGCGGCAACCACTAGTGTCTCGATGGGGGTGAATTTGCCAGCTGGCGAACCTGTTATAGCGTCAAACGTTATTTTCGATGCCACTGATCCGGACACCTACTCTGCAACCGCCGCCGTCACCATTTTTGATAATGCGGGCAACCCTAAGTCGGCGACTGTTTATTATATCAAAACTCAAAACCCTACAACTGAAACGCCAACACACAAATATGATACTAAGTTGTTTGTAGATGGGGCGGCAATTACTCCTACTTTGACGCGGGCTGTCGATCCTCAGGCGTTCGCTACCAATCCTGTTTTTGATGCTGAGGGCTTCCCGACAGGTAGCCTTTTTATTGATAAATTTGGTAATAAGACCACTACACCGCAGGACCCAGCATATATTCTAGCGGGTAAAGGTTACAAACTTTATAAAGAAGATCAACTAGGAGCACCTGTTGATTCAACGCCCGCCACTCTAAAAGGAGTAGCGGTTCCGGATTTTCTAGGCATGGATAAAACTGTTACGATTGTAACCGACCCCTTGAAATTCAAAGCGACAATGGAATACCAGGCACTCTTGGACGTTACACCCCGGATACCGGGGACATTTTGGGGCAAAGATTTCTTATTGGTTGATATTGACAATAGTGGCCCCGTTTCAATTGATATTCCCCCGGGAACATATGATGGAACGCAACTCGCCCAAGCAGTTGAGATAGCCGTGCGGGAAGCCTTTGGAGATAATAAAAAAGTTCAGCTAACTCCTGCTGTAGATAATACATTCAGCATAGACTTGAAAAAAACCGCAGGTGATGGCCTATCGTCTGGCCTATCGACTGGCCCTATTACTGTAGACCTGCAGGGTGCCTCCTTGGTGGCGACCGCAGCCGAGGCCGTAGCTGGCTTGGAAATGGATACTTTCCTGTCTCACGCTCAAGTGAAAATGACAGAAGCAATGAATACCTACGTACAGGGCGTGAGCCCCGCCGATCCGGATGGGGTTAACGCGGCAAATGTAGCTTCACTGGGTGTTGATGGCCGCTTATTTAAGAAGTTGGTAGGGGGTTCTTCTGTGCCCGTGGCTGCAATTCCAACAGGAAATGATATTATAACAATAACGCACAAAGAAGGCCATACGGGCGCCACACTCACCTCCAAAAATCGCTATATTGCCTATTCCAATCCGACGACTGGCACTAAAAATAACAGACCCGAAGTTAAAGCTTACGATCTTCAAGCCACGATGAACAATGTTGCTGGAAACTACGACGTATCCGCTGCTGGCGTACCGTTTATAAGCGTCCCAAAGGCAAATTTTAGTACCACTCCGGAAACTGTGCGCTTCATGCAATTTCCTTCCGCCGTACAAACGAACGCGCTAACAACGTTTTTTGGTACAGAGGACATTGCTGTTTCTAGCGTTGTACAGGATCCAGGTGTTAGTGCAAATTATCGTGTGTCACTTACGTTTGACATGGGAACAGCCACAGCTCTTCCTGTTTTAAATACAGGTACAGAAGCACCTATATTCGTTTTAGCAAAGCCATCTGATAACATAGCTGCATATTTTGAGGGCACTGAAGGGCTAGTGGAGGGGGTCGACGACGCTTTCTACACCGGAAAAATTGTTTTCCAAGAGATTGGAACTTCAGCAAATAGGCTTGCCGCCCAGTCTACCACAATTAATGCAGCTGTGGGTGACACCGCGTTAGCTATTACTGGAACTACGCTAGCGTCTGGTAGTAATATATCCACCCTAGGGCTTACCACGGCAGTTCAATCAACAAATTGGGTTGATGAGCGTAACCCATCAGTGAAAATTGGCTATGATGAGGCGCAGCAGCGTCTAACTTTTGATGCGACAAACTCAGAACTTGGCTTGGGGACGGGTATTGGTAAAAACTCTTTCACAATTTATAGTCCAACGCTCGCTGGTGGCACTGCGCCGAATCGCTTAGGTATCCCAGCATTTGGCAATAATTTAGATATTAGCTTGGCGTCAGACGACAAGTCGCTTGGAAATGCGTTCCTGAATAAGGGTCCTGAAATTCAAGTTGCTAATAAGCGCTTCGGCGCGACCGTTGAATTTGATACTGTTAACTACGCATTCAGCATTAAGAGTGGCACTACAGGCGAGGCCCTGGCTGCGAACCAGGCGCTGGGCATATCAGAAAATCAATCTGCCTCCAGCATTGCTATTGGGCGTTATAAACTTACTAATCTGGGGGGGAAAGATCCTGTTGATACCGCAGCGGCCGTGCTTCATAAAATTGGCGATGGGAATAATCAAATTTTAGGGTTCCCCCGCGCAGCCATTGACGGCTATACAGGCCCAACTGGGATTGTATCACAACCTGCAGTGGCTACTGGAAATAAAGGGCTTGTGGATATGAGCAAGGCCTTCTCAATTACGGAGGTTTCTGGTGAGAATAGTTTTACTGTGGTGGTTGATGGCGTCAGCGCATTTCTCAAAATTCCTTCAGGAAACTATAGTGGCACCACTTTAGCCTTAGCCTTACAAGACCGTATTAACGCGATGGAGCACCCCTCGACTGGCACACCAATTGACGGCGTCAAGGTCGCTTATAACATGGTCACCAACAATTTGACTTTTAAGACGGGAAGTACTGGTGGCGGATCGACAATTAAAATTGAGGGCGCACAACGTTTTGGCCTTAAAGACATTCCGCTAGGCATAGGTGAGACCGCTAAGATTAGAACTCCTGTGCAAGCAACCAATGATGCAGGGGAAGAGCTCTATGTATCTCCAACTGGGGTAATTACCGCCGATACTGCTGGATTTGTGAATAATCTGGTAGAGGACTTCTACCCTCTGTTTTTAGACGATGGTGAGTTGACCTTTAATAAGGCTGGCGAGTTAACTAGCCCATTTACAAAAGTTACTTATGATGGCCTCCCCAATGTTGCGCTAACTGTCGATTTTTCCAAGTCGACACAATATGCTCAGCCATTTGCAGCCGTTGAAGTAAGCCAAGATGGTTATGCTGCAGGTCGGTTAACCAATTTAGAAATTGACAACTATGGCAGTGTAAAAGCTGGCTACTCAAACGGGACTAATGTCACACTTGGGAAAATTATAATTGCCAATTTCAATAATAATAGTGGCCTAAAGCAAATTGGTAATTCTACTTTTATGTCAACAGCAAACAGTGGTGACCCAGAGCTGGGTGAAGCTGCTGAAGATGGTTTTGGCAATATTTTATCGGGTTCTCTCGAGCGCTCAAATGTGGACATCACGGAAGAACTTGTAAACCTGATAACAGCTCAACGAAATTATCAGGCAGCGGCAAAAGCAATGGAAACTACAACCAGTATGACGCAGACTATTATTAATATTAGATTATAATTAAAGGCTCCGCATCATGGATAGAATGGTTCAGACGGCTCTTAGTTCCATCACGGGATTAAAAGACTTAAAATTTGATTTGGCCAATAATTTGGCCAATGCTAACGTCCCGGGCTTTCGAAGAGACTTGCCGAACGAAGGTAGTGCGGGCTTTCTATCCACGTTGAACCAGGCTACGGCTCGAATATTTCCTTTGGAAACTGGGGGCCGCATTTTTTCTAACGAAATAGGACAACTTGACAATACCGGAGTTGAAACTGACGTAGCGCTATTAAACGGATCCTATTTGTTTATCCAACCAGCAGACGGTGACGTAGCTCTATCGAGGCGTGGTGATTTTGGTGTCGACACACAAAACCGCCTGGTCGATGGGCTGGGCAGTCTTGTTTTATCTGACGGCCTTCAACCCATAGTGCTGCCACCCTTTTCGGCAATGAAATTCAGCGATAATGGTGAAGTGCTGGTGCAAAAGCCTGGTGCACAGCCCGGCGACCTTACCAGTGTAGGATTTTTGGGTTCTACGTCTGCGCCTTCTGGAGATTTAACGAAAAGTTTAGATGGAAGAATTCGAAAATTAGATGGTAGTGTGCCGGATCCGGACCAATCAGGACTATTCTCTCAAGGGGTATTAGAGGGGTCTAATGTTAATGCTATTGAGGAAATGGTTTTTAATATGGATATGCAGCGACAGTTTGAAATTAACGTTAAATTGATAAAGCAGGCTGAAGAAATTGATAAAGCTGGCACAAGACTGATGAGCCTGCCAACCTAAAAGGTCTTTGGCACGATCTTTGCACTTCAACTAGGTAAGTCAGTTGAAAGGTCGAAAAAATGTCAACAGCCGCAATGCACGTCGCCAAGACCGGGTTGAATGCCCAGCAATTTAAAATGCAGGTCATTGCCAATAACTTGGCCAACGTCAATACAACTGGCTTCAAACGTGACCGAGCAAATTTTGAAACCCTTTTTTACCAAGTGGTAAAAGAAGCCGGGGCTGAGACTGCTGACAACACAGCTTTAACGTCCCCACTTGCCGTAGGTACTGGCGTAAAGGTCGTTAGCACCCAAAAGCTTTTCACCCAGGGCGGATTAGTGAGTACTGATAACTCACTTGACCTTGCGATTGATGGATCCGGCTTTTTTCAAGCATTAATGCCTGATGGTAGTATTGGCTACACACGAGCTGGAGCCTTCTCACGCAATGCGGATGGGTTAATGACTACGTCCAGCGGCTACGTTATACAGCCACAGGTTGAAATCCCAGAAGATGCAACAAATATTAATATTGCCGCTAATGGATCAGTCAGTGTCACCGTGCCGGGAACTGATTTTGCGGAAGAGGTTGGAACAATCTCACTAGCAAATTTTGGCAATCCCCGAGGATTACTTCCTATTGGACAAAACTTTTTAAAGGAGTCGACTGCAAGTGGCCAGCCGCAAGTAGGCGCACCCTTAGACGGTGGGTTTGGTTCACTCATTCAGGGCTTTGTAGAGGGTTCGAATGTTAATGTTGTGCAGCAATTGGTGGACATGATTGAGACCCAACGCGCGTACGAAGTCAGTTCGAAGTCGATCACTGCAGTGGACGAGATGATGCGTTATATCTCGAATAATCTGTAGGTGAAAACATGAAAAAAATAGTTGCACCATTTTTAATTCTGTTGGCCAGTTGCGCTCAACATAACGCGGATCGCAAGGGCATTGATTTTGAGCCTATGTATCCCCAAGAAATGCCACTCGTAGAAACAAGCAATCCCTCTGGGACGATTTTTAATTCGGCCCAAGGCAATTTGTTTTCAATGGAATCGACGGCTCAAATGGTTGGTGACATTATAACCGTACAATTTGCTGAAAGTTTCCAAGCAACAAAATCCCAAAATGCTGCAACTTCCCGGTCGCTGGACGGTTCGGTCACCCTGCCCGGTGTTATGGATTTAATACTCCCCAGCGGCACCAATGCGGCAAATGCTTCTGCTGATTTAACTGCTAAGGCCGCAAATTCTTTTGCGGGCAGTGGTTCCTCCGCTCAGTCAAATTCTTTAACGGGGCAAGTTTCAGTGCATGTTGTGCGCGTTTTCAGGAATGGAAACCTTGAAATTCTTGGACAGAAAAAGTTGACGCTAAATAATGGCGATGAGTATATTCGTGTACATGGCATTGTAAGGCCGGATGACATCAACGAAAAAAATGTCATTTTATCAGACCGGATAGCTAATGCAAACATCCAGTATATTGGTGCGGGTGACATAGCTGCATCAGGTAAAAAAGGCTGGTACAGCAAGATACTTGATAACGTAAACCCCTTGTAAGAGATATCACAATGAAAATAATCCTGAGATACCTTTTGCTATTTGGTATATTTCCCCTGTTAGCTTCTGTGGTAAATGCCAACAGAATTAAAGATATTACGTCACTGGCTGGAATTCGCTCCAACCAACTTGTTGGGTACGGGATCGTAGTCGGGCTCGCTGGGTCAGGTGATGGTAACACCGGCATTACTTTGCAATCCATGCAGTCACTAGTAGCAAGATTTGGAATTACGAGCGACATTAAAGGGTTTAATGGGGATAATGCCGCAGCGGTAATGTTGACTGCGGAACTACCACCGTTTTCAAAGCCAGGCCAGACTATAGATGTTACAGTGTCAACTATTGGCGGGTCTGAATCCCTAAAGGGAGGGACGCTGTTAATGTCGCCTCTCCTCGGAGCTGACGGCGAAACTTACGCTATTGCCCAGGGTAATGTGGTTGTGGGTGGATTGGGAGTTGAGGGCGCAGATAACTCCTCTTTGATAGTTAATATTCCAACTGTCGGACGGATACCAAGGGGTGCATCTGTCGAGAAAATTGTCCAAACTGCCTTTTTTGATACTGATTTTATAATTTTGAATTTACATCAAGGTGACTTCTCGACAGCGTTTAACATTTCAGAAGCTATTAATGAAAATTTTGGTGAAGGTATGGCGACGCCACTTGATAAAAATAGCATTCGTGTCAGGGCACCCTCGGACCCCAATCAAAAGGTTGGGTTTGTTTCTATGTTGGAAAATTTGGAAGTTGAGAAGGCATCTCCACCCGCTAGAATTATCATTAACTCGCGGACTGGTACTATCGTTATAAGTGGAAATGTTAAGGTTATGGCTGCCGCGGTTGCTCACGGATCGCTATCAGTCACTGTAAAAGAAGATATGAATGTAGACCAAGCTGATGCATTGGCAGTGGGAGCTGGTGCAAATGCAAATGCAGGAGCAGCGGTCCAAAATCCTGACACTGAGATTGAAGTTAAGGAGGATATTGCCAAGGCATTTCTCTTTGGTCAGGGGGTTTCTTTAAGTGACCTTGTTGATTCAATTAACGCAGTCGGCGCAACAACATCAGATTTGGTGGCTATACTTGAAGCTTTGCGAGAAGCTGGGGCGCTCAATGCTGAATTGATTGTAATATAAAGGTTTATTGACATGGTTTCTATCTCTAGCACGAACGATGTAAATTTTGAATTAATGAACCTGGGTATGGGCACAGGAAACTCTGCCAATGCTAAAGGTGAAAATATCAAAGATTTAGAGGGTGCAGCTGGTCAGTTTGAGTCAATTTTTCTTAAAATGTTTCTCGATCAAGCTCGGCAAAGTAAGCTAAGTGACGATCTTTTAGGCTCTTCGGCAAGCGATAACTTTCAAGAAATGTTTGACAATGAATTATCTCAAGCCGGTGGCTCTTCTTTGAACTTAGGGCTGACGGAAGTGATTGTACGCCAATTGAGAATAGACCAGGTTAAATAAGGTATTTTTATGGGAGATTTATTTGATATTGGTAAGGCCGGCATTAGCGCATACAAAAACAGTCTAGCTGCAACCGGTCAAAATATTGCTAACGTTGGCACGGAGGGTTATGCCCGCCGAGAAACTTCTATTGAAGAAATTAGCGTTGCCAACGCGGATATCCTAAGCATATCTAATACGAGTGGCTTAGGCGTCCGAATGGGTGGCATAACCAGAGCTTTTGATCAGTTCTTAGATTTGCAATTGCAAAACTCTTCGTCTTCATTTTCTTTTGCCAAATCAAAGTCGGAAGTGCTTGATCGGCTTGAGAGTGTATTGATCCCCCAAAACGCAACAGTTGGCACTCGTATTCGCGAATTTTTTGATGGGCTAAGCAATCTTGCTCAAGACCCTTCAGACATGAATTTGAGAACATTGGCTTTGTCAGGAGCGAAAGCGGTATCACGGGAAATCTCTAGCCTACATTCTGGGATCAGCGATTTACGTACACTGGCGCAGGACACTCTTGAATTGGCTGCGGGTGAATTTAACAGCACCATAGAAAACCTTTCCAAAGTACAAAATGAAATTTTGGGTAATGCTAATAAAAGAGGGGCCCCAAATATTCTTTTAGATCAGCGAGATAATTTGCTATCAAAGATGAGTGAACTTGCTGATATTTCGGTAGAATATCATAATAATGGAGGCGTTTCGGTGTCTCTGGGTCAGCTTGGTGAAGTTGGAACTCTTTTAAAAGATAATTCCTTTAATCAAATTGCATTTGAGTCAGATACGCAGGGTATAAAAGCATATCTAATGGGCCCAAGTGGGGCGCGATCTGGCATACATTTCTCTTCTGGACAGTTAGCAGGGCTGGTGTCTGCTGATAATTTAATTGGATCCACCGCAACTGAAGTTAACTCCTTAGCGACAAAGTTTGTTGAGGAAATGAATGCGATCCATAAGATGGGCATTGACCTAAATGGAGACAGGGGCACTAATCTTTTTAGCCTTGAAACTGTGGCGGTCACAAAGTCTTTAGGTAACCTCGGAACAAGTTCCGTAAGAATTGAGGGTTATCCTGAAGGTTTTTCTGGTGCGAAATTGGAAATGGTTTTCAGCAGTGAGCGGGGCGCTTGGGGCGTCACGAGTAGCAATGGCAAGGCAGTTAAAGACTTCAATTCTAATTTAGATTTAAGTGGTTTGACTGTGATTGTTCAAGGAAAACCAAATAATGGTGATAGGTTCTCCATAGATATATCTGACACCACTGCTGCTAATATGAGGGTATTGATTTCTGACGCCAATAAATTGGCGGCAGCCGGCCTTCATACAGTCGAGGTCGATGTTAAAAATACTGGTGCCGCAGAATTAAAAGTAGGCTATTTCAAAGAAAACTTGGGACTGGGGGGGGGCGACTTACAAAGTTTATTTTTGGAAAATCGAAATGTTGCAAACCCAATACGGTTTAATTCTTCGGGTGCATTGGGCGTTATTGAAAACGTGGAATCCCTTAAAGACGTTTCAGTCTTAAATTCACAATCAAATTTGCGCTTCTCTTTAGATTTTGATGATTTAACGGCCACCCATAATTTGACTGTAAACTTGGTGAATTTGAATACTGCAGCGAATGAACAGTTTGTATTCAACTTAGATCTTAACAGTCTTAACATTGCGGGTGTGTTTGCAGGTTTAAAAAATAATAATGATATCGCCGAAATTTTAAATTCTGGTGGGATACTTTCAAATACTTCAGACAAATCGTTCAAAGATCTCGGACTTCGAGCTGTTGGGACTGGCTCAAGTTTTGTAATAGCGTCGGCGTCACAGCCACTAAACTCTGGCTTCTCTAAATTAGCCTCAGGCTCCTTCGGTACTGGGGGCGGGACACTTGCGGCCGGCATACTTGTGCCTCAAGATAGTGGTGCGTCTGATATGAGTGTTTTCACGCGAGAAGGGGTGCAGATTTCAGGTAAGGTTTTAAGCCAAGATGAAGCCGCCAATTTGATAACAACGGAAAATGGGTTTTCCAGTGAAGCCAAATATACAGCTAATTACTTACCTACACTTTCTAATAAGGGCTTTTCGGGAGCCTCCGTTACCAGAAAAACCACTGAGGGTTTAGATGTTATTTCCTTATCTGGCGCCGGGTTGAACGACAGTGTTAACAATAATGTGACTGTCTATGCTGCCAACGCCTTTCCCGCGGTCCGCACCCAGCTCACAGCTCCAATTGTCGTTACTGCCTCTACTGGGGAAAGTAAGAGTGTTAGTTTTGAAGTTGGGATGATGGCCGGCCAAATTGCTACGCAACTATCAAAAGATTTAGCTCCTCTGGGGATGGGTGCAACAGCATCAAACACGCTAGAGCTGTCGGGTATTGCAGATGGGCTAGTCGAGTTCGAACTATTTGGGAATAACTTAGTTGGTCAGAAAATTAGTACAACTGTTGCTGGCTCTTCGCATTCTGGCCTAGTCGATCAAATCAATTCATTTTCAAATGCTACCGGAATAGCTGCCTATTTAACTGGGGATTCAGGTATTATTTTAAAGCATATTGATGCTGGCGATATTTCGTTAAAAAATATAAATTTAACCAGTGGTGTTGGAATTTCAGTTAATCAGCTGAACCAATTTGGTGATAGATTACTGACAACATCCAAGACCCTTTCGGACGGGCAGCACTTGGTGATTGGTGGTAACGTCCAAATAAAAAGTACATCTAACTTTACAGTAGACAGCGCAAATAGTGTTCATTCAGCATTTGAAATGGGTTTTTCAAGTAAGAATTTTGATCTAAAGAATAACAGCACTGATATAAGTTTTTACGCCGACTATCAATTGGACGGTGGTTACTCTGACGTCAAAAATATTAATGTTGTTTCATCAGCATCAAAATACAGTCTCAATTTAACTGATCCAATAGCTGGTAGCCTTGCGAGTAGTTTTTTACCTCAGCAATCAGCGGACTTTATGTCTAGTAAAATTTCCCATCAGCTCGCTTCAAATCTGCGGGATCAAGCAACCTCCACAGTTTTTGTTGGAGATACCTTCGCTTTAGCTGCGGGCTTTCCAAGTGATGGCTCTCAGATAGCATTTTCTATTGGGGAGCAAAAATATACAGCTACGTTAAATATTGATGACGATACCGAAGTCCAAGGTGCAAATGTTGTCGTCGGAACTAAAACATTTTCAGGTGCAGATGCTCTTTCTGAATTAATATCAGCCTCCAAATTTTCTGTCACGGGTCCAGAAAGTGATCGGCTAATAGTTAATTTTGAAAAGGATGCTGCAGGTATTCGCTTAACCGCTACTGCTAACAATGGCGTGGTGAGTGGCCATGGCCTGACCTTTTCAACAAGCAACACTGGTCAATCAGCTACTGACTTTCATATCTCAAATACTTCTAAAACTGAAATCTACTCTAAATATTTTTCACAGGCGAATCCCAATAATACTGACATAGGGGCCGTTATGGTTGGTTCTGTTGCTCATACGCTTTGTTTTCACACTGACACTAATGCCGTAGATAGAAAGGCTGGTGAGCCCGGCTCACCAGCCTTTCCTGCTTGGATGTCGGTTGCCACTGAGGCTAAGCCAGGTGACGCAAGTAAAATCCGAATAAAAGTAACTATAAATGATGATGCCGCCAGGGATAAAAACATACGAATTAATTCCAATGCTGTGTCCAGCAATTATGGTATGTCGACAGTAGACGCTCAGTTGTTGGTTTCTGGTGATGGCTTAAAAATTTCAAATATTGGGGACCAACGCGTAAATTCCATTGCAACAGTAAACTCACTGGCAAGTGAAGTTCTATCAATTGATGGCTTGCGGGGCGAAGATTTGATCTTCATAGCAAACGGAAATCGTAATCCAATTGCCCTCGGAGAGGCAGTCAAGGCAACCGCTGAGACTGTGCGAGAGTATTCACTCGTTATAAATAAAACAGACCCAACGAGTATTGATATTTTTGATTTTCCGACTGGGCATATTGTTGGATCTCGTTCTATTGCTGATGATAACAGTACGTTGTTTCAAGGCCTCTCGATTGACGTTAAAGGCGTCGCGATGGGGGGAGATACGTTTAAGGTATTAGTATCGGGAGCAAATGTTGATGATGCTAATAACCTAAACAATATGTTAGAGACGTCGTTATTAAATAAAGATAATGGGATGGGTGGGTACTCTGACTTATTTGGAAAAATTGTGTCGAGTACGGGCGCTGAAATCCAGGCTAATCAACAAACGTTAGAGACTACTGAAGCGGCTTATCAAATGGCTTTGGATAATAAGGGCGAGTTTACTGGCGTTGATCTGGATACAGAGGCTGCGCGCCTCATGGAGCAGCAGCAAGCATATCAGGCCCTAGCACGTGTCCTAACAACAGCTCGCGAATTGTTAGATACTTTATTAAGATCAATGTAACGGGAGTTGGGCGATATGACGATTACTACCTCTGGTTTTTACCAAAAAAATATAGATCTTTTTTCTCGTTTGAGTAATGATATAAGTGACATCCAAGTACAGGTAAGCACCGGAAAAAAATCATTATCTTTAAAGCATGACGTTCAAGATGTATCACTTTTGAATGCGTCAGAAGAGCATAAATTAGAGACTACTCAATTTAATGATAATGCTGGGCGCATAATTTCAGACCTTGAACGGATTGATATTAGTTTTGAGCAATTACAGAATGCCTCGGTGCGTTTGAAAGAAATACAATTAGAAAGTTCAAACGGGTTTCTATCCTCTGATGAACGAAAATTGTTTCAACTGGAGATTGCGGGAATAAAGAACGAAATTTTGAGTGTTGCAAATGGACGTGATGCGTTTGGGAATGGATATTTTTCTGGTACTTCTGGTAAGGCAGAACCATTCCAGGTTAGTAATTTAGGTGTAATTAGCTATACGGGTACATTGGTCGAGAAATCCTTGCAGGTTTCGCGTGATAGCCAGTTGCGGCAGAATTTTACTGGTGGGGAAGTTTTCTTATCTGCGGGTACAGTTGATAAGAAATTCTCTATATTTGATGCTGTTGATGCATTTTCCCAAAGTCTAAACTACGAGGCATCATCCGGAACATCCTCAAATCTATTTCCAAATGGAGCAACTGCTGTAAATTTAGTTATGCCTGCTTCTGGCCAAGCTGCTCAGTATAAATTCGACCTATTGGCTAATGGGCAGACCTACGAGATTACCTCTAATGTGTATGGCAATGATTTCAGCGGGATGGTTGCGGAGATAAACAGCCATACCTCCAAGACTGGTATTACTGCCGCAATTTCTTCAGGCAACAAAATTACATTGTCTGGAACTGGGGTAGACCTGAAAATCGGGAATTTTTCCACAGACTTGCCGAATACGGTTGATCAATCGATTGGGGTGCAAACGCAACCGGGTTACCCTGTTAAAGATGAAATCATTATACCTCATTCATTATCTAGTGTGGAGATTCAGAGCAAATTACATGATGTATTCGAACATTTTTTATTGATGCGTACTGATTTAGGTGTAGCCGCTAAAACGGCCCAAAATGTTGTGGAGAACACACAAGATATTTTGGTTAATTTAAATGAGGATATTTCGAAAATTGAGGATGCAGATATGGCTGAGTTGCTTACTAAACTGCAGGGTTTACTAACAAATAAAGAGGCAGCCCAAGCTACCTTTTCTAGGCTTAGCAGTAAGAATCTATTTGATTTTATGGGCTAGTTTTCAATATTTTATCATATTTAAAAGCTGAAAACCCTAGGCGCCACTTGATTGAAGATTGTTGGCATGAAAATTGCTTAGAGATAGGGCATAGCCAAGGGAGTTTGTAATATGTTTTCAGTAATTAAATCGGGTATGGATACCGCCATGCAAGAGCTATCAATGATTTCAAATAATATATCGAATTCCAACTCCACTGCCTTCAAGAAAAGCTTTGCAGCATCTTCAGAATTCTACAATGGCAGCACCCCTTCGGGCGTGGATAGCGCACTTGTAGGCCTCGGAGCCAATTTTTCTGACTCTAGGCGCAGTGATGCTCAGGGTTCTCTGGTTGAAAGGGGTGGCGTATTAGACACTGCTATTGTGGGTAATGGCTATTTTATGACACAGCACCCGGATCAAGAAGAAGGATATTCCGTAACGCGAAATGGTGCATTTTCCTTAGATTCTGAAGGGTTTTTGACAACACAAGACGGCGATCATGTACTTGGCATTGCAGCGGCAGGTGAGGACTTTGCTGTTGTCGGTGAAGATGTAGATGTAACCTCGTTGATAAGAATTCAAATTCCAATCATCGAATCCGAAAGCCCATTATCTAGTATTAGTATTGAAAATAACGGCAATATTCTAGCTTCATTCGGTCAGGGCGATAATGAACCTATTGCAACAATACCTTTGTCAATATTTTCCAACCCAAATGGTTTGAAACAGTTGGGTAGTGGTAAATATGCTCCCACAGACCTCGCAGGTAAAAGTTTTATCGGCAGTCCTAGCTCAGCTGGTTTTGGAAACTTAGAAAATGGTTACGTCGAAGGTTCAAATGTAGATATTACAATGGAAATGATCAATATGTTAAGGGCGCAACAACAGTTTAATGGCGCTGCGCGCATCATGCAGACCAACTCTGATATGATTGAAAAAATGACTCGATAAATATATAAAGTATAACGTAAATATAATTTGTAGCGTGTTTGATTAGAGACTAGGAACCTGAGTAATGTTTCTTATATCCTTGGAGGTTAAACGCTTTGGCTAAATGTCGTGATTGTTCTATTTCCATGGGGTATGCTGAAAGCCAGGCGGCGCAAAGCTATAATGGCTTGTGCATTACATGCCATGTAAAAGAACGCGTTCAGACTAAAGTAATGACGTCTAAAGAGCCTGCTTTCTCCTCAACACCAAAGTCTACTGAAACTGTATTCAATAAATTTAAGGATATGTTGGTAACAACTGAAAGCAGCATTAACTTACGAATAAGAGGCCGTTGTGGGGTTGTTTCGACAGATTTCCATTATAAATTTACAAAAACACCTTTTCTCAAAAGAGTATGGAAACTTTTACGTTCAAGACCAGAAAAGAAAGCAGACTTCCTCCAAGAATCTATTGAATTGGCGATGCTGGAACTGAAGGCAAAAGCAATAAGATTGGAGGCCAACGCTATTATAGGCCTGAACATTGAATACATTGTATTAGGTGATTTTAAAAAAGGTGGATTGATTATTTCATTAATCGGTACAGGCGTAAAAATATAGCCAGCGATAGTACGTTTGTTCTATGATGCTGATCTGACGAACAGCGTCAATACGCGCCATTCCTTGTCCAACTAAAACCTCAACCTGCCTTAGCTTCGTTACAATCTCTTCAGGTTTGTATTGCTTGATTCCCATATTTAATCCTCCAGTTCCTAATTATTGGGGCGGACCAATCCAAAGGGGGAGGATCAGTGATCTTCTTCAATTCAGTAAGGTTGAATGTTGGTCTTCGACTGATACCGAATGTATTTTTCTGTAAAACCTGTAAAACCTGTAAAACCTGTAAAACCTGTAAAACCAGTAAAAGTTATATTTAATTGGTGACCCAGGCAGGATTCGAACCTGCAACCTGCCCCTTAGGAGGGGGCTGCTCTATCCAGTTGAGCCACTGAGCCACATGTAACTTAATGCCAAGAAAATTTGACAATTGCCAGACCTTGAATTTTTGATTTGAGAGCAAATTCACCGCTTTATCTTAAAAG
>Ga0209502_10001714_pt1 | contig 19376 bp, 17 predicted proteins | sample ArcticOcean_MG_C_10_FD_187442 | JGI IMG/M metagenome (GOLD analysis project Ga0209502, IMG submission 187442) | Marine microbial communities from western Arctic Ocean - ArcticOcean_MG_CB11_90 (SPAdes) (version 2) | ecosystem: Environmental > Aquatic > Marine > Oceanic | place: Arctic Ocean... | reverse complement strand
GCACAGCTCAGACACCGGAACACCACTCTCAGCTTCTTTCAAAACTGAGACAATCTGTGCCTCTGAATAACGTGATTTCTTCATCGTGAATCTCCTTAGCTTATACTGCCGAGAAAATTCTAGTTTTTAACATAACCATTTTTTGAGGGGATTACCTTCCTAAGGCTCAATTTAGTCAGCGGATTAAACTCGCCAGTGCAACTTTACCCACGGTATGAAGCGTGAGGCAGCGATGCCCAAGTGCTTCTCACCGTCTAAAGTAAAGGAACACGAATGCGAGCCTACCACCGCCTCACTGAGGGTGAGCGTAACCAAGTTTATGCATTGAAGAAAGCGGGTTTGCCGCAACGCGCGATTGCGGATCAGATTGGCGTCAACAAATCGACGATTTCTCGTGAGTTTAAGCGCAATACCGGTCTGCGCGGATATCGACCAAAGCAGGCGCATCGCCTGGCTTGTGCACGCCAGTCACAAATTCAGCGGTCCCGTATCTCGGATGCGACGTGGACTGGGATTGAAGAGATGGTCCGCGAAGACTTGAGCCCCGAGCAGATCACAGGTCACCGGAAAGACATTGGTGAGCCAAGTGTCAGCCCAGAATGGATCTACCAGCGTATCTATGCAGACAAGCTTAACGGTGGCGACCTTCACACCCACCTGCGATGTCAAAAACAACGGCGCAAGCGCTATGGCAGTATCGAGCGGCGCGGCCAGATTAAGAATAGAGTATCCATCGAGAAACGCCCTGCAGTCGTTGATCTGCGCAGCCGTGTTGGGGATTGGGAAGCCGATACCGTGATCGGCAAGCAAGGACACTCAGTCCTTGTGACGCTGGTTGAGCGTAAGACGCGATTTACCGTTGCGATAAAGGCCGCCAACAAAACAGCGCGCGCTGTCACGGACGCGATCTGTGATTACCTGAAGCCCTATCAGGAAAGGGTTCTCACCTTAACCTACGACAATGGCAGAGAATTCGCTTACCATGAAGAGATCGCCCGCGAGCTGACTGCCGAGGGCTTCTTCGCGCACCCCTATCATTCCTGGGAGCGGGGCCTCAACGAAAACACTAATGGTCTGATCCGGCAATACATCCCAAAGGGAAAAGACATTGATGATCTCAGCGATGAGGACGTGGCTAAGATCATCAACAAAATTAATAAGCGGCCCAGAAAATGCCTTGGCTTCAAGACCCCACATCAGCTATTCATAGGACATAACCAGCATGTTGCACTGGCGAGTTGAATCCGCGGTCTATATTTAAAGAATGTGAGTGGCGTTTTAACAACAGCGACTCTTCAAGACAGTTATTACTGCTAAGATAATGGGTTAAGCGTCACTTGAAGTAGTTATCTGGGTCAGCCCCAAGTTAAAATCATCCCGGATTGGAAAAATATTGAACCGATTTAATTAAATCTTGCTTTTTGAATCCATACCCAATCACAGCGATTTTATTTTGTAAGATAAGTTCGACGCTATTGTCAGGAAGAACCTCCGGCGACTGAATCACATTTCGAACGGCTTGTAGCAAAAGGAGACCGGCAGGTGTGCTGATGAGACCTTTAACTCGAACTATCTCACAGCCCCGTACATGCAAAAGTGCGGATAACCAGACAGTAAAAGCTGTCCAGTCCGGCGCCATCCCTAGATCAAGTTGTACAGCACTGATTGGAAGTCGTACATTTGTCGATATATTTGGCAATTCATAAAGCGCCGTGTTTGGAGGGATAGGAGGTAATTTGACATCACTACCGTAAACGGCCGCGCTAAGCGCTGCGGCAGGATTAACCGCTGCTAACGATGCTGCAAGGCACAGCAGATGTTCACGGCCAACTAAGTCTGTTTTAGTTAAGATAATTTGATCGGCCGCCTCAATTTGCGAGCGCCCAAGTGCATCTACCTGCATCTGCTCCAGAGCGTTGACTGCATCCGCTACCACTATAGTTTCACGAATGACAATCTGCCGGATGAGTACTAAATCATTTTGTATCAACGTGATAATCGATGCAGGGTCTGCCAGCCCACTCGTCTCCAGAATAATATGATCAATTCGTTGCGCAGCATTTTGTAGACCGCTGCGTTGGTCGCAAATACGTTTTAGTTCTTTGAGTAAATCGAGTTTTCCTTCGCAACAAACACAGCCACCTGCCAAAACGCTGAGTCCGGAGGCTCCAGACAAAAGTGTGTTATCGATTGGTATTTCCGCTGCTTCGTTTATGATTATATGTGACTTGGTTAAGTTACCCTCGTGCAATTGGTGTCGCAGCCAGGTTGTCTTCCCAGAGCCTAGATAACCTCCAATAATTGTCAGACGAATTCGGGTGTCTGCCATTCTAATTATCAGCGGTCAAAAATATTGGATTTAGCGGATCAAACGGCTTACCTGACAGCTTTTCGGCCTCTATCCATAACTGTTCAAGGTCTTGCACTATGACCTGTCTTCCACTTAAATCAAAGAGTTGGATCCCGGGCACTAGCCCCCCATCGTGGACAGATAGACTAGCAACTTTCAGCACTTTTTTCAAAATTTTCACGCGCCGCAAACGTTCCCTTAATCTGTCGGGGGCGCTGGCCGCCCCGGCCTCGGTCCAGTGGCCCGGAGCTGCGGGAAACCCGCAGCTTCCACACATATCAGATCACCTCCGGGCGGGCCTCACCATCGAAAGGATACCGCGATCTAAAATCATTTGCGATTGCGTCGAAAGTCATCCATTCGCATCCCTCATGACCGTTGATATATTCGATTAGTCGCTCAAGCATTAATAACACCTGCGGTCTGCCTGAAACATCTGGGTGTATGGTAAGAGCAAAAACTCCATAATCCATTTCCCGATACACCCAGTCAAATTGATCTCGCCACAATTGCTCTATGTCCCGTGGGCTCACAAAGCCATGACTGTTAGGGGATTTTTTCATAAATAGCATTGGGGGTAAATCGTCCACATACCAGTTGGCACCAATATCAACCAAGTCGATCTCTTTTCCGTGCTTAAGTGGATGCATCCACTCGGACGCGGATGTTGTATAATCTATGATGTTCCACTCGTCTCCAACGCGCGCGTAAAATGGCTGGAAATCACGATACATTTGGCTGTGATCGTACGAAAAACCGTATTTTTGCAAAAGAGCTGCTGTTGAGTTTGACATTTCCCACCAGGGGGCAACATATCCTGTCGGGACCTTTCCCGTAAGTTTTTCTATCAGTTCAATTGACTTGACCAAAACATCTTCTTCCTGAGTAGGGGTCATCGCTACTGGGTTTTCGTGCATATATCCATGTGCGCCTACCTCGTGGCCAGCCTCAACGATCATCTGCATTTCCTTGGGAAAAGTCTCTAGACTATGCCCAGGAATGAAAAAACTAGTTTGCATGTCATATTTTTTGAATAATTTCAACAATCGTGGTATTCCAACTTCGGTCGCAAATATACCACGTTGAATATCGGATGGGCTGTCGCCGCCGCCATAAGACCCAATCCAACCGGCCACTGAGTCGATATCTGTACCAAATGCACACATAATTTTTTTCGTCATGAATTTCTCCTTTAAGTTTTAACAGGGATGACGTTCAGACCCCTATAGGCATATATTTTTTATCGCGTAGGATTGGGCGCGGTGCGATTAGATCCTTCCAAGTGGATAAGGCTCTGTTTGCAGATGGGAAAGCGGCTCTTTCAATATGCTTTCCGTGACCAGGCTGTGGCTGTGAGTTTGCACCAGCTTGCCAGATTACATTTCCACGCGAAAGAGTGAAGCGAGGTAAGCCGGTAACCTTAAAGTTTTCAAAAACGTTATAATCAATAATTGATTTTTGCGTCTTTGCACTAATTGTTTTCTCCGCTTTTGGATCCCAAATGACAAGGTCTGCATCGGCTCCTTTAAGGATTCCTCCTTTTCGCGGATAAATATTGAGAATTTTTGCTATATTCGTTGAGGTGACGGCAACAAATTCATTTTTCGTTAACCGTCCAGTTTTAACCCCATACGTCCATAGCAATGAAAGCCTGTCCTCTAGGCCGCCAGTACCATTAGGAATTTTTGTGAAGTCACCAAATCCTAACCGCTTTTGTTCAGTTGTAAAAGCGCAGTGATCAGTGGCCACTACTTGCAGCGATCCTGCAGCGAGGCCGGCCCATAATCCGTCCTGATGTGATTTATCTCTAAATGGAGGCGACATAACGCGTTGAGCCGCATAATCCCAATCTGGATGTGCATATTCACTATCATCCAGAAGCAAGTGCTGGATCAAAGGCTCACCCCAGACCCGCTGGCCTTTTTGTCGTGCGCGCCGGATAGCTTCATGAGCATCTTCGCTAGAGGTGTGCACAATATAAATCGGAACTCCTACTGCATCCGCAATAGTGATTGCTCGGTTGGTAGCCTCTCCTTCGACTTGTGGCGGGCGTGAATAGGCATGGGCCTCGGGTCCGTTATTGCCTTCATCTAATAGCTTTTGCTGTAGGCTTGCTACCAAATCGCCGTTTTCGGCATGAACCAGTGGGAAAGCTCCCAAGGCTGCTGATCTGACAAAGGAGGCGTACATTTCATCATCATTAACCATTAAGGCGCCCTTATAGGCCATGAAATGTTTGAAAGTGTTCACTCCTTTCTCTACCACCTTCTCCATATCATTAAAAATTTTCTCATTCCATCCAGTTACCGACATGTGAAAACCGTAGTCACAGGAGGCCTGCCGAGCTGCACGCTCCTGCCATTGTTCTAGGGCAGGAAGCATTCCCCCTTCACCTGGCACTACCATATCGACAATCATTGTTGTCCCACCGGAAGCCGCAGCAAAAGTTCCGCTTTCCCATGTCTCGGCAGTTGTGGTCCCAAAAAAAGGCATTTCTAGGTGGGTGTGCGGGTCTATACCTCCTGGCATGACATAGCATCCAGAGGCATCTACAATATTGTCAGCGGACAGCTCTGTTCCTATGTCTACTATCAGTTCACCGTCGATTTTAATATCAGCAGTAAAAGTTTGGTCAGCGGTGATGACAGTTCCACCTTTGATGAGTGTAGTCATGTATTTTCTCCCTCAGCTAGGTGGAATCGCGCCAGTTCGCTCCACAATTAAACTATAATGCTCCGGTCTACGATGGGCTGCAAAATCAAAAATTGTTTCACGGTATAGAGTACCCATATCAAGGTCACAGCGGGCTGTAATCACTTCATCTTCAACCGTAACAGCCATGGAAACGATTTCGCCAGAGGGTGCAATAATTACACTTTGCCCGCCCATTTTTGATCCCTCTTCGTTTCCGCATTTTGCTGTTCCGACGACCCAGGTTGCGTTTTGATAAGCGCCAGCCTGCATCGACAGGTGATTGTGAAACAGGGTTAGGCTATCCATGGCCTGATTTCCTACATGTCCAAAAGGCGTATTGTATCCTAGCATTACCATCTCGACGGCTTGCAAGCCCATCACTCGGTAGGTTTCTGGCCAGCGTCGATCATTACAAATTGCCATGCCCATATTTCCACCAAACCCTTTAAACACCGGAAACCCAAGGTTTCCAGGTTCGAAATAACGTTTTTCAAGATGCTGGAACTCTCTGTCTGGCTGTGGTTCTACGTGACCAGGAAGATGAACTTTACGATACTTACCAATAATTTTTCCTGTTTGATCTACAAGGATAGAGGTGTTGAAGCGCCGTTTTTCCTCTTTCTCATAAACCAACTCTGCATAACCAAGATAAAAACCTATGCTTAATTTATTTGCTTCTTCAAATAGGGGCAAAGTTACACTACTCGGCATTTCAGTTTCGTAATAACTATCTAATTCAGTTTCGTCGTCTATCATCCAGCGGGGAAAAAATGTGGTGAGGGCCATTTCGGTAAATACAACTAATGAGCACCCTCTACTCTTTGCCTCCCGCATCATTTCAATTAAACGCTTAACTGTATCTTGTCGGGTTTCTAATTTAGAAATTGGCCCCATTTGGGCAGCAGCTGTTATTAGATAACGTGACATTAATTTAATCCTTTTTGCGTGGGTTATCTCCCGGGTAGGCAAGTTAGATATTCGAGGACTGATCTTAGATATAGCTTATTATATATCGGCATCAAAATACCGAAAAATTGATTGCCGCAGTTACACCGTCTATCAACCGCACGGGAAATGCAGGACCAGCAGCCTGAACCACTGATGTCATTCCCGCGCATCCCAGTACAATACTTTGCACACCATCCTCGCTTACAGCCTTTCTGGCTTCATCTAAAACCTTTGCTGTGGCGGCGTATCTATCTTGCTCAAGTTCTAAAACCTGAACACCACTGGCCCGGACGCGACCCAATTTTTGGCTCAAACCATAGGCCTGGATATTATCCTGTAGAACAGGAACAGATACCTCAAGCGTCGTGACCACCGAAAACTTAGCGCCGATTGACGCTGCAAAATAGTATGCAGCTTGTCCAACCCCTATTACTTGACAATTCGCAATGGCCCGTGCCTCGTTTAGACCAGTGTCATCAAAACAACCTATTATAATACTTTTAGCCCCTAGTCCCGATGCTTTCTCAACCAACTTAAGCATTGGTGGTATACATGTTTTTCCATCTTCAGGACCTTGGATTGCAGGTGGGCCATCGTGAGATGTCCAGCCCTGCATCTCAACATCCGGATAAATGTTTCTACCGGTTCGAACCATTTCATCAGTCATTGAGACCGTGCTATTAGGGTTTATTATTACAATCATAATAGACCTTTTCCTGCATCAGAACCCGCCCGAGCCTTGGTTTTGGCTACTCTGAGAGCTACTAACAGAAAAATTAATATAACCATCAACGAGAACACAGTTGTCAGGGTTCCCAAGGCGTATAGAACCGGGGACGTTACATTTGTTGTCATGCCATAAATTTCCAATGGAAGAGTATTTTTACTGCCTGCGGTCAATAGGGTTCGCGCAAACTCATCGTAAGATAGTGTGAAGCCGAAAAGAGCCACCCCAATTAGCGAGGGCGCTATTATTGGTAACACGACAAATCGAATAGTTTGCCAAGGTGTAGCTCCCTGATCCCGAGCGGCCTCTTCATAGCTTTTATCAAAGCGATTAAAGACCGCAAACATGATTAGAAGTCCGAATGGTAATGTCCAAGTGAGCTGGGACCCAAATCCAGAGGTAGACCAGTGCACATCAAATCCAGTCTGAGAGAACATCAAACCAACACCCAGGGATATTAATATTGACGGAATTACCAGTGCAGTTATTATCAAATAAAATAAGATTGCTGAGCCAGGAAATTTTTTTCGAAAAGCAAGCCCTCCCATTACAGAGACGACGATAGTGGTTACCATCACCATAAACCCAAGCGTAATACTCCTTCGGAAACTACCCCAGATATCGCCCACAGCCTGTTCTTCAAATAAATCAAAGAACCAATAAAGTGACACGCCTCGCATTGGAAATGTTAGGCCTCCCATTTCACCCTGAAATGATAAAATTCCGATCGTAATAGTCGGTCCGTAAAGAAAGAGTAGAAACAATCCAAAGAAAAAAACCAAGAAATAAAATGAACGAGTGCGCGGCTCCATATTCACAGTTCCTTTCTAATATCTACAAACCGTAATAAAATTCCTATTACGATGAGAACTGTCAAAAGCAGGACGATGGCCGTTGCTGATGCAGATGGGTATTGTAGTAATGAAATGTCATTTGAGATCAAACGGCCAACGTTAGCTGATTGGCTCCCTGACATAACTCTGACTGTAAAAAAGTCACCCATTACCAGCGTCACTACAAAAATTGTTCCTATCATTATGCCAGGTTTTGTTAATGGTAAAATTACATTCCAAAGGATTTGCGCCCCTGAGGCCCCCGCGTCGCGCGCAGCCTCTATCAAGGATCTATCAATTCGCATCATAGTATTAAATATCGGCACCACCATAAATAAAGTGTAGATGTGGACAAACGCGAGAACTACAGAAAAGTCGCTAAACAATAACCACTCTACGGGCTCATCTATTACTCCCCATGAAATCAGTGCTGAATTAGCGATTCCATTTCGTCCAAGAAAAGGAATCCAAGATATCATTCTTATTATATTCGACGTCCAAAACGGAATAGTACAGAGAAGAAAACAAACAACTTGCCAAGTTAAGCTACGCACATGAAAGGCTAAAAAAAATGCCACGGTAAAGCCGATGAGAAATGTAAAAGTCCATGTTAAAATTGCGTATTTAAAAGTATTTATAAACACAGTGTAAGTCACAGGTGAACCAAATAAAAACTCATAATTTTCAAAGACAAAATCTGGAATTATCGAGTATTCAGTCGCTCGCCAAAAACTGACGATTAGTATCATAAGGATTGGCAGTACCAAGAAAATCAGTAAAACCAACATAAGAGGTGATACCATAAGCCAACCAGATAAGGCATTATTTAATTTTAATTTCATTGTCTGCCACAGTATTTGAGGTTAAAAGTAGGGCGCACCTGATGCGCCCTACAGCGCTATGTTAATCTATAGCCATATTAGGCAGCGATGAATTCGTTCCACTTACGTACCATATACTGGTTTTCGTCCATAACAGAATTCCAGCAAGCCACTGCACCCATCCGATCAATGAAGGAACCACCATCGCGGATAGCACCAGCGCTTTCCATTGTTGTCCCTTGTGGACTCACGATATCACCTTTCGCGGCCTTTCCTTCATACCAAAATCCCCACTCGTCGTCTGACATGAACAGTTTGGAAGTTTCAGGTACAGCTGAATAATAACCTTGCCGCATTAAAAATCCACCGACCCAGCCTGAAAGATACCAGTTAATGTATTCATATGCGGCATCCAGCTTGGCACCCTCGAGTGTTGCGGCTAATCCCATTCCGCCACCCCAGCTGCGATAGCCTTCTTCAAGCGGTTGATAAACGCATGGAACGCCTTTTGAGCGAACTGCTGTAATTGCAGGCGACCACATGGATTGGATGACAACTTCGCCCGACGCCATCAAGTTGACACTTTCATCAAAAGATTTCCAGAACGCACGAAACTGACCGTTTTTCTTGGCTTCAGTAAATATACCAAATGTGAGATCGATTTCAGCTTTTGTCATGTTGCCTTTGTCTGGGTATTTATACTCTCCCATTGACTCAACAACCATGGCCATATCCATAATACCAATAGACGAAATATCTAGGATAGATGCTTTGCCTTTGAATTCTGGGTTCAGAAGTTCTGACCAGTTATTGATTGGACGGCCGATTAAGTCTGGCCGGATACCCAATGTGTCTGCGTTATAAATGGTAGGAATGAGCGTCATCCAACCGGATTCTTCTTGAATAAAATCAGTTCCGTTCTTTCCTGATGTAAAGCCAACAGTATGCGGTGCCGTACCCTGAGCTATTTCGCTGGTTGGTGTTAATTTTCCAGAGCGGAAAGTACCTGCAATCTTATCATAATTTTTAAGTCTTGAAGCGTCCATCGCTTGTAGGTTTCCAGTGGGCCAGACTTTTTTACAAATCCAGTACTCGATATCGGCAATGTCAAAGCTATTAGGCTGTGTGGCGACGCGCTGAGCTGCTGTGTCGGAGTCTGACGCTGTCATTTCGAGCGTAATACCCAGATCTTCATAAGCTTTTTTTGCGATTTCATTGTAAGCCGACACGCCTGTACCAGTTTGACGCAAGACTATATTTGATTGAGCCCAGAGCATAGGCGCCGCTAACGTACCTGCAGCAGCGGCAACGCCGGTCTTCAGTAGTGTCCTCCGGCTAAGACCGTTTCGCTTAGTATAGTTTGTCATAGTACTTCCCTTTCTAAAGATGCCCGCATTAAGCCGACAATTGATGGATATTTTTTTTGTCCCAGTTTAGACTAACGCTGTCCCCAGGGGCGTATGGATTAGAGAAAAACTCTGCGTCCGATATTATAGCGGTCACCTCCTGGTCTCCCGCAATTTTGGTTAATACCGAAACATGCGTACCTTGGTATTCTATAGCCGAAACGTTTGCCTGAATCATGCCCGCTTCGGGGGTAAGGATTTTAACTCCATCGGCTCGAATAGCGAATTCACCATCCGGCAAATTTATTACGTTATGCCCCCCCATAAACTTAGCAACAAACCGTGTCTTTGGAGAGTTAAATACCTCTCTTGCTGGCCCAGCTTGCTCTATGATTGCTTCATTCATGACGATTATGTCGTCAGCAAGCGCCAGCGCCTCGTCTTGACCATGCGTAACGTGAACAAAACTGATCCCCAGTTCATTTTGTAAGTTACGCAACTCTCCACGCATCCGAATGCGCAGAAATGGATCAAGTGCAGATAGTGGCTCATCCAACAACAAAACTTGTGGGCGGGTTATTAGCGCGCGCGCAAGTGCTACCCGCTGTTGTTGTCCGCCTGATAGCTGATCAGGCATGCGGTCGGAAAGGCTTGTGAGATCTACAAGTTCCAGCATCTCGTTTGCTTGCTTGCCGCGGGCCGAAGCATCCACACCTTTCATTTTGAGGCTAAATGCGACGTTGTCTGCAACACTCAAATGTGGAAACAATGCGTAATTTTGAAACATCATCGCAGTCCCCCTCTTTGCGGGTGCTAGAGTTGAAATGTCACGCCCTGCCAAGTGTATCGACCCACCACTCACACTTTCGTGTCCCGCAATCATGCGAAGGGTTGAAGACTTTCCGCAGCCTGACGGCCCAAGAAGACACGTATAACTTCCTGGTTTAAAAGTATAATTTATCGCATTAACAGCTACTGTAGACCCGTACCGTTTAGTTACTGAAACTAATTCCAATTTTTCTGCTGTTGATTTCATTTGATCTCCAAATCTACAACCAATAGAAAATTGTTAACAATATTTGTCAACTTATTTGAAAATATTTGTTAAAAAAAATTCAATTGCCAATCCAACGACAAAAATTTAAACTATAAAATTAAGAACTGGCAGCTAATTAATCAACAATGAAAGATTTTCTGTGAACAAAAAATTTACACACCATACACAGACAAAATTCTTTTTTTGCCATTATACTCGGAGCCTTCGGGGATCTGCATTTTGACGGGCTGACGCCGTTGTTCGGACCGTTTCAGGTACAACCATGATCGATGCCAACCTCTTATCCTCTGCAGAGCGCCTTGAACTCGAGGTGCGCGTTCGTAGCCAGACAGGAGAATCACGGCATTGCGCGACGTGCGAATGCAATCTTGTTGCTGGATGACGGCAAGTCCTGCCAGCTAATTGCGGAGTTTCTCTATCTTGATGACGATACCATTTGCGGTTGGTAGAGGACCTACCGAGAGAGCGGTTGGGATGCGCTTACCCATGATGGCTGGAAGGGTGGGAAGTCTCGTATGACGCCAGTACAGGAAGCTGAGTTACGTACTTGGCTGGAAGGACGCTTCTGCCGCTCGACGGTTGAGATCAGGGCCTACATCTCTGCTGAGTTTGGTCTTGAATATTTACATTCTGGCTGCATCAAACTGATTTCCCATCTGGGTTTTGAGTACCGCAAGCCAAAGGCCCTCCCACGAATTTCATCTGCGGAGAAGCAGGCTGCGTTTATCGCACTCTATGAAAGTCTGATGACTGAACTCAGCGCTGATGAAGCCGTCTATTTTGCCTACGCCGTGCATCCGGAATATCAGACGAAGCCGACTTTTGGTTGGATTAAAACGGGTTTAAATCCGGGGTCCCGACTACGGCAGGCCGGGGTCGCGTAAATATCCATGGTGCGATCAACCTTGAGACCTTCGACGCACCCATTGTCGAGCCAACCACCGCAGACGGGATCAGCGCCGCGCAGCTTCTTGCCAAGATTGAGGCCCCTAATCCCAAAAAGCGCATCATTCATGTCATCTGGGACAACGCAGCCTATCACAATGAGCCAGATGTCAGGGCTTTTCTTGCCAGACCGGACTACCGCATCCACCTCATCCAGTTGCCGCCATATTGCCCACACCTAAATTCCACCGAACGATTATGGGCCGTGATGCACCAGAAGGTGACGCACAACCAATACTACCCCCCCCCAAAAAAACAGTTCGCGAATGCGATCCGCAGGTTCTTTCGCTAAACCATCCCAAGTGAATGGAAGGCCTTCCGTGACCAGGTTTCAGACAATTTCCGCGTCATAACTCATGAAAAGTTTAGATTTCGGGGTAGGGTCGGTATAATAGCAATGAAAATATGATTGTTGAACGAATTTACAATGCGGCTATGGAGCAACAACTTGCTCCAAACACTAAGCTAAGCGAGGGGTGCCTCTGTAAAATATTCGGCGTTAGCAGAATGCATGTTCCGCGCGGGCTTTTGCTTCTCTCAAGTCAGAGAACCATAAAGCTAATCGCGGTGCGTACGTAGCCTCTCACAGTAAATTTGAGGCTAATGACGTCTTTGTTGCCCGACTGTTAATTGAGCCTCCAATAGTGAAATAACTGGCGAATGTAATAACAGAGGAGAGTTTGGATTTTCTCAACGACCATATTTTGCTTGAAGATACTGCACGTAAATAAAATAAGCGTACTGAAATCATTCGTCTCTCTGCTGAGTTTCACATTAAACTCGCCAAGACGACTGGAAACCAGGTTATCTTTAAAACAGTGTGAGAAATGGTAAAGCACACTTCATTGATTGTAGGTCTATTTGGATCATCCCAAAAAGTGAACTGTGCCGCAGATGAACACAGCATTATCCTAAACGCTATTCGGGCTCAAAATTCCGATAAAGCTAAAGAGTTTACAATATCGCAATTGAAACATATTCAAAATGGTCTTGATATGGAAGCGCAATACCAAACGCAGAATAATTTAACTGCGATTTTCGGTTAGAAATAATGCTACTCTTAGGATAATAATGACTTTTAGCAGATTACAGGCAACTCTGAGTGTTCGAATTAAAAAACTGCCACCACGCATTAATCAGAGGTATACATTTAAGAAGAAATAGTTTTCAGTTTTTCCAAGGGAAAGAGGATTAAACTATGAAGGCAATTGGCGTCGACGTTGGTGGAACGTTTACTGATTTAATTTACTGCGACCTGGAAACTGGAGACTTAGGCATACACAAGATCGCAACCACGCCAGGGAACCCATCCATTGGCGTGATTGAGGGAATAAAAATTTTGTGCCGCCAGAATGCAGTTATGGCGCAAGATATTGCCTATGTTTTTCATGGGACCACTATCGCGACTAATGCCGTCTTAGAAGCCAAGGGCGCTCGAACTGGCATGATCACAAATGATGGGTTCAGGGACATACTTCATATAGGACGTCATCAGCGTGTCGAGCATTATTCGATCATGCAGCAACTTCCTTGGCAAAGCCGCCCACTGATCAAACGCCGTTATAGAAAAACAGTTGGTGGGCGATTAATACCGCCAACTGGCGAAGTGCTGTATGAACTAGATGAAAAAGGCGTCCGCCAAGCTGCTATGGAATTGCTTGCTGACGGCGTCGAATCCGTAGCAATTTGTTTTTTATTTTCCTACCTAAACCCTGAACATGAACTGCGGGCAAAAGAATTAGTCGAAGAAGTAATGCCTGAAGCCTACGTAACGACATCGTCTTTTATTTCACCACAATTTCGTGAATTTGAAAGATTTACAACAACCGCCCTAGCGACTTTTGTTGGACCTAAAGTCCGAACTTATATAGGTGGACTAAACACTGCCTTAACAGAGCTAGGTCTTGGTGGCGAGCTACGCATTATGGCATCCAATGGTGGAGTTGCCACCCCCCGGATGATCTTAGAAAACCCTGCTCTTACGCTGATGTCTGGATTGGCTGCAGGGGTATTGGGTGGGAGTTGGATCGGCGAAAAATGTGCCCGCGCTAAATTAATCACGTTCGATATTGGTGGAACCTCAGCCGATATAGGGCTCTCAATAGATGGAAAATTTGTGGAAACAGATGCACGCTCCACATCCCTAGCTGGGTTTCCATTATTGATGCCGATGCTCGATATTCATACGATAGGTGCCGGCGGGGGGTCTATAGCGTACGTAGATACTGGTGGTGCGTTCAGGGTTGGTCCCCAAAGTGCTGGTGCAGTTCCTGGACCTGCTGCTTATGGTAATGGCGGCACACACCCAACCGTTACAGATGCCAATCTGGTTCTAGGAAGGCTTGAGGCCAACGATTTTCTGGGCGGGGACATGGCTTTAGACACAAAAGCAGCGTTTAAAGTTATAGGCAAACTCGCAGATGAGTTGGGCCTCGACATATTGGAGGCGGCAGAAGGCGTATTAACAATTTTGAATTCTAATATGGCTAATGCGATAAGATCACGGACGGTTCAGAAGGGAATAGACCCTCGTGATTTTGCACTTGTGGCCATGGGCGGTGCTGGTCCCTTGCACGGTGCCGAAGTGGCTAAGATGCTACAGGTGCCAGAGGTAATTGTTCCACTATATCCTGGCATTTCTTCGGCAATGGGATTGTTAACAGCAGACCTGAAATATGAAGCAATAAGGACCCAGTTTCAAATATCATCCTCACTTGATCTCGTTCGAATTGAAAATGATTTTAGTGCGATGGCAAGCGAGCTAACAGCTCGGTTTGGGGCTGATGGAGTGGATGTATCTGAGGTCTCGTTTCAACGCTCGGGCGATCTACGTTATGTCGGGCAGGGATATGAGTTAAAAGTTGCCATTAACGATGGACGCGTAAACCTTCTTACTGTTGAACAACTGTGGCGAGATTTTCATAAAATTCATGGAACTGAATATGGCCATACCTTCGAAGATAGCCCCATCGAGATTGTGAACATACGTTGCACAGCAGTGGGTAATTTACCCAAGCTCACAAGGCTTAATCCCAGCACTGAGGGCAGCTTTGAAGCGGCTCTGCAAAGCACGCGTGACTGCGTTTTTCGGAGTTCCTCTGGCTTAGAGAGCTTTAAAACAGACGTTTTCAAACGTGATCTTTTACCTATTGGACAGACATTTTTTGGGCCTGCCATTTTACTACAAAAAGATAGCACCACAGTCCTGCCCCCAGAAACATCTGCTTATGTGCACCCATCGGGAAGCGTAATAATTAAGTTGGAGGCTATGAGATGACAAGCATTGATCCTGTGACCGCCGCTGTAATACAAGGCGGGTTGGAAAATATAGCCATAGAGATGGGACATAAGCTAATGAGAATGTCCTATTCCTCAATTATTCGTGAATCTGAAGATTTTGGCGCAGCTTTGACCGATGCAACGGGACGTCAAATGTGTGAATGTAAAATGTCTACGCCACTGCAGTCTGGTCCAATTCCTGGCTATGTACGTAACGTCTTAGAAGTGATGGCCGCACGACAAGATCCAATCCGCCCCGGTGACGTTATTATGCACAACGATCCTTACGGTGGTGCCAGCCACGGCCCTGATGTAGCCTTTTGTGTACCTATTTTTCTGCACCATGAGTTGATTGGATGGTCTGTAACGACAGCTCATCATCTAGATATAGGAGCCTTGTCACCAGGAAGCTGTGGTATTGTTGACGCGGTGGATACCTATGCCGAAGGCCTCCAGTTCAAGGCCATAAAGGTTTATGATCAGGGGCAAAAAATCGAGCCTGTATGGCATATTTTACGCGCCAATATACGTGCGCATGAACTAGTTGTCGGTGATATGGAGGCGCAAATAGAATCTGCTCGCATCGGGTCTGCGCGTTTTCTGGAGTTGGTATCAATAAATGGCATAGGCACCATCATGGCGGCTTTTGAAGATCTAATGAATTACTCAGAACGCCTGATGCGGAATGCTATTAGTGCTTTGCCTGATGGAGACTACAGTGCAAAAACCTATCTTGACGGATTTTTGGATGATCCGGATTTCTCCAGAAAAAACCTTCCTATCGTCGTGACATTAAAAGTGCGGGGGGATGGTCTGACGGTCGATCTCACGGGAACCGCACCTCAGATTCCTGATAAACCCATCAATATGCCACTTGTCGGAACTGTTGACTGTGCGGTCTGGCTGACAATCAGATCCATTCTTTTGGACACTGTCACCTATGGTTCTATTCCCCAGAATTCGGGCCTTACCAGGCCAATCAAAATTATAGCTCCAAAGGGATGTCTGGCAAATCCCATTTTTCCAGCGCCGGTGATCGCTCGTTTTTGCTCTGGAAACCAATTGGCGGACACCGTTATGAAAGCCTTCGCGCAAGTGGTTCCTCGCCAGGTATCGGCTGGCATAGGAAACTTAAGAGTTGTAGCAATTTCCGGTTTGAATGAAGGTAAACATTGGGTGCATATGGAAATCATGGAGGGCAGTTATGGTGGACGTTTCGGCATTGACGGAATGGACGCGGTTGACACACTTTATGCCAATACGCGCAATAATCCTATTGAAGATATCGAATCCCATATCCCAATAAGGGTAGATCGGTATGAACTGCGAGAAGATGCTATTGCTCCGGGACAATGGCGCGGCGGGATTGGTGCTATCCGTGAGTTTACATTTTTAGACAACGCCGCGTTTTCATTGGAGGGAGACGGGCACGCGTTTGAGCCTTGGGGTTTTGATGGCGGACATGATGGGCATGTAGCAACATTAACACTTGTAAAAAAGGATTTAACGGAGCACCCGCTTCCATCAAAAGTGCCTTACTTTAAAGTGCGGGCCGGCGATAAACTAATCTCAAGCGGGCCGTGCGGGGGGGGGTATGGAAATCCAGAGCTACGCGACCACACATCCATTTCTAATGATATTGCAGATGATTTGATCGGTGAAGATAAAGCCCACAGAGATTATGGATGGTGCGCTGCGCCTTGAATCATCATAAGGAGTCAGCCTACGATTTTAAGTATCAATTTACCTGCTGTTTTTCTTGACTCAAGAGCGGACAGCATGTCACTCACATTTTCTAATGAATAAATGCCCTCAATAGGAACTTTGACAGCATCTGTGGAAATGGCGTTAAGAACCGCTTTAACACTGATTTGCCAGTTTTCTGATGAATAATCTAGATGTCCTAAATGCATCCTTGTGAACGTCAGAGATTTTTCCACCAGGCGCTGCCAGAGAGTTTCGTATGGCTTGCCTTCAGCTTCACCATAACTCACCACGTGGCCCAACGGGCGAATTGCTTCAAAGCTCCGGTCAAGTATCGAAGCGCCCGTTGAATCTATAACTTTGTCAACGCCCACCCCACGAGTGAACTCCAGGGCGCGCTGAACAAAGTTTTCTTCTGATCGATTTATAACTAAATCGGCTCCATAAGAAATTGCGCGTATTTCTTTGCCTGGCGTGCCAATCGTGCCAATAACTTTTGCGCCCGCCAATTTCGCAAACTGCGTAAGCGCCAGACCGACACCGCCGCCAATCGCGTGGATCAACAAGGTGTCTCCTGGTTTAGTTGTACTGACTGTATGTAAAAGGCTCCAAGCAGTCATGAATTGAACATAAAAAGCCGCAGCGGTTTGAAAATCCATATCTTGCGGCAAAACGATAATGCGCTCCTGCGGAACCACGCAATACTCGGCGAAGGCGCCCGCATCTTCACTAAAAGCGGCGACTCTTGCTCCAGCCTTTAGTCTTTTTACATTTTTTCCTACAGAAACAATAGTGCCGGCCAATTCCAAACCTGCTACCAATGGATAGCCCTTTGGATGGGGATAGATCCCCTTTTGCATCATTAGATCTGCATAATTAAGACCTGCATAGGCGACCTGCACGCACACGTCATCCGGTCTAACATCTGGCACCGGTATGTTTCCGATAAAAGTCGACGTTGAAGCCTCGTAGGGCGCATCAAAAATTACAGCTCGCATAGGTTCCATTCCTAAATAAGAAATTATACTAAAGCCGTTTTAGTAAGTCCAGTCCAAACACATTTAAAGGCGACGCTGTCATTAGCCTGACAAACCCTACGGGGTTTATTCCTGATGATTGAGGGTTTATGTCCAATCAAATGATCGCAAGAAGTGTATCGTCATGGTAATCCTTCCCCTTTGAATTGGTCCCCCCGGTAGTTAGTAAACAGAGGATTAAATATGGGAATCAGGCGACACAAACCTGAAAAGATTGTAACGAAAAGACACCCGAAGCGCGGGATTTGCATCCCAGCATGCGCTCTGCATAATACAATCAAACAGATGCCAAACTTTTGCTTACATTAAATCGCCTTTGGTGCTAAAAAATCTGATGATGGACCGGCACATTTCACGTAACAAAATCTCCATTTAACCAAATGAGGAACATTAAAATGACAGCACTCCAGATTACAGCTGGCCGCTATAGCTTCGACGCCCGCCTCGAAAGGGAACTAGCCCCAAGGACGTGCGCCGCCTTTGAAGCAACCATGCCATTCTTAGGGCAGATTGTCCATGTGCGCTGGTCTGGTGAAGGCGTTTGGATTCCACTCGGAGATCGTGACTTCGGTGTTGGCTATGAAAATCATACTAGCCATCCTGCTCCTGGCCAGATCATCCTCTATCCTGGTGGAATCAGTGAGACAGAAATTCTCATCGCATATGGCGGCGTTGATTTCTCGTCAAAAATGGGTCAACTCGCCGGGAACCATTTTATCACCCTGACCTCGGACTTGGATGACCTTATGCTGCTGGGCAATCTAGTGCTCTGGGAGGGCGCGCAGGATATCACCTTTGCCTACGCTTAATTTATAGGGCACTGCGTAGCCGATCCCACTTAAATGCCGCTAATTTATTTTGTTAAACTGTCAGGATTAGCGGCCATTACCCTCTCAATTGAAGCTGTTGGACGGATTTGCTAAGGATGACATCGACGCCTTCATGCTGACGTCGCATTTTCAGTTCTCAAAGACAAAGCTGACTTCTCTGTCCACGGCTGTCAAACTAATTAGAACATGAATCAGATTACTGGCACTGTATAGGTTCAGGTCTTTTGAGACTCACGCGGCTTCGACCTGAGTGATTCGAAGGTACTCCATCGGTGTCTTGCCTTTTAAGGCGTGATGTGGCCTGAATGTGTTGTATTTATCGACAGCTTTTCGAAGTTCAAACCGCATGGCCCCTATGCTGTCAGCAATAAGATCACGACACGCATAGAATTCTTCGCGGAAGGTGCGGTTGGCAGCTGTCAGACCAACACAAACTCGCATCTGATTGCTCGCACCGCCTAAATCTATGCGCTCAACAATTGACGCCACTCAGCGAGAGCAGCGGCACGGTTTAGCTTGAAATAGGTGCGTGAGTAGAGATGGTGTTCCTGCAGGCCCCTCACAGCCAACACAAGCCCACACCCAGCCCCTGTTGCGCCTTTAGCAAGCCAGAGAGTGGCCGAGAAGGCTGAATGGAGCTGGATTACGCCTAACAGCGGCCATAGTTAAGCGCCTAGGCTCGAGAAAGTTAGTGATGCACCCACTCTTATAAGCTACCAAGTCCGGTCAATATGTGTTATACAATAACACATAAATAACGGTAAGAATACGGATGGTAAGTTATCAAATGGCAACGTGGGACGCC
>Ga0209502_10001713_pt1 | contig 19376 bp, 21 predicted proteins | sample ArcticOcean_MG_C_10_FD_187442 | JGI IMG/M metagenome (GOLD analysis project Ga0209502, IMG submission 187442) | Marine microbial communities from western Arctic Ocean - ArcticOcean_MG_CB11_90 (SPAdes) (version 2) | ecosystem: Environmental > Aquatic > Marine > Oceanic | place: Arctic Ocean... | reverse complement strand
TTACATTGTAGGGAGGACTAAATAAAGCACGTAATATTCTAAGAGAGATAAGTGGCATTAGCGCGCCCTCTTCATTCCAAATGATAGTGAGTCCTTTTTGTGAAAATATTATTCTTCGGATGTGACATCGGGCGCCATCTTGACGCGCCACTGCTGCTGGCGCCTGGCCTCACTTAAGGTCCCAGAGAATGAGCGACTCAGGTCCTCCCCCGCCCTCGCGATTGAGGGTTGGTGGATGAGCTCTAAGAGCTTGCGCACCCTGATGCCGGCCACGGCCGACCTGATCTCGTCGATACGCTCGGCGATATAGGCAATTCCCTCGCAGTTAAGCTGATGAGCGTCACCGGCTTGTTGAGGACTGACAGCATGACGGCGTGCTCGATGCAGCCAAGCCTAAGCTTCTTCCAGGTGATGACGGCCAGGTCGCGAACTAGGATACGCTCCGCCATATCCTTGGGGGAGAAGTCCCTCACAAGCTGCTCTTCAAGGTTCCTAAAGTCGTCCTCACTCTCACCGCGTAGGGTCAGCTATGGCGAGTAGGCACCAGTCTTTAGGGCGTTGTTTGATGATGCGAGCTTACCCCCGCCTCTGTCCTAGGGCCACCACCGCGCTTAGGTTTAGGGATGCCCGCCATGGCTACCTGATGCGCACACCCGGACGGTCGTCAGGGGATCCGATGAATTCAACGCCTGCAGATTCCAAAGCCTTCATAATTGCTAGAAGTGTTTTCATATTTTGCATTTCGGGAACACCCTCCGAAGACTCAACACGTCTAATTGTAGATAGGCTTACACCAGCCTTTTCTGCAAGATCTTCGCCAGACCATCGTAACAAAGCTTTTGCAGCACGTATTTGAGAAGAACATATCATATTAACACTTTTAATTTAATATGTGACACTATTAGTGTCTTTTTAGAATTGGATAAGTTAATAATGAATGATACTGCAAAATTCCTACTCAAGGAAACGATAGATAAAATTGAGGGCGCATATGCTCCTGCAACCATCAGGGCATACAGAGCGAATTTTGAGCGGTTCATCACCTTCTCCGCAAATCTTAAGGAATGTGCTCTGCCTGCTGATAGTCACATCGTGACAAATTACATTAAGGAGTTATCGAATGGCCAACTAAAGTCGGCCAGCATACGTATTGCTGTTGCATCAATTTCTGCAATCCACCGGCTAAACCAACTCGTCGACCCAACAACCCACCCAGAGGTAAGATTAGAGACGCGTAGGATGCACAGAAAACTTGGCCGTGAGTGCAAAATGTAAAGATCTTGGAGGGAATGGTTTCTAACACAGATGACTCACTTATCGAACTCAGAGATCGCGCCCTTCTGCTAACAGCTTACAGCGCCATGTGCAGGAGATCGGAACTGGTATCACTCTCGATTGAAGATGTTTCTTACGCTAACAATCATTCAATGAAAATAAAGCTGCGCCGAAGTAAGGCCGACCAAGATGGAGTGGGTCGTTGGTTGTACATTAATAGGGAAGCACAGTCTGGGATTGAAGACTGACTAAAAGCATCAAAAATTGTGAGTGGCAAATTGTTTAGGGGGATCAACAGGGCCGATCAAATCAGCAAAGACCTTAACTCCTCGCAGGTCAATCGAATCTATAAAAAGCTTGCCAAAAAGGCACAAATGCAACCCCAGTTAATTAAACAGATCAGCGGACATTCAATTCGCATTGGCGCGGCTCAGGACATGTTAGTTGAAGGAGAGAATCTTGCAAAGATGATGCAACGCGGGCGATGGGGAAAGACTGATACGGTCATGCGATATATTGAAAATGTGAGTTACAGCTAGATTGTTATTACTTGAAAGAGGAACGCTTATGCCCAAGATAACTTGTAAAGAATGGTACGATCACAAACACGGCATGCGCGATTTATTTTACAAAAGAAACTACATGAAACATTAGTAAGAGATAATGGAGCTAGACGTCACTCGCAACTAAATGGTATTAGTCCTGAGGCGTTTGAAGAGGTCTGGCGCAAACAGGGTTGTATTTTATCCGCTTGGTCTTTGGCTTGGGATCGGCATATTCAACCTTATCGAAGTCCGAACGTGACGAATCCCACATCCATCCATACCCGTTAGTGTCCGCGCGAACCAATGAAAGGTTAATCGAGCCGTCGTGGTTCGCAATGTCGACGTTGGCAGCTCGTCATTGTTAGTCAAAAATAGAGGCTTATATTGCATCCAGTAAATACCTAAGCGGAATACTTCCTATTGTAGAATGTGGCCACTGAAATTGATTATCAATTAACATCAGGTCCCGTAGCATTGCCGTCATGCTTCAGCCATTAACATCCAACTCAATGTTTGTTCCAGTGACAATGACTCACTCTCACCAATTAATGAGTGCAAAAGCGTCGCGTTACCGCATAGACTTTTAACCTCATTAGCACGCACAAAGGCAGGGTTAACCTTCACCTCCATTTTATGACCGCTAATATTTTCTGCCATGGCAAGCGTTTCACGCAACGAATATGTTTTACCTGAACAGACATTAATTGTTTGCCCTATGGGCTTAACCTCAATCAAGCGACGATATATTTTAGCAACGGATCTAACATCACTAAAATCACGCCACACATCTATATTTCCAAGCTCAATATAAGGGGCTTGACGATGAAAGTGTGACACTATTTTAGGTAACAAAAAATCTTCGCTTTGCCCTACACCCGTATAATTAAATGGCCTAACAATAAATAGCGGCAACTTATCCAGCCATAACTTGGCCATATACTCCATCGCCAATTTGCTAACAGCATAATCATTTGCAGGATTAGTGGGTGTATTTTCTGTCAACACACCTTCGATAGAGTTGCCATAGACATTTGCACTACTGGCCAGTAAAACAGCCTCTAAACCTTTCGCATGCGGAGCCAAAGCCTCTAACAAGTTACGAGAACCAATCAAATTAACGCGATAAAACTCATTTGCAGCGCCATGTTCAATAAAAGCGATAGCAGCCAAATGCACCACAACGGTTGGTTGAGCTTCACGCACCACATCTTCTAGGCCCTGTTTATCAAGCAAATCCACCTGAAAATAACGGGGTAAATCTGCTGCAACAGTACCTAGTCCATAAACGGTATACCCTGCATGTTCGAGCTCATTCGCTACATATTTCCCCGTAAACCCGTCAATACCAGTAATCAGTGCACGCTTATTAGTCATCGTTAAAATGAACAACCAGCTTCATTACGGCGCACATCAGCCTCAACCATCATCAGGCAAAGCTCCTCTAAGGTTGTTTTAGACTCCCAACCAAGATCACGCTTTGCTTTTGACGGATCACCAATCAATAATTCAACCTCAGCAGGTCGATAAAATTTAGGGTTCACCTTAACCACTGTTTTTCCCGTTGCCTTATCAATAGCAACTTCATCTTCATCCTGTCCTTGCCAATCAAGCTCAATATCAACCGCTTTAAAAGACATGGTCACAAAATCACGCACTGTTTCAGTTCTATTGGTTGCCAACACATACGTATCAGCCACATCAACCTGCATCATAAGATACATGCCTTCAACATAATCTTTAGCAAAACCCCAATCACGTTTCGCATCCATGTTGCCAAGCTCAAGGACATCTTGATTTCCTAAGGAAATCTTAGCAACACTATTCGTAATCTTACGAGTAACGAACTCTTGACCTCGTAATGGTGATTCATGATTGAACAAAATACCACTACAGCCAAAAATATCGTAAGATTCACGATAATTAATTGTCATCCAATGGGCATAAAGCTTCGCCACGCCATAAGGGCTACGCGGATAAAAAGGCGTTGATTCTTTTTGAGGTATCTCTTGAGCTTCACCAAACATCTCAGAAGTAGATGCCTGATAAAAGCGAATTTTTGGATTAACAATACGTATTGCTTCTAAAAGATGAACCGGACCCAATCCTGTAATTGCCGCCGTAGCAAGTGGCTGTTCAAAAGAAACGCCAACAAAACTTTGTGCGGCTAAATTATAGACTTCGGTAGCCTGCGTTGTTTCTAGCAATCGAATACTAGAACTTAAATCCGTTAAATCATACTCAACTAATTGCAAATTGGGGTGATTCTGAATGCCTAGCTCTGTAATACGCCAGAAATTGACCGAACTTGTTCTGCGGTAAGTTCCAAAAACTTTATACCCCTTATCTAAAAGAAGCTCAGCTAAATAAGCGCCATCTTGACCGGTAATACCAGTAATTATTACTTTTTTCATAAAAATCTATTTATCTTTTCCATGTGAATGCTCTTTCGATAATCCCCCCATTATTAATGGAAATCAATAGCAGAAAATTTTCTCTGTGTTAATTTCAATTTCTGAATAGGTGTAATACCACCAGTTCCCATGTTAGGTCGTTTGCTGTTGTAAGCCCACAACTATTGCGTTGCTCTGTCCTGTAATTCTTCAATATCTTGATAAATATACTGACTAGCACACTACGAATAGAACTTAGGACAAAATAACGATATTGCCTCAAACTTTTCACATACTGACATTAAAATGTTCTTTGATTACATTGTCAATTTCTATTAATCGTTCAGTTGCTAGCTGCGTATTTGCACGTGATTCTACATTCAAACGCAGCAGCGGCTCTGTATTTCAGCTTCGTAAGTTTAGTACCAATATGGAAACTCAAGGCTTATACCATCGATATTATCAATAACTGGATCCTGTGAAGAAAAATGAGCTTTAACTTTTTCAATACTCTCTGGGTATTGCTCACTTTATAATTGATTTCGCCACTGCAAGGTTAGGCAGCTATGTGCTCTGCCTCCATTGATGATAATGGGTTAGATATGCCATTAGGAAAATCGACATCAGGATTATGATGGATTTTTATAAACTCTATTGACACATTGGTTTGTTTAAATTTTTGTTCTATCGCATCAATCACATGCCCTGCTGCACCATTACCTGCATTAACGACTAATCGTAGTGGTTTGATCGTCTTTAAATTAATGTAGCCGAGTAGATGTTCGATATAGGGTGGCAATATAGATTGTTGCGTTAAGGTGCCGCGCTGATTCGGTAGTGAAAATTCATTTTCTTCTGCTAACTGCTGAATAGCTCGCAGGCCAGAATTACAGCTGATAGGCTTCACTTCTCTGCCAACAAACTTCGAACCGTTGTAGCCCATTGGATTATGACTAGCCGTAATTTCAATTACGCCATCGACATCAAGATGAAAAGCGGCAAGAATAAATTTCTTCTGTGCCTGTAATGCCGATATCAATAACATCGACACCTGCATCCATCAAACCATTGGCAACTGCTTGTTTCAATGATTCACTAGACTTTCTTATGTCACAGCCAATAACAACATGTTTTGCATAGGTACGCCCAATACGATAGACAACATTTTCACTTAGCTGACTACCCAGCTTGCCGCGAACATCATAGGCTTTAAAGCAGGTGAGCGTTTCAACAGCGGCCATAGACATCTTCAAATCGCTCAATATCATCTTCACCTACATAAGGGCCACTTTGCACTTCAATCATGATTAAATTGAGCAAACCTGGGTTTTGAACTCGATGCTTATGGCCCGCACGAATATAGGTTGACTCGTTAGTATTGACGATTAACTCTTTGTCCCCATTAGTCACTTTTGCTTTGCCACTAACAACAACCCAATGTTCACTTCGGTGCTGATGCCTTTGCAAGCTGATTTTGGAACCCGGATTAATTTCAATGCGCTTAACCTTAAAGCCCTCGCCTTCTTCCAGCACAGTATAGGACCCCCAGGGTCGAGATACGGTGCGGTGGAGTTTATGGGCATCGTGACCATTTAACTTTAATTCAGTATAAATATGTTTTACATCTTGAGCGCTAGACTTGTCCACCACTAAAACTGCGTCAGGCGTATCGATGATAATCAAATTTTTCACGCCTAGTGCCGCAACAAGACGACCATCACTCTGGATAGTACAATCATTAGTATCGTGCAGTATGACTTCGCCTTGCACTCTGTTGCCATTGTCATCGGCGGGGACAAGGTCGCCCAACGTCGACCATGAGCCAATATCGCTCCAGCCAATATTACATGGAACAACAGCGACGTGATCCGACTTTTCCATGACAGCATAATCAATAGAGTCTTCAGCTACAGTCATAAAAGTCTCTGGATCAATCACCACCTGAGAACATCCACCGCCTTCTAGTCTGCGAGACTTCTCAAGACAAACACGCATATCAGCAACAATCTGCGGATTATATTTTTCCATTTCACGGAGTAAGCTGCCAGCAGTAAAGCAAAACATGCCAGAGTTCCACAGAAATCGCCCTGAAACGAAATATTCCTGCGCTTTTTCAAGAGATGGCTTTTCAACAAAACGAAGTACGGTATTGCCTTCGGTCTCAATGTAACCATAGCCTGTCTCTGGTGCTTCAGGATGAATGCCAAATGTAACTAACTTACCCGTTTCCGCTAGCTCTGTCGCCTTGTGTACTGCTTGTTGAAAGGCTGACTGATCTGCAATTAGATGGTCGGCAGCAAGCACCAGCATAACAGCATCATCACCATGAGACTTAGCTACTTGGAGAGCAGCTGCAACAATTGCAGGCGCGGTATTTCGGCCGAAGGGTTCTAATATAAAAGAGGTGGCAACACCGGCTGTATTCACTTCACGAAACTCATCCTCCGTTTTAAAGAATAATTCACGATTAGTTACAGTAAGTACTTCAGCAACATCTGAAAGTTGCGTCCCTCTTAGAAAAGCCTTCTGTAAAAGGCTTTGCCCATCAGCTAAACGAATAAATGGTTTAGGGTGTTGTTCTCGGGAGACAGGCCATAATCTCGAGCCAGCACCACCACACAAAATCACGGGTATTATCCCCACTAGCGTTCATCCCTATTTTTTATTATCTTGAGTAGAGTCTGTTATCTACCCAAAATTATACCATCAAAATATGTAAGGCAATCAGATTAAGAAATTTTTCTTTACGCGGCTAAGCAATTCGAAATATTGTTACCCCCAGCCCCCACTTTTTTAAGAATGTTATAATTTAAAGCGTCTTTTTAAGAGTTATAGTGCATGTTAAAATCACTATAAAACGGCTGAAAAATAACATCAGAATTAAGTAAACCTGATAATTAGGATAATGGATGGACTCCCAAGAAAACACCCTCAATATAGGCATTTTGTTGCGGATTTCCAGGCTGGATGAAGCACAACTCAATATCGTGGCTTTCTGTCCAAGCCGCTAGTTTATGGCTAATATAAATCGTTGCATAAGTCCCCGTCTATTATATGCTTATGGGTCTTTTTACTCACACAAAGTACCCAGCAGCCGAAAGAAGCTTTTTACCAGCTCTATTTTTTTGTTGGGTTAAAATTAACTTCGAAAGGTTAGTTTCAATGCTTCATTGAACTACATCACTTCATCCTTGAATCCGCCAATTCACGTTACAAAATCCCTGCAATGAACTAGTTGACGACTTACTTTATTCACATAATAACCCTCGGTTAACTTCAAACAATTCTATTCCGTCCAAATTGCCAACAAAAGAATAACCTTTTGATTGCTTAATATCATTTAATTGTATTTTAAGTTTAAAATCAGCTATCAGCCAAGGAGCTTCAGAGAAAAGATTTAGATATTCTTTAGGAGGTGTACTTTCATTGATCGCCAAAAGGTCGATCTTGTATTTGCAGATACTACGCATCGAATCTGCGCTGATTGGATTAGACATTATTTCCTTTGCCAATTGGAATCTGTTTTCTACCCCACCCGTCCAGGGGCGATGAGTAAAAACATAATTATTCGTCACGGCATTTATCGGTGCGGATATAAAAGTATCAGAAATGATGACTTTATGTTGATAGCCGAACTTTAAGGTTTTGTAGAACGATGGGTACAGATTCAATTGGGAAAGTCGGTCACTACTCTTGTAAGTAAAGTCTCCATTTAGCCCTGCTCTTTGATAAAAATTCACTGCAACAGCTGAGATAATTAAAAAAACACTGCCATACAAGATAAATTTTCGATTTTGTGAAGATGGCGACTTAAGCTCATTTAATATATGACTGGAAAAATAGATCAATACTAGATAAAACGGAAATACATACATAATTCGATTGCTATGAGAGGAGCCCATTATGTTGTTATACAGGGGGAAAAGAATAGGATTCAGTGGACCTAAAACAAGACTTGAAAACAACGTACATTTGAAAAATAAAATGAGAGAAGATTTTGAACGAATAATAATTTGCCTGTTTATTATGACCAAAAGAGCGGATACAAACCAAGTGTAAATTGCGATATGGGTATCAAGCTGCTTAATGTAATAAAAGATAAAGTCTATATATTCAACTGATTTCTTCAACGGCACATTATACCCACGTGACAGTAATAATCCGATTACACCACAGATAATAAAACTGACGAAGGCACCAATGAGGTAACCAAAAATTATTTTGGACTTCTTCTTGTAGGCAACTAATAAGCCCAATGGAACCAGTATCAACGTGATAAGTGCAATTTCTATGGCGTGAGTCACAGCAATTGCAAGAGATAGGCCAAAAACAGTAAGTGCACTAAAAGTTGTCAAGTTTACTTGTGCGGACACAATAGGATATGCAACCCTCAATACAACAAACATTAAAATAAATGCTGGCATACGATAGTCAGCAGAGCCGCGCCACACTCCATCAGTTGTTGGAAATATCAACGCAAAAATAATTATAGCAATAATCATGCTATCCGATTTTTTTAAAATGCTCTCATCTAAATTATTCAAAAATGACAGGAAGGCCGCCATGAGAATGATAGGATAAAAAACACGAGCAGCTGTAAAAATTTCTAGGGCACTTGCCCCACTAAGCAGAGCAATTGCAGATAAAAATGAATGGTGAGGAGAGTATCTCAGCAGGTAATTATCGCTTGGCATGCTGAATGAAGATAAAGTCAAATTGCCTGAGTCTAGCAGTCGATTAATGATGCTAATATGAGACCATGAGTCACTAGCCAGAAATGGTTTACTTCCCAACACCAACTGTGGAATAACAATAATAATGCTGACTAAAATTAAACCTAGCAAAGCTTTGGTTATCTTGTTTGAAAACTGATATTCAGGTGATTTAGATGCCCATATTTTATAGGCATAGTAGCTTAGAAAAGATATACCCAATCCACCAACTACAAGTATTGATGAAGCTGCGGCTTCAAGTTGATTGTTGTTGATTGCAAAAATAATTAAAAAATAAAACAAGCAATAAATTGAATACGAGACAGAAAACCCTATTCCTATATTTAATATTAATTTCTTATCCAAAACAACTCGCAGCATATTAGTACCCGAGGTCATTTGGGCAAAATATAACCAACCCAACCCAGAAAAAGCATAGATAAATAACATAACTAAAATTATCACCATATCAATTCACCGTTGACGCAGAAGGGGTAATAGAATGTATAGGCGATGACTATAGTCTTATTTTGTATCAGAGTGAGAATGATGGAGATCATTTAATGTTCTTCTTGGATATTACTGATTGATCTGCTTTACGCCACTCGTACAGGCGAGTTGACATTTCACCCCAAGTGCTAAATCCTCGACTTTCATAATAGAGCCTCCCTTCATGAGGTCGTTGCTGGATGCGCTCGGTGGAAACGGATTGCAGCAATTGTTTACCGTTAAACAAATAATGAAAAACTACAAACGGGAAAAGTCCTGCCCAGGTTTTTGCCTGGGATGGATAGCTCAGACAGTAGCGCAAAAACTTTAATCTGTTGCGCCAGGAAATAGCTGTTTTTTCAACACGACCATTGAGCGACAACGGAATGAATACTCTGAAAAAAGGCGCAACACAACCATAGCCGTTATACAGCGAAAATTGGCGGACACGTGCAGACAAGCCCATTTCTGCCGCAATCGTGACGGCTATCGCATGCAAGGCATCGTGGTCAGGATGACCGCCCTCCCATGCCAGAACGTAGATTGACTCCACTTGCGAAAAGCCGGAGAGCCATTTGTGCATCCAGTTGGCGGCGGTTTCTAGATGCTCTGGCAAGCCCGTATCAGGAATAGAAAGATCAGTGCCCGCAAAAAAAATATCTTGTCCATGCACGCCTAGTTGTTTCAACACCGACAGGGATTCCTGATTACGTCGATGCGCTGAGCCGCCGTTAACAACGCCATCTGTCAAAAAGGCACAACATACACGATGGCCCAGTTGCACCTCATCCACTATTTTTTGAAAAATCCCAGTCTCATCATCCTGATGCGCAAATAAAAACAATGCCACGGGTTCAGCAATGCTGGCGGATGTATTTTTCATCTGTTGATTACCGTTGATGAGCACTAAAAATAATCCAGGTCGGCCAGCGTCATATGGATGGAACGATCTGCTTCAAATTTCTTGAGGTCATTGCTGCGTGGCCTTATAAATATGGGTGTCGCATGGGGAAGAAATCTGTCTGGGATGGGCAACAACGGAAATCCCGCAACTTTACGCGCCATGCTGTTATATGAGTTGACCATCGTGAACAGCGCATCTGCCTGTGTTGTGATTGTCTGGCGTACCAGCCAAAATCTCAACGCGACCCGTGCAATAAATGAAGCGTCTGGATCCAGCATAAAATCCATCAATACCAGATGATTTAAGCCGCCCAACTCCATTTTACGTGTCACCACATAGCCAAGAAAATGCCCTTTCCTGTCTATGCGAAAAATTGTGGCGGACCAGAATGGTGCGTCCGTAAAACGCCATTTCAAAAATGCATTGGTTCTGACCAGATGCGGTCCTGACTGCAGCAGACACTTTGCGCTCAGCGTCTCCAGTTCTTCGTCGTCCATTGCCCGTGCAGAAATTTCAAGCCTAGAAAAAAATTTGACCACATCTGCAATCGCCAGCATCAGCCAGCGCACAGGTGCGCTGAGCCAGTCTATTGCATTTATCCTGCGCCCGAATATAGCAGAAAATACACCGGCAAACCGTACCGGAAAACCATATGCCTTTAATGAAAACGGATTGGAGAAACGAAATAATTTACTGTACAGAGGAAAGGTACGTTCATTGGAGGTATGAAACACTAAATCATAATGCTCCAGATTACCGCTTGCCTTTGTCAGGCTGATAAAGTTGGCAGGCGTAGTGCGATGTTTCTGCTCTATGAGAAGATCCATCACTGAGGCAATATTGAATCTATTTGCATCTGTGCGCATGGGGTGCGGTTGAATCAGCGCGCGTCCCACTACTTGCCCTGCCTCGACCAGGCTGATACAGATAGATGCGCCAAATGGCGAAGCGAGATGTTTCCATCTGATATGTTCGGCATTACTGGTGAGGCATGGCCCGTATTCGTTTTTTGTCATCTCCAGAAAAATCTCAAGAGCCGTTTCCGAGAATGTTTCGACTGAAATCTTGGCCATGGTTAACTGAACAACAAATGAGGGGATTTGACCATCTTAATACAGCGCACTACAAAGAATCCAGGGAATCTCAAAGCAGTGAATGCTGTTTTAAGATAGCGATAATCTTGGGTATAGAATCAGCCTCAGCCATTTCGTTGATATTCGCAATTTTTCCGCCAAACAGCTTGTCCAGCGCAACAAGTATGGTCAACTGACCGAGTGAATCCCACGTGTCAAACTCTTCGGCACGGGCGTTTTCGCCGATCTGACCGGGCTTGAGTTCGAGTGCTTTTTCTATATCAGAGATCACTTCAGATTGGGAAATTTGTGACATGTCTATATCCTTTATGTTTGATTAGTAAAGAGGGTTCGTGGCGCAATACGCTTCTGTATAACACAAAACCATACCAAACTTTTCTTCCAGTTTGATTGAGCCTTCTGCATGCAGCTTTCGTAGTAATGGCAAATAGGGTTTTAATTCTACAGGCAATGGCCAATTCTGACGCCCAGTCTGTTCAACCGTGCCAAAACATTCCTTCGCCACTTGCAACAGCTTATCCACATTAGACAGCGACAGTACCGGAAAAAAGAAACGGCCTCCCTTGTTCAAGTGATGTGGGGCTTTTCTTATTATCTCGACTACCAGATCAACGCCGTCCTCGCCGGTATCGCAAGGCACGCCCTGAAACCAGGGTGACACGTCGGCGACGCTTTGTGCGATGCCCGAGATATCATCGACAATCACGTCGAATTTCTTGCCCTGCCATGGTTCAAACAGAGAGCCGTTGCGAACTTCAGCCGGACAGTCATAACGTGCAAAGTTCACACGGCTGCACAGCACTGCCGGCTTGCTCAGGTCAGACGCATAAAGCGGTGATTTAATTAAGCCCTGAAAGTGCAGCGCAAGACCGACTACTCCTGTGCCGCAACCCAGATCAAGCAGAGTGGCCGGTTCGGAAAGTGTATTTTTGACGGCCTGCGTCAACAAGGTGCTGGTAGTATTCGGCGTAAATACACCTGGCGCAAAAGCGAGTTCAACCTCCCTGTCTGGCCCAAGAGAAAACTTGATTTCTGTTTGATTTTCAATGTTCATGGTTGCGTTGGTAATTGATTAGTAATTTTAGTATAACATGCCTAACATGCCTCATATGCCGCCATCAATGTTGATTGTACTACCATTGACGTATTCGGATTTCATCAGGAACCCTATAGCATTGACGATATTCGCTGGATCCCCTAACCGTCTGGATGGAATTGATTCAAGGATTTTTTTACGTACTTTTTCACTCATCGTTTCTATCAGCCCGGTATTGAAATAACCAGGAACAAGTACATTGGAAGTTATTCCAAATCGCGCATATTCGTTAGCCAAGACTCGTGACATCCCAAGCAGGCCGGTTTTGGCAGTCGAGTATGCAAGCGTGCCTGGAACGCCCCTCAACCCTGCAACGGATGAAAGATGGATTATTCGTCCCCATTTTTCCTCAATCATCGGTATCAGCATGGCACGTGTAAGCAAAAAATTGCCGCGAAGATTCACATTAATAACTTGATCCCAATCTTCTGTACTGAACTTGGCAGCAAGGCAATCCCTACTGAGCGCTGCGGCATGAACCAGCGTAACTTTTGAGAGTTTATTTTTCATAGCCTCAGCGAATACAGTTACCTGTCGCTCGTCTGTTAAATCCATCTGATGGGTTGTGACACCCCCTAAGCCGCTAATGTCGGGTAATTTTGTATGGTAAATCGCCATAACATTATCCAACATTGCCAACGCAGGCAATATGGCACGACCAATTCCACCGGAGGCACCCGTTAATATGATCATGTTGTTGACCAACGTATCAAGGTCGCACCCCAAGATAATCCCACGCCAAAACCAATCAGCATTACGTTGTCTCCATCCTTTAAGCGACCTTGCGTATCCGCGTCTTTGAGGGCAATAGGGATGGATGCCGATACCGTATTACCGATGTCCTCAAAGTTGGTAAAGACCTTGTTCTTATCCAATGACAAAGTTCGAATAAGATTTTCAATCACCAGCTTACTGGCTTGATGGAATACAAACAAGTCGATATTTTCCAGCGTAAGACTAGCGCGATCAAGGAGCTTATTGATACAGGGCGGTACGACCCGCATGGTAAAAAGGAAAACATCGCTACCCTGCATCTCAAGCGGACCACGACAAGCATCTATAATCTGCTCTTCTTCCCTGGCGCCACTACGTTTAACAATCAGACGATTATGGCCTGAACCATCTGTACCAAACTCAAAGGGACCTATGCAATCGGCATCACTCTTCTCCAGTAATATCGCAGCGGCACCATCACTAAATAGGGGGCGACAAGTCCGATCATTTTTTTCAATGTATTTTGTATAGGTGTCCGCGCACAATATCAAACCCTTATGCGCTACGCCTGATTCGATTAGACCACCGGCAATACTCAAGGCATAAACAAAGCCAGAGCAACCCAAATTAACATCAAACGCCATGCAATTTTTTGATAGCCCAATCCGATCCTGCAAAATACAGGCGCTGGTTGGTAAAACATAATCGGGGGACTGCGTCACCAAAATAAGAAGATCAATATCTTCAATATTTAAAAGGTCGCCAAGTAATTTCTTACCCGCTTTATACGCTAAATCAACGGCTGTTTCACCCGGCGAAGAGATATATCGCTTATGAATACCCGTTTTTTCCAGAATTTTCGGCATATCCCAGTCGGGATTGTCGTTTTGAAGTATATCAACGCCTTCTACCGTTTCGGGCAGATGGTATGAAATTGCAGTGATCTTAACTTTCAATTATTTGTCCTTCAATTTTACAGACCTGAACCAACGAAACGATCAGCAATTTCACGACCAATTCTGTCAGCGTTTGCCATAATCATAAATGTATGCGATTTAGCGGGTAGTATCGGCAGACACGCGCCGTCCACAACATGGATACCCTCAAGTGACAATACCTCGCCAAGTAGAGATGTTTCACCAAGTGCTGGGGCATCTTTCATGGGATGCGTACCAGCATAATGTATATCGCCGCCAGGACTTCCAATAGTAAAACTTTTCGGAAGAAGTATCGCACCCAACTTCAAATAGGCTTTGCGGAGCTTTAATTCGGCTTCGTTCATTAGCGGCATAACATCATTAGTGTATTTACCAACCACCTCAAGTTTGCTATTCGTTTGAAGTCTTACACTCGCCTTCGTTAGGTTGCCAGGTAAAAATAGGTTACCCACAATACATGAACTCAATAAGTTACGAAAAACTCCAATACCATAGGGGCGCCTCAAGGGCGCACGCCGAAGGAACTCAGACATCATAATACCCGTTGTGCCAAAGGTTGCCCCGAAAGCAGTAATATTACTGTCAAGTGGTAACGTAAAGGCTAATTGACCAACACTTGCACTAGATGCTCTCGGCATGCCTAAGAGGCGCGGTACCCATAACATGAATGCCGCAGTAGGGCATGAAAGTAACTGTACTTCATCGTAATGTCTGAGTGTTTGAAGTACCAACCGGCTTGTAGCCAATGTACCAGCCGCTAAAAGTATTTTTGTTGCACTAATTGTTCTGCGCTCCCCGCTCGCTAAAGATTTCCCTTCAATTGTCCAGAAACCGACTTTACGGGATAGCCCTTCCACCAGAAAACCTGATTGCAGGGAAAAGTTCTTATGCTTGAGTAACGCAGGCAACTCATCTGACGATGAATACAAAGCACGGCGACTGCAACCCCACAGACAGTTGCCCAATTGGTTGCATGCTTGCCGCCCCTCCCTGTCCTCGGTTATAACGGCTACACGAGCACGCCCGATTTTAAAGCCTAGCGGAGCAAGCTTGTGTTTCGAAAGAGAGTAGCGATTCAAAAGATGGGTATGCAACTTATCCAGTTCGATTGGCGGCTGTGCCCATTCATCAAGGCCAAAATAGTCCGATAAATCATCAGCAATGCCACCGCTAATTCCTATCCGCATAGCAACATTTGCATAAGAAGCTTCCATCTCAGAAGCTGGAAAGGGAAATGCCCTAAGGTCATCTTTAGAAAAACAGGCAACGCCGCCGCCCCAAGCGTTTGACAGCCCTCCAGTTGCCAAAGAACCAATAGTGATAAAGTTATCACCTTCAATCAGATTGTCACGCTCAAATTGGTCAAACACATAAGATACGGTTGGCACACGAAGTTTCGGCGAAACCGCATCATGCATTTTTAACGCATAAAAATCCTCACCTACCATCCATTTCCATTGCTCGGCATCATTAGCCCGTGCGTCAAGAAAATTTTCTTCCGGCAACAAAACACTAGCTTGCTTGCCGCCATCAACCATAAGCACACGAAGTCCAGCCTTAACTAGTGGAAATGCTGCCGAAACCCCGGCAGGCCCACTACCTATGATGATAATGTCAAAATCTGGCTTCATTATTGCTCTTCAAATGCGTGCGGGAGTAAGTTGCGGGTGACGGGTGCCAACAACAATCCCAGAATTTGCCAACTTGCTTCAGATACTACAGCATGGGCTATTCTAAAGAAACTTCTTACAAGGCCATGACGATAACCTACCCCAAGAAACCGCCGTGCCCCAAGCGGGGTTGCTTCCGCCAGAATGGTTGCACTATCAAGCCGCCACATAAATTCTTTACCCCAAGGAGTTTTAGTGCTTCTCCCACCTTCAATAAGTGCCAACAGTGCTGACCACCTTATAAACTGCCTAGGTAAACCGAGTATTCTACTAGCCCTTAATTTCTCTATTGTTCGAACATAACGACGTAATAACATAGCCCCTGCGGGTTCTTTTAATATATAAGTGAATAGTGCTTGACCTTCCTGCAACAAACACCTTCTTCGGTTTTTGCCTAATGGTTGCATTCCGGAATGTAATGGGCGTAACGTAAGATTCAGTTGTTTGAGGTCAGCTGTTGTAGTCATGGCAGGTAAGTCGAAAAGTGAGTTTAGCCGCTCCAGTCCCAATCGGGATCGTAATGATTTTCCAATGATGAGTGCAAGAACTTTCATACAAATGACTGGTACAGGTATGAATATTCGCCAGCAATGAAGCCGTGATTTTGCAATCTCGCCAAGAAATTTTGAGAAGGATACCGATTCAGGCGCAGCAAGACAATACACACCAGAGGGCACATCGCTACGCTCGACAATACGCAACAACCCCATTACAAGATCATCCACATGAATTGGCTGAATCTTGGGTGCCGGTATAAAAGAAGGTAGTACTGGCAAGCGATTAACAGTATCGACCAAGGTTCCGAATAATCCACGCAACTCACCACCGTAAACTTGCCCCGGTCGAACAACCCATCCACCCGCAGAAAGCACTTTTTGTTCAATATGCCATTTAGTACGCCCATATGAAGTCGGCGCATCAAATCGAGCGGTTTGACTGGAAACAAAGATGAGCTTTGCCTGCACTTTTTGACAGGCTGTGATTAGTAGTTCTGCTGCCAGTAATTCCTGTGTGCTGTCTTGCAGATTGTCAGGATATTTACTTGTGGCGAGATGCAAGACAACATCAGTACCTAAAGGTAAAGCAAGTATTTCATCTGATGTAAGGTCGTAACATTTCCAATCAACGCAATATCTTTCAGGCCTATTTCGGGTTAATGCAACGACTTCATACCCAGAGGCATTCGCATGTTTGACAAAACACTTACCAATATAACCAGTAGCACCTGTAACACCAATTATCATGTGGTTTCTCCTGTCACAGTGCTATCAGGCATTGGGGTTTGTACTTTGTAGATAAAGTGCTTGCTCAAGATATATGAGAGTGACACGCACACAATATCCGAGAGAAACTTGGCGACAACTGGCAGAGGTATCCATAGAAGAATCAATCCCAGAATCGCCGACACCATAGGTACATTCACCACAAGAGGTAACAATATAAGAAATAATCCTAGAATCGCCGACGCGACAGGTACATTGACCGCAAGCACCAAAAAATATCGCGCGGCCTGGCTTCGCGCAAAACCTGACCCTTCAACAGCAAAAGTAAAATTTCGATGCGCCACAAAAGCAAAACAACCCGCTGCTAGTTTGGACACAACATTTGCCAAAATCGGGCCATCCCAATTAAAGTCTAAGTGAAGGATAAAAAGGAATAATCCCATGTCAATCCCATAGGCAAGCACTTGTATTAGCAAATACCTCAGGAAAGTCATGCACCGTGCTTTCTGATTACGATAATATGATGGAGACCTAACCAACGGTTGAAAGGCCACAGTAATTTTTCTGTAACATTGACTACGTCTGTCATAGCATCAGGAAGCAGTTGCCGGAAATTGAGACCGCCAGAAATTATGTACTTGAGGTAGTTACCTAGTCTTTGCTCATGCACGATTTTAAGCGTTGGATGCTTGCGCTCGTATTCAGCACGATCACGGACAAAAACGATGTAACTTAAAGCTTGATTAGCCCCATTCATTGGGCCTGACACAGGGGTTTCCCATAAGGGGAAAGATTTGTCGAATCCCTCGGTGCGAAACAGTCGTTTAAATAGGAAAGATGCAAACGGCCCATAGTATGGATCCAGCAAAATAGCTCCACCACCGGGGATTAACACTCTTTCTAGTTCATGTAAGAATTTATCTGGATGGGGAAAGTGGTGAAAGCAGTTCTGCGCATAAATTGCCCTGACCGAATTATCAGCAAGATCCATCGCTTCGGCATTAAGCACCTTGTCCAAATGGAGTGCTTCAACTATATCAGTAGCCAAGACATCTGGATATGAATCGCGTATTGGAGAAACACCAGAACCCAACTCAATCTCTGCACCTTTTCCAGAAAAAAACTGTCGGTCAAGTTTCTTGAACAAGTGATGAAATTCCGTGAAAACATCACGCAACATACGTTTTTTTTCAAGCATCTTCCTATGCAGTTCGAATCGACCCATCCCGTCAACATCCATACCATCAAGAAGTGGATCACGCAAAAGATCAAATATATTTTTCATTTTCTTACCTGCTTGTTCAAAATTCGCGACGCATATGGCTTTTTGTGTCTTGGTCTACGCGGCACAAAGGCAATATCATAAGACAAAAAGGCAAGTATTAACTGTAAACCCATCAAGGCAGGGAAGGCGGCTAGCATGACGGTACCCGCTGGCGTGGCAATGTCTAAACGGGCAGCATTAAACCATTGCCAACCGCCAAAACTCACACCAAATGTAAAAAGCAAAATGCCTAGTGGCAACTCAATAGAAGCCAGTGACATATCACGCAGGTAATAATTGTAAAAAATTCGCTTTATAAAATTGCGGGTATGTTTAAAAAGAAATTCCCCCAATATTTTTGATATTTTAAGATTGCTCACTTCATTACCATACTGTGCATCCATCGGTATATCAACCACAACCGCCCGCAGAGTATTAAGCCGAAACAACATGTCAGTTTCAAAAAAATAACGCTGACTGATCTTTGCAAATGGTAAATGCCGAGCAACATCTGCATGTATAGCCGTGTAGCCATTGGTAGGGTCAAACAAATCCCAGTAACCTGATGAAAGTTTAGTCATGAACGAAAGCACCGCATTCCCAAACAGGCGAGCTTTGGGCATGGCGCGAATTTCTTCAAGATCGAAAAAGCGATTACCCTTGGTGTAATCGGCCTCCGCAGCCAGGATAGGCTCAATGAAATTAGGAATAAGACTTGGGTCCATCTGCCCATCGCCGTCAACCTTGACAATTATCTCTGCACCATCTGCAATAGCTGCGCGATAACCTGTCATTACAGCACCGCCCACGCCTTGGTTAATTTCGTGACGCAATACAATAACTCTTTGATCGTTGCAGTACTCTTCTACATAATTGCCTGAATTGTCGGGACATTTATCATCTATGATATAGATACGCGACACTTCTGGACCAATGCTTGAAATAACATCTAGGATATATTGTTTAACTTTATAGCATGGAATAACGACAGCTATGGCGCTTTCTATGACCAAGCTTGATGAATTCATGGCTTATCTCTTTTATTTTTGTATTTTAGACCAA
>Ga0209502_10001701_pt1 | contig 19500 bp, 15 predicted proteins | sample ArcticOcean_MG_C_10_FD_187442 | JGI IMG/M metagenome (GOLD analysis project Ga0209502, IMG submission 187442) | Marine microbial communities from western Arctic Ocean - ArcticOcean_MG_CB11_90 (SPAdes) (version 2) | ecosystem: Environmental > Aquatic > Marine > Oceanic | place: Arctic Ocean... | reverse complement strand
GCGTTCCGGCAAGCCGCTGATGGAGGACGTGCCGGACTACAGAGAACTCGACGACCTGGAGAATATCGAGGGTGATACGGAACGGCGAACGTCGGTGACGTTTGATGCAGGTCCGGCGCGGGGGGGTGGGGGGGGCGTGAGTGTAAACAATACTTCGTATTAGATTGGAAAAACGGTTCGGATTCGGGGGATATTTTGCAACTGGGCACCCACCGGACAGTTCATCTCCGCGATTTTCGGCGATTTTTATGAGTTTTCCGATGTTTGCGACTACCTGTACTGTGCACTACGTCAAAAGTGAACGGAGCGAGGTTTTTAAAAAAAACATCGCGAAGGGCCGCCGCCCTATTTTTCGGGTTTAAAAATGCGGCTTGCGATCTGGGCGGCGGTCGCAGTACTGCTAGCGCGACCGTCCTTTGAGGAGTGTCGTAGCACTTCCTACACGCATTTGCACGCGTTAGGAGAGAATTCATTCGCGCTCCATCGAGTGTTGAGGTGTCGTCTTGTGACCTGCGCGGATCTTTATCAACAGGGAACGACCCATTTGAAAAAGCAGATGTCTGCTTCTGCCCTTGCCAACACGCTCGGCGCTCCCGCGCGGGCGCTGAACCAGGCCGGTGCCGGCCGCGTTCGCGCCGCTAAGCGCGGTGCGGTTCCCGTCCGCGCGCGCGCGTCCCCCGATGACGAGTCTCCCGTGTTCCGTGCGTGGGACCAGGCGACCAACTCCAACAAGCGCACCGACATCAAGAAAATCATGATCCTCGGCGCCGGACCCATCGTCATCGGCCAAGCGTGCGAGTTTGATTACTCCGGAACCCAGGCGTGCAAGTCCCTTCGCGACGAAGGATACGAGGTGATTCTCCTCAACTCCAACCCCGCGACGATCATGACCGACCCCGAGACCGCGAACCGCACGTACATCGGCCCCATGACCCCCGAGACCGTGGAGGAAATCATCATCAAGGAAAAGCCAGACGCGCTGCTGCCCACCATGGGCGGGCAAACCGCGCTGAACCTCACCAAGGCTCTCGCCGAGGCGGGTACCCTGGAGAAGCACGGCGTGGAGCTCATCGGCGCGAAGCTCGACGCGATCAACAAGGCTGAGGATCGTCAGCTTTTCAAGGAAGCCATGGCGAAGATTGGCCTGAAGACGCCGCCGTCCGGTACCGCCACCACGTGGGACCAAGCCGTGGTGATCGCGGCGGAGATCGGTTCGTTCCCGCTCATCATTCGCCCCGCGTTCACCCTCGGGGGTTCCGGTGGCGGCATCGCGTACAACATGGAGGAGTACAAGACCATCATCACCAGTGGTATCAACGCCTCAAGCACCAACCAGGTGCTGATTGAGAAGTCGCTGCTTGGCTGGAAGGAGTACGAGCTCGAAGTGATGCGCGATCTCGCGGACAACGTCGTGATTGTGTGCTCCATCGAAAACCTCGATCCCATGGGTGTGCACACCGGTGATTCCATCACCATCGCTCCCGCGCAGACTCTGACGGACAAGGAATACCAGCGTTTGCGCGACGCCTCCGTGGATATCATCCGTGAAATCGGCGTCGAGTGCGGCGGAAGTAACGTCCAGATGGCCGTGAACCCCGCGGACGGCGAGTTGATGATCATCGAGATGAACCCCCGCGTGTCTCGCTCTTCCGCGCTCGCGTCCAAAGCAACGGGTTTCCCCATCGCCAAGATGGCCGCCAAGCTCGCCGTCGGGTGCACGCTCGACGGTATTCCCAACGACATCACGCTCAAAACCCCCGCGTCCTTCGAGCCCTCCATCGACTACGTCATCACCAAGATCCCCCGCTTCACGTTCGAGAAGTTCCCCGGCTCGGAGCCCATTTTGACGACGCAGATGAAGTCCGTGGGAGAGGCGATGGCCATCGGCAGGACGTGGCAGGAATCCTTCAACAAGGCGCTGCGCTCGCTGGAAACCGGCCTGAACGGCTGGGGACTCAACGCCAAATCCGGCCAAATGATGGCGGACCCCGAATTGCTGAAAAAGACGCTCGGCACGCCCAACCCCGACCGCATCATCGCCATCCACGAAGCGTTCATGTCCGGCATGACCGTGGAGCAGATCCGCAAGATCACGGAGTTCGACCCGTGGTACCTTACCCAAATGGAAGACCTGTACCAAACCGAAGTTTGGCTCAAGGGTCTCACCGGCGTGGCTGACTTGGACAAGCAGGACTGGCTTGAGGTGAAACGCCGCGGGTTCAGCGACATCCAAATCGCGCGCGCGCTTAAAACCACGGAGATTGAGGTGCGCAAGGCGCGTGTCGCACTCGACGTGCGCGCTTCCATGAAGCGCGTCGACACGTGCGCCGCGGAGTTCGAAGCGGAGACTCCGTACATGTACTCATCGTACGACGGAAACGATGAGACGAATCCCACCAACGCGAGCAAGATTCTCATTCTCGGCGGCGGCCCCAACCGCATCGGGCAGGGCATCGAGTTCGACTACTGCTGCTGCCACGCCGCTTTCTCCTTGAAAGAGGCTGGTTACGAGACCATCATGCTCAACAGCAACCCCGAGACCGTGTCCACGGATTACGACACTTCGGATCGTCTGTACTTTGAGCCCCTCACCGTCGAGGACGTGCTGAACGTAATCGAAGCGGAGCGCCCCGAGGGTATCATCGTGCAGTTCGGCGGCCAGACCCCGTTGTCTCTCGCCACGAAACTCGAGAAGGCCTTGAATGACAACCCCATCCCGGCTGCCTCTGGCAAGGGGAACTGCAGGATCCTTGGCACTCCTCCCGACAGCATCGACGCCGCGGAGGATCGCGAGAGGTGGCAGGCGATTCTTATTGAGCTCGACATCCGCCAGCCCCCCGGCGGCGTCGCGCGCTCCGAAGCAGAGGCGCTCGTCGAGGCGAACAAAATTGGGTACCCGGTCATGGTGCGTCCTTCGTTCGTTCTCGGCGGTCGCGCCATGGAGATCGTCTCCTCCGACGCCGACTTGAAGCGTTACATCACCACCGCCGTGGAGGTGGACCCCGAGAAACCCGTGCTCGTGGACATGTACCTGAGCAACGCCACCGAGCTGGACGTGGACGCGATTTGCGACGCGGAAGGCAACGTCGTGATTTGCGGTATCATGGAACACATCGAGCAAGCGGGGGTTCACTCCGGCGACTCCGCGTGCAGTCTTCCCACGCAGACCATCAGCGACGCTTCCCTCGCGACGATCCGTGAATGGACGCCAAAGGTTGCCAGGCGTCTCGGAGTGATCGGCTTGATCAACATCCAGTACGCCGTGATCCCTGACGGTACCGTGTACATCATCGAAGCGAACCCGCGTGCGTCTCGCACTGTGCCCTTCGTGGCGAAGGCGATCGGACACCCGCTGGCGAAGTACGCGTCGCTCGTGATGGCGGGCGCCACGCTTAAAGACATCAACTTCACCGAGGAGCCCAAGCTCAACCACGTCGCCGTGAAGGAAGCGGTCCTGCCCTTCGACAAGTTCGCCGGCGCGGACACCCTTCTCGGTCCCGAAATGCGCTCCACCGGTGAGGTCATGGGAATCGACAAGGATTTCACCAAGGCGTACGCCAAGGCGCAGCTCGCGGCGGGGCAGCGGTTGCCCACGGAGGGAAAGGTTTTCATCTCCGTGCGCGACGGCGACAAGGACGAAGCGGTTGGGCTGGCGAAGCAGTTCGTGGAAATGGGCATGACCGTGGTTGCGACGGGCGGAACCGCGAAAAAAATCGAAGCGGCCGGCGTGCCTGTCACGATTGCTCCCAAAATCCACGAAGGACGCCCGCACATCGGAGACATGCTGCGCAACGGAGAGATTTCGCTCATGATTGTCACGTCGTCGGGCGACGCGACGGACTTGAAGGACGGCCGCGAAATTCGCCGCACCGCCGTCGGGTTGAAGGTGCCTTTGGTGACCACCATGGCCGGCGCTAAGGCGACCTGCAACGCGGTGCGCGTGATGCAGGAGGATACGCTGGAGATGATCGCGCTGCAGGACTTTTTTAACTGAAAAAGGCGCGGGGAAGGCGAGAAGGGCTGGCGGTTTTAGTTTCGTGCGCTGCAGCGTTCGTTTTTAATAATAAAGCCCTTTAATTTACGCGTTGTAGTAACTCGTCGGCGCCACCGTGGTGCACTCCGAACCGCCGTACGTACTTTGCGCGTACCCCATGTTAGCACCGCCTCGCGCGTGTCCCCCCGCGCTCCTCGACGAAGGCGCCCCGCCTGAGCCGCGCATGGAAGGCCCCGTGATCATGAGATCCTGTGCGCGTTGCCGTCCAAACTTTGGCGCTTCGTACGTCGCGGTGCGCAGCGCCGCCGACTGTTCCATGGACGCCGTGCGATATCCGTCGTGCTGGTCGGGATCATCCCCGAGTTCGAAAGGAGAGCCCGCGGGTGGCCGCCGGTGCTCAACAGGCGGCCGCTCCAAGGGAACCGGCTTGGACGCACCCGCTGCCGCCGCGTTCGCCGCCGGGTAGTACGCGCCGTAATCCTCGTCGTAGTAATCGCCGGGCGCGCGTGCCTTGAACGAAGCCGCGCCGCCGTATCCGGCCATCACGCCCACCAGTTGGTTTCCCCGTCCGTGCACCCGCGCCGCGAGCGCCGCCTCAGCGCGCTCAGCCGCCGCGGCTTGCATCGCCTGTTGGTATTTCACCGGGTCCAACCCGAGCTTGGCGAGTTGGTGCGCGACGAACGGGTCGGTGGCGTTCGGCGCGAAGGCGTTGTTTTTCTGCGCAGCCAAGCCTCCGCGTCCGGCGGCGATCGCCGCGTCTTTCGCGTCTTTGCGTTCCCACGCCTCTCTTTGTAACGAGTTCATCATACGCGGCGGTTGCGGTGCAGGTTCTGCATACACGGCTGAACACGGGTCGTGGTGAACCGCTTCCGGGGATTGGCGCGAACAGTGCGCGCTGGAGTTGAGACTCGCGTTGGCGAGCGACACGCGCGTGGCTTCGAGATTTTGTTTGGGAAGTTCAACCGGACGCGGCACGCCTGGTTCGTCACCGTAGACGTACGCGTCCGGGTCGTCCACTCCCGCGTACCCCACAGGCGGGCGAGGCGGGCGGTGTACTCGGCGTGACACGTTCAGGGAATCCACACGTTCCAGCATGTGTTGTTCAGGTTGTCGCTCCCAGCTCGGCGGCGCGGTGGGCGGCGCCATTTCCGCTAACGGCGCGCGCGCTCGCGCCGCTCCACCCGCGTGCATTTGCTTGGCCGTGGTCATGCCTTGAATTCCCACAACGGACCTCACGCTGAGGTTCTTCGCGTCTGGGTCCAACTCAATTCCCAAGCTCCGCGCGCGGCTCACGAGCGCGGGGTTTCGCAACAACCCTGCGGTGTCCGGCCTTGTTCGGTGGTCCATGGTGAGACACGAATGCAACAAGTCTCCCAGTTGCGAGCTGAACTTCCCGCCAGGCAACGGCGTCCACACGCCTTTCATGATTTTGCGAATCAGCGCGCCTTCGTTCTGCGCGTCGAACGGGTGCTTACCCCCGGTGCACATCTCGTAAAGCACCACGCCTAGGGCCCAGACGTCGGATTTTTCGTTATACGGCTTGTCCTCACACAGCTCGGGGGAGAGGTAGTACGGCGTGCCGACGATCGTTCTGGCGAACATGGTGTTCGGGGATAACACCTTGGCGATTCCCAGGTCACCCACAAGCACGTTATCCTCCGCGTCGAAGAAAAGGTTCAAGCTCTTCACGTCCCGGTGGACGATACGCTTGCCGTGCACGTGCCGCAGCCCGAGCGCGGCTTGGATGAAAAACTGCCAAACCTTTTCCTCGGGAAGCCCTTGGCCTCGGCGCGCGTGTAAACGGCCGTGCAGGGTCCCGTTCGGGGCAAACTGCATGACGATATTAAGCTTGCCATCCTCCAGAAAGCAGTCGTAGTACTTGATGACGTATTTGCTGTCCATGCCCGCCAAAACGCGCGCCTGGAGGGGGAGGGGACGACGGTACGTGAAAAGTCAGCAGCCGATTGTCGGTCAGCGAGGAAAAGAACGTCGGGAGTGTCGGGAGGGGAAACGATGGTGGGGTACGTGTCCGCCGGAACCGCCGCGTGCAGTACGTCGCTTTGACGAACGTACCTCGTCCACGGCTTCCTCGCGCTCGGCGCGGTTCATGTTGGAGATTTCGACTTGCTTCAGCGCGTACACCCGTCCGTTGTCCTTGCGAACCGCTTTGTACACCGTCCCGAACGACCCTTTCGCGATGGTGACCAGCGGTGAGGAGAAATCCGCCAGCGCCATGCGACGCGTGGGAGCCTCTTCGCTGTCCGGCACGGGGCTCTCGCCGCGCTGCGACTGCGACAGCCGCGCCACGCCCGAACCCACGTTCGAGCTACTGGTGCGATACATCTCGGCACGAGCCAGGAGGATGACCAAGGTGCGCGCGAGATGTGACGGGCATTTGTTCGTGGCCTCCGAGAAACGGCTCGATTTGAGGTTCGATGTGCTTTGTCGATCAAATTAAAACGCAAAACAACACCACCGCACCTCTACAACTCTCCATCCCCTCCCCGCTTCGAGTCCCCTTCCCTCGCGAACACACCCCTGTGTTTCTTGACGAACTCCACCAGGTCATCAACCGTTCTCTTCCCCTCGAAAGTTATGACAGTGTCGTCCGCTTTGCGGTACAGCCGCACGGCGGGAAACCCCTTGACGCTGAACCGGGGATCGGGAACGTCGTTCGCGGCGGCGTCGAAGGCGACGACCGCGACGGTATCGTCACCCGAAAACGCGTACGCGACGTCGTCATAAACAGGCTTGAACGCAGCGCAGTGCCCGCACCACGGGGCGTGGAACATGACCAGAGTAACGGAGGGCGATTCGGCACCAGAGAGGGAGTTTTGAAACCCCTTGGCGACTAAAATGGTAGCGGCGGCGGGTTTGGCGTTTTTAGAAGTATCCTTAGCCGTCGCCGTCGTCTCCGTCTCCTTTGTCTCCCCGGCGCTGCGCAACGTCGGGGTCAACTCTCCGCTGTGAAACTCTTCCAACCACTTCGTAAACACCAGCGCGTCTGTGACGTCGTGTAACACGTACCTCGCGTCACTTTTCGTGTCGTGAATAACCACTGCCGGCGTTCGCTTCGAATCCACGTGGAAGAAACGCAACGCGTTTGCGTTTTCGGATACCGCGCCGAGCACGAAACGCATGTCGGCGGGTTCTTTCCCGATTGCATTGGAAGTATCACCATCCACGCTGTCTTTGCCACTACTCGCCAAAACCCCCTCATTACTCGCCAAAAACGCCCGCGCCGCGTCCGCCAGCGTTTGTCCGACCAAAACGTCATCCGCGAACATCAACACCTTCGGTCCCGGTTCCCGAAACACGCGACGCAGGGTGTTTACGTTTCGCGGGTTCCGGTTTAAGGTCGCCACGGAGGGGGTTGCGTGTCGCGTAACGAACGGTACCAACTCAGCAGAGGTCATTTTCGGAGGAACCTTCTCGCCGACGCGACGCAAACGCACCGCCCGAGTGTCTTTCGCGAAGTCGCGGTCTGTGAGTGGACAAAAAAAGTGTCAGTCTCGAGTATGGGTGTACTTCGTAATGTGTATGAGCAAACAGTCGTAGTAATCGGGCCGAACAGTGCAAGTGTGATGTATTACGCAGTTGCCAGTGCTGGTAAATGTTACCCGTGGTGAACTCGACCAGGGGCGGTAAACGTAGGTGCCTGGATTTGGGAAACGCGCAATACACGTACACACGAAGACGTCGCCGTGTTCGGCGCCGTCGTTTTTCAGCTCTTCGTCAAAATCTTGCGTGGGAACCAACGAGCGGTCAAACACCACACCGAACGGTACGTCGTACTCGCCGTCTTCGGAATCCGCGTCGAACGCGAAGTGACGCGCGGCTTTGTCAAACGCGCGGCGCGACGCTTCGTCGTCGTCGTTTTCGTATTTGTTTTCGTCAACATCAATCTCCGCGAAGACCCCCAGCACCGCCACGGGTGATGAGTTGACAAACACCAAAGCCTCATCCGCGGTTTTCAAAACCCTCGCCTTCTCGCGGAACAGCCGTGTCATCGCAGTCACCACCCCAGCCGCGGTTCTCGGGCCTTTGTACGTCTCCGACGCGCCGGGCGAACAATCGCCGTGGCGAAAGATTCGGATATCGGGGAACCCTCTGACGTCGTGTTGTTTCGCGACCGCGGCGTTTTCCTGATCCGCGGTGGTGTCAAGCGTGGCGAGCGTGATGTCACGCATACCGCTCGCCGCCAGCGCACGAACCGCGGCTTGCCACTCAGGCTCCAAACGCTTGCAATGCGCGCACCAAGGTGCGATGAACGCGACGGCGACGAAACGTCTTGACGCGACGGATGCGTGGAACGAATTCGCATCCAGGCGGAGCACTTTGGCGTTGTCAGGAACCGGGGAAGACACCACCGCGCCTAGCAAACACACCAGAAGAAGCACCGCGCGGCGGAGCATCGCACGGTTTGACTCGCACACGTGCCGAGTCGAGATCTGCGCAGCCCTCTCTGCGCACGTGCGCAGGCCTGTCACCTCATTGATTATTTTGACGCGATGGTATTTCCGATTTTGGCGAATTTTCAAAACGCAATTCTGGGAAGCCTCGACGACCAAAGATCACAACGACGCGCACACGACACGCTCCACGATGCCTTCGCACGGTGTGGGAAATGATGACGCGCGCAAGAGAAAGCGGGATGAGCGCGAACGCGAAGTTGACGCTGGCGAGGCCTTCCGCGGCCTTCCCAACCACCTCGTCGTCGAGCACATTCTCAGAACTAAGAATTTCGACGATCCGGCCGATCTCGCACGGCTGCCAGCGGTGAGCCGCGCCATGCGCTACGCGGTGGCAGCGACGGGACTTCGGTTCAAAGAGCTTGGTGAATGGAAAGCCTTAAAGCTCGGATGTTTAAGCGCATTGGAGCGCCGGAAACGGCGAGGTTGCCTGCGGCGTAAAGAATACCTTACAGTGGCAGCGGCGAGGGGTGGACATCTCGAGAAGTTGCAGGAGTTTCGCGCAAACGGCTGCCCGTGGAACTGGCAGACGTGTTGGGCGGCGACAAGGGGCGGGCATCTCGAGCTGCTCCAGTGGTTGCGCGCGAACAGGTGCCCGTGGAACACAGACACGTGCATGAAGGCGGCGGAGGGTGGGCACCTTGAGTTGCTTCAGTGGTTGCGCGCGAACAGCCGCAAGTGGGACAGAAAAGCGTGCTCCGGGGCGGCGAGGGGCGGGCATCTCGAGATTCTGCAGTTGTTACGCGCGAACGGCTGCCCGTGGGACGCAGAAACGTGCTCCGGGGCGGCGGCGGGCGGGCAACATGAGTTGCTGCAGTGGTTGCGCACAAACGGATGCCCGTGGGACATGTGGACGACTTTTCATGCGGGGTTGAAAGGGCACCTCGAGGTGCTAAAGTGGGCGCACGCGAACGAATGCCCGATGGATACAAACATTTTCTGCGAGTACGTGGCAAAGAGTGGGAACCTCGAGGTGATGCAGTGGGTGCACACGAACGGCTGCCCGTGGGACTTTAAAACTTGCAAGTCGGCGGCGGAGGTCGGGGATCTCGAGATGCTGCAGTGGTTGCGCGCGAACGGCTGCCCGTGGAACCCAGGCACGTGCGCAAAGGCGGCGGAGGGCGGGCACCTCGAGATGCTGCAGTGGGCGCGCGCGAACGGCTGCAAGTGGACCGTGTCGACAAGCTCGGCGGCGGCAAAGGGCGGTAACTTCGAGGTGCTGCAGTGGGCGCGCGCGAACGGCTGCCCGTGGGATAGAGGTACGTGCTCGGGGGCGGCAAGCAGCGGGCATCTCGAGATGCTTCAGTGGGCACGCGCGAACGGCTGAAGTGGGACTCGCAGACATGTGTGCTCGCGGCGCGGGAAGGGCATGTTGCGCTGCTGAACTGGGCGCGCGCGAACGACTGCCCAGGGTGAAGAGACTAACGATTCGTTTATGAGAGGAAAAAATGCGGGCGAGCTGCTAGCGCATTTTGAAGCGGCTCGCAAAATTGCCAACCGCCTATGAAGGAAAGACGTGGGCCTTCCATTTGCTTTTGGAAGCCAAATCAAAGACGCTGATTCGCTCAGACAGGACAACGCGACCGCGCTGATTGGCTCAGACGGACAACGCGACAGCTCTGCCTCTCCATTTTTTGTTGGATTGCACAGTTTGACACGTTTGTGGAGTTTCTTCATACACCGCGTCGTCACCATTGCGGCGTCGCGCTTGTACCCGCAGACACGACAAACGGCGCACACGTGTAGTTCACGCGTCTCACCACCACGGTAACGGACGGCGGGTTGGGAAGAACCGTTCTAGTTTAGGTCGCGGACGTCGCGGCAGGCGCCCATCCACACGTCGTCGTTGTTGCGGGAAATCTTGCAAGTATAGCGGGAAGTTTCGTTTCGTCTCACGCGACCCCCGGTTTCGCGCGGTACCACGCTTCGCGACCGCCGAACAAACCCGTTGGCTTTGACGAGCACATCGTACGGGTGGTAGTCGTGGTAACCGGAAACCGTTCGCGCACGCGCGTCTCCGGGGGTGCGCACACGAGGCGACGGTTGGCGCGGTAATTGAAAGGTGCGTCTCTGCGAGTTTTTTGTGGATGACCGAACCGACGTGTTGCAGGTGGGCGAGACGTGTGCGACGTGTGGCACGCGGTGGTGATAATCACGCGGTTGGTTGTTTTGGGGTGTCGTGACGAACCAAACGCACCGCTAAGTAAAGGTTTCCGTCGCTCGCACGCGTTTCGGTGGCCGGAACCCGTCAAGGACCACACGACGCGCGTTTTTTTGGACACTGGCGCGTGAGGTGACGAATCTGAAGATTCGCCAATTGCCATTGTGTTTGCGTTTGCGTCGCGACGACGCGAAACAGTCTCGGCACATCTGTTGTTAACGCTGCCCGTGACTCACCACGCCTGTTCCAACCTACCCACACACTCCTTGTGACACAATTTATCCATCAGGCTGGCGCTGGAGAAGAACCGGAAAAGAAACCAAACGAACCATGAAGGCTCCGCGAAACGCGCCAAACCTTCCCGCGCCTGAAACCGCGTCGGTTGTCGGGAAAACCAAAGGCAAGCGCTCTAAGCTTTCCCAAAAGCGATTCGATGACGAGGAGGGGTCGCGTGGCGGTTTCCCGGGCACGTGCGGTGCGCACGCGGTGCAACACACGCAACCGGGCAGCGCTCACGGGGCACACGGGGGGGGGTCGTATTTCCACGCAAACGCGTTGCTCGGGATGGAGATGGGGGATACCCTAGGCGGCGGCGGGTCGTCGCCCACGCTTCTCAGCGCGTTGAAGGGTTCCTCACTACGACAAACGTTCGGCCAGGACTTCACACGGGCGTTCAACGACGATAACATGTCACTTCTTGGCGATTTGAAAAACGCGGCGGCGCGGTTTGATAATGCGCACGCGATGGTACGTATTTCCCATTTACCACATTCCGCCGACTGATTGCCCATACAAGACTGACATTTATTTTTACAATCTCAGGACGCCGACGGCCTCAGCCCTGAAGGGGATTTGCAATCCGACGCGCTTTGGAGTTCGTTCCCATCCGACGTGGATGCGCTGTTTCCGTCATTTTCGCACCAGCAACTCAGTGGGGAAATGTACACGCCACACGTCACGGGGGGGAGGGGTATGCCCTTTGGGAGGGGCGCCGACGCGGGCGGCGCCGCCGCCAACGGCGCTGGCGCGGTCGAAGCGCGCGCGACGCCCAAAAACACCAACCCCGATTTGTTTCGCAACGCGAACAACGGCAACGGCGTCTGCAACGGCGTCGGCGTCCACTCTCAGTCGTTTATTTTCGGTGACCCGTGTTGGTCCGGGGCGAGGGATGGTCCCCCAAACGCGGCGGGTCACGCGAAGTGGAACGGCGCGCCGCATCAAACGACGTCCCTTGATTCGTCCCACGACGCGTACGCGGCCGGAAACTTCAAGCAACTGCAGCACGGCGGTGGCGGGGGGGGGGAAGCAATCGAAACGAATCAGCGCGCGTCGTACCCGGGCATGAGTTCGGGGCAAGGCCAGGCCGGCCAAGCGCCGTCGCGGTACCACGGCGGGACAGAGGCTGGTCGGTTTTACGCGGGTAACGGCCAGGCGCAAAACGGCGCGCAAGGGCAAGGAACAAACGCGGGCGGGTACGCGAGCGGGATGGCGATGCACTCGTTTGCCGGCGGCATTGGCGGGGGGAACGCGCCTCACGCGAGGGGCGACATGGGGGGCGGGGCGGCGATGCGCGGCGAGATGCGCGGCGGGGCGTATCCCGGTAATCCCATGATGCGCGTGCCGTCGTCCGCGTCGATGGGGGGGATGATGGGGGCCGGCGAACGCGGTTTTGTCGGGGACGAGTACGCCGCGCGTGTGATGGGAAGCGCGCACGGGAAGCGCGCGGGGGGTGTTGACGGCGGGGGCGCGGGCGTCGTGAAAAATAACAACACCCAACAACGGGGTGGTGGAACACGAGGCGCGATGGACGGGCAGCGGGGTACGCGGAACGAAGGTAACGCACACACCACCCACGTGGGTGGTGGCAGTTTCCAAAACCAAAACGGGTCGTGGAACGCGTATGGACACGGTGCGTACCGCGCGCCCGAAACGAATCAGTCGGTCGGGTACCACCATCCGCACGCCGGCGCCGGCGCGGATCTCCGGAGCATGTACAGCGGAAGCTCGTCCGTCTCCACCGCGATTTCGGGAAGGGACGCTGGGGTACACCGGAATCAACACGGGGCGGCAGGCAACCAACACGCGCCAAACAACAACAACAACGGGATGATGATGTTCCCTCCGTACGGATACGCAAACCAACCGGGACCGGGCGCGCCCGCCGGGGTGCACGACCTCGCGCACAACCCGTTAGGCGAGCCACCCCGGAACGAGACGGGCGGTTTGGACGAGCTCCGCGCGATCATCGGCAAGCTGGACGCCGCGACTTCGCACAACATCAAGGAGAGTCTGTTTCGGCTTGCGTCTAGCGCACGGATTCGGGGCGCTCGGGGGGCGGGACCCGGTGTTGGCGGCGGTGTCGCGAACCAACACCAAGCGCAGCAGCAAAGACCCGGGGACAAAGCGCAGAGCATGGTGGATCGGTGCATGGCGAATTTGTTGTACCACCGGTACCCGGATTCGCCCGCGGAGGTCGCGGGCGCGAACGGGGAGTGCACGGAAAACGAAACGTCGGCGCCGCAAATGAAACAGAAAACGGACGCGCGGAACGGAGGGCGGGTCGGGCCTGTGGGTATGACGAGTGGGATGAGTACAGGAGACCTGAGGAACATCGCGGGACGACAAGGCTCGGCGTAGAGGTACAGGGTATTTAGAAAATAATGCCTGCCGAGAGTACGTACGAGACTGGAAAAAAATAGACAAGAAAAAACTACCGCATTTATCACTAAAAGCGCGCGCGCGCAAAACAGGGGAGCTAAAATATACAAAAATTGTAACGATATGTGAGCCATCCCACACCACGTGCGTTGTGTCGTTTCGTGCGGTATACGCTCTCTTTCTCGTTTTTTGGTGTCTCTCGAAGGCGCGGTGGTAACGATCGGTTGTATCGAATGCAATATTTGCCGACCGCCACGCGTTGGAAACGGGTGCTATTCGCGCCGCGATACTGTATCGCGGAGAGCGTTACAGGTTGAGCACCTGTGTTTCAACTTGCCGTGAGGGCATCCGAGGCACGCAACGCAGTTCACTTTCCGCTTCCCGTGAGGGCAGGGGTTGCAGTCCCTGCAGCTGCTTTTCACCTTGCCGTGAGGGCAGGGGGTGCACTCCGCGCAGCTGTTTTCCAGCTTGCCATGAGGGCAGGGGTTGCACTCCGCGCACTTGCGTTTCACCTTGCCGTGAGGGCAAAGGGTGCAGTCCGAGCAGTTGTGTTTCAGCTTGCCGTGAGGGCAGGAGTTGCACTCCGCAGAGTGCTGTTTCAGCTTGCCATGAGGGCAGGGGTTGCACTCCGCGCAGCTGCTTTTCAGCTTGCCATGCGGACACGGGTTGCACTCCACACATTCGCCTTTCAGCTTGCCGTGAGGGCAGGGGGTGCACTCCGCGCAGTCCTTTTTCAGCTTGCCATGAGGGCAGGGGTTGCACTCCGCGCAGCTGTCTTTCCGCTTGCCGTGGGGGCATGGGTTGCACTCCGCGCAGCTGTATTTCAGCTTGCCATGGGTGCAGCAGTTGCACTCCGCGCAGTTGCGTTTCAGCTTGCCATGAGGGTAGGGGTTGCACTCCTCGCAGTTAGCTTTCAGCTTGCCATGCGGACACGGGTTGCACTCCACGCAGACGGATTTATTCGGCTTACCGTGTGGGCAGCGTTTCATTTCCAACTCGACGCCAGCGAATTCGAGAGCGGGCACTCCGCGCGTGTCTACCGTCTCATGCAGCGCCTCGCGTTGTGAGCGCCGATTGTGTAAAACATGTCAATTTATTCTTTGGCTCGTCAAACGCTTGAGCACTTGTGGCGTGGCATGGCGAGCCCACGCGTTGGACACGTGCGCGTGTTCGTGACCGGGTTCGGGCCGTTCGCCGAGGCGGAGGTAAACCCCACGCAAACGCTGGTGGAGAGCCTGGATACGGGAAGTTCTTTCGGGGCTTCCGGGTCGGGGCGTTTGGAGGATTGTTACGTGGTGCCCGTGGATTGCAAAGATGCCACCGACAAAGTGGCACGCCTCCGTTTCAGCGCCGAGGCTACCACGGAAGAGTCGAAATCCGCGTCACACACCACCGTGGTGATGCTTCATCTGGGTGTGTTTTCGTCCGCGCGGGAGTTTCGTGTCGAGCGGAGCGCGTTCAACGAAGCGACGTTTCGGTTCCCGGATGCGTCTGGACGGCAACCACAGGGTGAACCCATCAGCGCGGACGAAGACGTTGGGTGTTGCTTACGAACCACGCTGGACGTGGACACCGTGGTCAATACGTTGCGCGCAAAATGCCACCCGTGTGCAGTGTCCGATGACCCGGGGCGGTACTTGTGTAACTGGATATACTGGCTCAGTCTAAGAACCGCGAATGCGTTCAACGCGAACGGCGCGCCGAAAGAGTTGGGGAAAACGATACGTTCGTTGTTCGTACACACGCCGCCGTTTGACGTCGTCGACTTTGAAACCCAGAAAACGTTCCTAAACGACCTGATACACGCGGTGGTGGATACGTGTAGTTAGAAGTGTTAGCCAGAAAAATAGCGAGTCTAGTCGATAGTACCCAGAAGAAACGCGAGTTCGTTTTCGCAATAAACAATCACTCGACTCGAATTCCCTCCCCCCTGGCCCATTCAAGAACCGGGAGCAACAGCGTATCCGCCTCCGTGGTGTTAACCTGTCGCAGCAGGGCCACGACGTCGGCCAGGGTTTCCCGGGGTTCCTTCCCCGCCACGACGTTTGCGAAAACGCCAACCGCGGCGCCTCGTTTCCCAACCCAGAACGCGTCGGAATCAGACAAGCGCTCGAGCTCGTCGAACGCCCGCATGGCAACGTAGAACTCGCCGACTAAATAGCACTCGTCCGCGACGACCTGCAGGAGATACAGGAGATCGTTTTGCGCTCCATCGAGTGACGCTTCGTCTTCCGTTTCTAAATCGCCACCCCCCGCGGTTTCCTCGCAAAGAGTCCACGCCTCGGGGGCTTTGCCGTTCCGCACCAAACACTTGGCGAGCCAGACTTTAAAGGGAAGTTCGTTTGTGTATTTGCCGTCCCTAACCGCCCTCAACTCGTCCAGCCCGGTTTTCCAATCCCCCACCGCGCTCGACGCCATCCCGTGGTTCCAATGGAAGTCGTCGTCCTGTTTTGAGAACTCGCTGACGGATTTCAAGTAAACGAGCGCGTCGTCGTGTTGCTCCAACAGCAAAAAACACGAAGCCATGCTTTGCCGTCCGGGAATCGTGTCGCACTCGTTTGCGCTGGCGCCGACGATTTGGAAACACTGCTGCGCGCGTTTCAGGTGTTCTTGTTGGTCGGTTGTTGAGTTATTTTTCTGTCCATTTTTCTCCGCAAACTCTGTAGCGTCCATCTGCCCCATCACCGCGTGCGTAACTCCCTTCAGGATGTACTCGTGCGGCGTGGCGGGCTCGCAATCTTTTAGCAACTGAAACGCGTCAAACGCGTCGCCGTTGTTCAAATGAAACACGCACAGGTTCAGCCGCGCTTCCGGTAAAGTCGGGTTACCCAGTAACGGCGTCCACGCCCGTTTCGCGTCCTCGCCGCCTCGAAACACCACGCGGTTGTGTTTCACTAAATCGTTTTCGGAAACGTCGTCCCCGGGTGGTTCGTCGCTCGCAGACGCGCCCAAAACGGTCAACTCCTTTTCCGCGTCTCGCCCATCCCTCAGCTTGAACACGTTGCACGCCTTTTTTTGTTACACGAAACGTGGTTAACGTATTGTGTATCGCGATGTATGGACAAACAGTCAGGACAGAGGTAATAGTCCCTTCTGGTACGAGTATGGGCAAACAGGGAGGCGGGGTTTGGGAAACGCGCGGTTACGCACCTTTAAGTTCACCGCCACGATTGAATCGGGCGCGGAGGACAAATACAGGTCGAGCAACTCCAAAGAAACGTCGAAGTACTCCAGCTTGTGGTAGCAAAGCGCCACGTACACGTTCAGGGCGTGTCGGTTGGCGTCCTCCAAAAGAAGCCGCTTGTATATATCCACCGCTTCTTGGTAATGCCCGCGGGCGTAGTGCACGGCGGCGAGGGAAAGCTGGTCCTCCAGCGAATCGCTGAGGTTCTCGTGGTGCGTCGTCAGCAGCTGCTCGTCGCCTTTTTTGTGCGCGCAGTGGAACAGAATTCGGGTTTTGAGTTTTGTATCCGGCCCTTTCGCCGCTTCAGCCACTGCGTCGTCGTACCGCCCCAGGTAAAACAAACACGCGGCGGCGAAGGTGTGCAACACCGCTTTGTTTTCGTGAACGGTGTCCCCATCGGTGTCCCCACCGTCCGCATCAAGAAGTTGGCGGTACACAAGCAGCGCCTTTCCCGGGTCACCGCCGTGGAAGTGCGCGTACGCCAGCCACTCCAAGGTTGTGTGTGGGTGTTCACTAGTCTCAGTCGTGTCGTCGTTTGTTTCTGGGTAACTCACCCTGTGCGTAAGCAACGTCGTGGCGCCGACGTAGTCTCTTCTCCTAAAAAACTCCTGCAAACTCGGGATCTCGGTTTTGGACGAGTCATGACTCGTGCCGTCGGCGGGGACGCGGGAACCGGGGGCGGCGCGTGACCTGCCAGACATCATCATCGTGTCCTTGGTATGGATGCCACTGCGACTAAACCCGGAACCAACGCCACTGCCACCGCGTGCGCCTGACGTCTGGCGAAGGACAACGGATGGGTCAACGAAACATCAAACCGTTTTCGTTGCGTTTTCCAACGTCTTTGATGTATTGGTGAATGAGCAAAAAGGTGCCGAGGATAAATTCGCCCTCAAAAGCCGCCAGCCCCTCTTCCCCGCCCCAAACACCACCGCGCAGGTTCACCCCTCGCCCCGCGGATGAGACGCTCGGCTCGTGTCAAGGCGCAGAGTTCCACTAGGCGCGCGGAGACTGCGACATCTTCGGAGAAACCCGCGCAGGCACCTCGGCGCCGGTCGGTTGGTCCAACAAAATCGTCATCGAATTCGCAACAAGCACCTTCGCAAAGCCTTTCTTTTTTTTCCGCCTTCGCCGCGCTTCTCGTCGCGCCTGTCGCAGCAACACTCGCCGCGCTCCACCGGTCCGTCACCAGACGCGACAGCAACACAACCATGTTCGACGCCGCGGATCGGTACGCGCTGCTTCTTTCGCTTCTGGCGGGCCTCGCGACTTCCGTGGGTGGAATAATCGCGGTGTGGCGCAAACCGGACAACGCGTTGCTCGCGTTTCTGCTGGGCACCGCAATCGGCGTGATGGCGACGCTGAGCGTGGTGGAGCTGTACGTCAAGAACGTGTTGGAGAACGGGTTCGTTGGAATAAGTCTTGCCACCGCGAGTGGTGCGATGGTGTACGTGGTGGTGGAGCCGCTGCTGCCGAAGGCGGAGGTGCTGGAAGGCAAGGTGAATGGGATTGGCGGGGGAAACGACGAGGCGGAGAATGGTGGTGTTTCGAGTCCACACGCGCCGAACGAAAAAGTACGTCCCCGCGTTTCCCAAATCCCGCCTCCCTGACTGTTTTACCTCTAACGCTGGTGACTGTTGTCCATACCTCGCGATGTACAAGGCCCTGACACTTTTCTGGCAAAACGTAAAAAGATGAGCAAAGCGCGGTTGATGCGCCTAGGGCTACTAATGGCCATCACCATGACCCTGCACAACCTGCCGGAAGGGTTCGCGGTGGCGTTTAGCTCGTACACGAGCGTGGGGCCGGTCATGGCCGCCGCGATCGGGGTGCACAACGTACCAGAGGGAATAATCGTCGCGGCGCCTGTTTTCGCGGCGACGGGGTCGCGAAGAAAAGGTACATACGCGTATTGGGGCTTTCCCAAATCCAGGCACACTGTTTACTGGCCCTCTTTGAGTGCACTACGGCCGTAACGTTTACTGGCGTACTCGCGGCTGTTACGCACGGCACAAACGCGCTGTTACCTGCGTTTTACGGAGTACAGTCGGAAAGTCCTCCCACTACTATACCCAATCCCTCATACACGTTACGAAGTACACCCGTACTCGAGACTCACAAGACAAGACTGACCTTTTTCTTTCGCAACCGAAAGCCCTCCTAATGGCCACCCTTTCCGGCCTGTCCGAGCCCGCCGGCGCGCTCCTAGCGCTTTGTTTCATCAAGCCCTACCTCACCCCGATGTTACTGCAGTACCTCCTCGCCTCAACCGGGGGGATGATGAGCGCGGTTTGTTTCCTGGAGCTACTGCCGGAGGGAAGGTAAGGGCCTTTCCCAATCACCAAGTTCCGCCTCCCTGATTGCCCATACTCGTACCAGAAGGGACTATTACCTCTGACTGTTTACTCATACACATTACGATAGACTGACACTTTCTTTTTCATCGTACCAGGAAGTGCCGCAACGACGGCGCGCTGTTGCGCGGCGCGATTTTAGGCACCGCGGTGATGCTGGGAACGCTGTACGTGGGGGTGTAGATTAAGGGAAGTTGGTTGTGTACGACGTATTGCCGGCATGTAGATGTATTTCTAGTGTAGTGACAGGTAATGCTAATGCCGTAAGAGTAGTGTGTGTGTCTGTGACGTCGTCACCGAACTCGGCACCCTGACCCTGCCTGCTCCTCAAATAACTTTGCAAAAACACGACGAGATTTCGAGTTTTCGACGACGAATTTTCAGCCAAGCGTGCTGTGCTGGCCTTGTGCCAGTCGTGGCTCCGCCGCCTCGTTCCATCAGAGCCCGTCACCCCCCAGGCGCCGCGGACGCTTCCGGAAACAGTCGACGTGCCACCGGCGTTCGATACCTCGTTGGCGAACCCAAACCGCCGGCCGAGATGGGCGCGTTAGGTACGGGCCCCGGTCGCGACTCGTCCCCCCGTTCGTCAATTCACTCGGCAGCCACCCTCCATTTTCAACGCCCAAAGGATCTCACCTCCCGCGTGCGTTTCGACCCCCTGACCCCCCCCCGTCCCC
>Ga0209502_10001699_pt1 | contig 19504 bp, 21 predicted proteins | sample ArcticOcean_MG_C_10_FD_187442 | JGI IMG/M metagenome (GOLD analysis project Ga0209502, IMG submission 187442) | Marine microbial communities from western Arctic Ocean - ArcticOcean_MG_CB11_90 (SPAdes) (version 2) | ecosystem: Environmental > Aquatic > Marine > Oceanic | place: Arctic Ocean... | reverse complement strand
AGAACCAAAGGAATGCCAAAAGTAGAACAAGAAACTATTTATCAAGAATATCTATCTTAAATGAAAACTGGTTTAATAACCTCTGATACTTATCAAAATCATAATACGGGCGACGGTCATCCAGAGAAAATTGATAGAGTTGCAGTGGTTATCGATAATTTCAAAAAATTAGATAATAAAGATTTAGTTTGGAAAAAACCCTCAAAATTTAAGCGGTCACTTTTAGAAATAACTCACAATTCTGATTATATAAATTTTGTAGAAAAATCTTTTCCAAAGAAAGGATTGTCTTTTTTAGATGGTGATACAATCGTCTCTCCAGGAAGTAAAGAAGCTATCTCAGATGCTGTAGGATCAATCATTACAGCTATTGACGGTGTTCTTAATAAAGAGTTTAAAAATGCTTTTTGTGCTGTCAGACCTCCGGGACATCATGCAGAAAAAAATAAGGCTATGGGTTTTTGTATTTATAACAATGTAGCTGTTGGAGCGAATTATTTAATAAGCAAATATAAGCTTAATAAAGTGGCAATTATTGATTTTGATGTACACCATGGGAATGGCACTCAAGATATTTTTTATGATAATGAAAAAGTTTTGTACATTTCAACTCATCAATTTCCCTACTATCCAGGGTCTGGTACAGAACAAGAAAGAGGTAAATATAATAATATATTCAATATTCCTCTACCTGCTGGAACCACTTCTGAGGAATTTTTAAATGCATATGAATTTGTACTAAAAAAAATACATGAATTTAAACCTGAATTCATATTATTGTCTGCAGGTTTTGACGCACATAAAGATGATCCTCTGGCTCAGCTTCAATTAGAGAGTAAAGATTTTTATGAAATTACAAAGAGGACTTTGGAATCATCTAACTTATGTTGTGATGGAAACGTGGTCTCCATTCTAGAAGGTGGTTATGATCTCTTGGCTCTTCAAGAGAGCACTCAAATGCATGTAAAAGCTTTATTAGAATTTAATTGATAATTTCTCAATAAAGATTAAAGAACTCACAATGAAACTTTATAAAATTACAAAATCAAATATTGATAAAAAAGGTCGTGGTCTTTATGCTACACAGAATATTAAAGAAGGTACTAGAATCATAGATTATGTTGGAAAAATTATTACTAAAAAACAAACTGAAGAGTCTCAAAAATTTGACAATGCAAAACCTATCTATTTATTTAATCTAAACAAACAATATGACATGGATGGAGATGTGTCTTGGAACACAGCGCGTTTAATAAATCACTCGTGCTCTAATAACTGTGACTATAACGGAACAGGCTTAAAATTATGGGTGATTGCTATAAAAGATATTAGAAAAGGTGAGGAGATAACTGCTGACTATGGTTTTGGTTATGATGAGGATTATAAACAGTTCCCATGTAAGTGCCGTTCTAAAAATTGTTGTGGCTATATAGTAAGAGCTGAATCAAGGTGGAGAATTAATAAAAGATTCAGTATTGGTCAACAACAAACTAGTAAATAACTTTTTCTAAAAATAATCCCCCAGCTGGTGCAGGTGGTGCACAAAGTATTCTTTTTTTTGATTTTAGAACTGTATCAAACTTTTTTAAATCCCATTTTTTTTCAGCTAAATATTTTAGACAACCAACCATTGATCTAACTTGTTGTTGTAAAAATGATTGTGATTTAAATTGTATTTCAATTCTTCCTTTAATTGATTTTATCTTAATCGATTTCATGGTTCGAATTGGACTTTTAGCATTACAGCTTGAGGATCTAAATGTTGAAAAATCTTTAGTGCCTAAAAGTTTGTTTGCTCCTTTTTTCATTAGCAATATATCTAGTTCTTTAATTACGTGCCAACCTCTTTCTTTTTCAAGAGAAGGCCTACTTAATCGATTAAAGATTATATATCTATAAATTCTTTGTTTAGCTGAAAATCTTGCATGAAAATTTAATTTTTTTTTTTTAATATTCACAATTGAAACATTCTTACTATTAACAAAGTGGTTTACAGATCTTAAAAATTTATCTAAATTTTGTATTTCTTTTTTACAGTCAAAATGAGCTGATTGTCCAATAGCATGAACGCCTGAATCTGTTCTACCAGACCCAACTAAAGATACTTTTTCTTTTAAAAGTTTGGATAATTTTATCTGTATTAATTTTTGAATTGATTTTCCTTTGGACTGAATTTGCCAACCAACAAAATTAGTTCCTACATATTCTATTAAAACTTGATATCTATGCATTATTTAAATTTGAGCCTTTTTTGATCTGAGATCCAAGCATAAATTCACTAATATTTTGAGGTCTTTTTCCCTGTCTTTGAATTTCTAGAATTTTTATTGATTTTTTATTACCACAACTAATTTCTAAATAGTTATCTAATACCTCTCCAATTTCTCCACTACTAGAGGTCAAGGTTGCCTTTAGAACTTTATATCTTTCACCTTTGTGCATAAAAAAAGCACCAGGACTGGGATATAATCCATTTATTTTACCAATAATGTTTTCTGCTGTTTCTTTCCAATTTATTTGTCCTTCAGTTTTTTCTATTTTTTTTGCATAGCTTGCTTGATTATGATTTTGTTCTTTGAACTGAATTTTATCATCTAAAATCTCATCAATATTATCTAATATTTTTTCTGCAGCTAGTGCTGAAAGTTTTTCAGATATAGTTTCTGCATTATCATTATCTGTAATTTCAATTTTGTATGAATTGCAAATAGGTCCTGTGTCTAGTTTTTTTCCTATTTTCATAATGCTAATTCCCGTTTCTTTCTCTAAGCTCATTATCGATCTTTGAATAGGTGCTGCTCCTCTCCATTTTGGAAGAAGTGAGGCATGAATATTAATAAAACCTTTTTTAACTAAACTTAAATATTCTTCTGGAATGATTTTTCCATAAGCAACTACAATCGCTATATCTGCATCTAATTCTTTTAGATAATTATATTCTTCTTGATTATCTCTTAATGAGTTTGGTGTTCTGCACTCTATTTTTAAAGTTTCTGAAATTCCTTGAATAGGTGATTTATTAATTTTTTGTCCCCTTTGTGATTTTTGAGGTGGTTGCGTATATGCTACTGTTAGTGGGTATCCATTTTGATATAACGCTTTTAATATCGGCACAGCGAACAAAGGTGTGCCCATAAAAACAATCTTCTTTAACACTTTTAAAGAATTTCCCTATTAACTTTAGAAAGCTTTTTAATAATCATAGATTTTTTTAATTTTGATAAATAATCAATAAATAAAATTCCTTCTAAATGATCCATTTCATGTTGAATACAAGTTGCTAATAAACCTTCAGCTTTTAATATTTGTTTTTTTCCATCATAGTCTAGATATTCAACTTCACATGAGTTTGGTCTTTCTATTTCTGCGAATTGATCAGGCACAGATAAACATCCTTCTTCGTAAGTTGATTTCTCCTCATTTTTAATTTTAATGATGGGGTTTACAAAATATCTCGGTTCTTTCTTGTTTTCGTCTCTACTAATGTCCAAAACAATTATTCTTTTAGGAACACCTATTTGAATAGCAGCAAGTCCAATTCCTGGAGCTTCGTACATAGTCTCAAGCATATCATCCATTAATTTTTTTTCTTCCAAACCGACTTTCTCAACAACTTCGGATATTTGTCTCAACAATTTATTAGGTTCAATTAAAATTTTTCTAATAGTCATATTTAGTAAATATTTTATTATAGATTTTAAACTTTTAAAGGAAGAACTTTAAGAAGAATCTTGTTTCTTAGAAGATCTATGTTGAGCTGATTAAGAGTACTTATAATAAAGTACATAGTATCATCATCAATATTCTCTAATTCGTCTTGTCCTATAACCTCAACAATTCTAAGCATTGCAGCGGCTACATCTCCATTGTTGATAAATACTTGAATATCCGAGGGTATATCAAATTCGTTTATTTGATACAGATCTTTATATTTTTTAGAAACCTTAATTTTATCAGATTTAAAAGTTTCAACTAAAATTATATCTTTTTTAGAAAAAAAATATTTTTTATCTTTTTTTATTTTTTTTAATGAACTGTCCAATTCTTTAGTGATTTTTTTAATCGAAGTATTCTCTTTAAAATAATTAATCAATTTTGACTGATGTAAAACTTTATTATTAATCTTAATATTAGTTAACTCTGCCTCATCTGTGTCAATATAGTTTTCATAAAATCTTATATAATTTGAAGGAACCTCTTCTTTTTCTATCACATTTAAAATTTTTTTTAGTTCGATATTAAAAGCATTTTCAATACCATCATTTTTAAATGAATTTTTTAAAGCATTCATAAATTCAAATTTCTTTTCAACTTCATTCGTAATTAAAATTCCTTGATAAATTAATGCTCTTGCTTCAGTAGTTGATAATACTTTTGTAGATTCTTTAATATTTAGTAATTGGTTTATATTAAATTGAAATTTTTTATAGAGTTCAAATAATTCTTTTTCTGTATAATTTTTTTCATGGGTTGCTTTTTCAATTATTGTTATTTTTCCAATATCACTAATATCTACTTCTTGAATGTTTTCTAATAAGTTTGATGTTGATAAATATCTCCAAATTTCTTTGGACGTGCTGTCTTTTGGTATAAATTTAAAATCTGGATTTGTACTATGAGATAAATGAAAATCTAAAATTGTTTTTTCAGACATGGTTGTATCTGGTTTATCCTCATAACCCATTAAATAGTTAATTTTATCTTCAAAAAATTTATCTTTAAAACCCAACTCTTTTTTTAGATCAATTTGTAACTGAGCCTCATTTTTTTTTTTATCATTAATTAAACAATAGATATTGAATTTTGAGAGATATTCATCATTGATCGATTCTTTAATTTTAGAAAATATTTCACATGATTTTTTTACATCAGATTTAGAGAGGTAATTATCTACTAGATATTTAGTAAGCTCTGGGTTCTCATTAATTATTTGATTCTTTAAAAGATAATCTTCTATTAATTGAAAATTTGAATTTTTAATAAGCCAGTTAGATTTTATTTCAAGGAATTGCTCTTTGGTAATATTTGAGTCTGGATAATGGGCGTTAGTTAGAAGCAAGGTGTCTAAAATATTTGTCGCATCTTTTGAAAGTTTTATTTTATTAATTCTTTTAAAAATATTTAAAATTTGATCTCCATTTGAATTTGACCACATATTGATATCTAGTCCATTTTCTGCAGGGTCATAAAGACCTACAATTTCTATTCTTTTTGATGTTAGTGTTTGATCTTCTTTTATATTTAAAGCACTTTTTTTTTGTGACTGCATTTCATAAATGGTATTTTGAGGTACAATTTTTTCACCAGGATTTGAATTTATCACTACTTCTTTTATTTTTAATTTTTTTTCAATATTCCAAATATCTAGGGGTTCTTGAGAGTATGACTCAAATCCTGAAAGAAGAAAAAATAAAATAATTGATAGTTTTTTTTTATTTAATAATTTTAAGGTTTTCATTGGAAATAAATTTTTCAATTTTTTTATTAGGTGACGGAAAGTCAATTTTACCTAACATGCCTATTGCCCCAGCAGCTATAGCTAAAATTAATATTGTTTTAATTAAAAGACCTTTGGTATTGCTGGTGCTTGTAATTTTTGAAAATTGCATATATCCTCTATTAATTTCAAATTAAGACATATTTGTGTTTTTTCAATAAAGAAAATTTATGATTTTAAAAAAAAACCTCGTTTTTTTAGGTATGATGGGGTCTGGAAAATCTTCTATTGGTTATTTAATTTCAAAAAAATTAAACCTCATATTTTCTGATATAGATAATTTAATCGAGAAAGATAGCAAAATAAGCATCACTGAAATATTTAAAATAAAAGGAGAGAATTATTTTAGAAATTTAGAAGAAAAGGTCACCCTGAAAGCTCTCAAAGGATCTAATAAAGTTATATCACTAGGAGGTGGTGGTTTTATTAATAATAAAATTAGAAAAGAAGTTTTAATGAATCATTTTTCATTTTGGCTTGATTGGGATGAATTAGTTTTATTAAAGCGAATTAAAGATAGTAAAAAGAGACCGTTGGCTTTTCAAGCAACAGACCGTGAAATAAAACAATTAATAAAAAAAAGGGCTAAAACATACTCCGATGCTCAGTTTAAAATAAACTGTAATAATCTTACAAAAACTGAAATAGTTAAAAAAATTATAGAGATTTATGAATCCAATTAAACTACAGGTAAAAACAGGAAATCAAAAATATCCCATTCATATTGGAAATAATATTTTAAATAATCTTCAAAAGTTATTTAATGAAAACCAAATAAATTTTAATCAATGCTTGGTAGTTGCTGATAAAAATGTACCTAAAAATTTAATAAGGAAAACACTTAACTTTTTACCAAAAAAAAAAATTACACTTCATTATTTCAGTGCTAGTGAAAAAAACAAAAATCAAAAAAGTATAAATAAAATTTTATCTATACTTTTGAGTAAAAATTTTAATAGAAATGATTGTTTAATATCAATTGGTGGTGGGATTACAGGTGATGTCTCTGGTTTTGCAGCTAGTATGTTCAAAAGAGGTTTAAAATTTGTCAATATACCTACTACACTACTATCTCAAGTCGACTCCTCAATTGGTGGAAAAACAGGAATAAATACCAAGTATGGAAAAAATTTAATTGGCACTTTCTACCAACCTAGCCTAGTTATCACAGATATCATTTTTTTAAGATCACTTCCAAAAAGAGAGTTGGTGTGTGGATATGGTGAAATTCTAAAACATGCTTTGATTACTGATAAGAAATTTTTCATATTTTTAAATAAACATGGTACTGACATTTTAAACCTCAAGAATTCTTTAATCGAAAAAGCAATTTACAAAAGTTGTACCATCAAAAAAAAAGTTGTAGAGGCAGATGAAAAAGAAATGAATATAAGAAAAATTTTAAACTTTGGGCACACGTTTGCCCATGCTTATGAGGCAACACTTGGTTATTCTCAAAAATTAAATCATGGTGAGGCAGTTATATTGGGTATTAAAACTGCTGCCAAGTTTAGCTTAGTAAATAAGATCTTAAATCCTGTGGATTTTATGTTAATTGAAAATCATTTAAAACAACTTAATCTTCCAAGAGATATTAATAAGTATTTTTCAAAAACAAATTTAACTCAAATTTTATCTTTTATGAAAAAAGATAAAAAAAATAATACTAAAAAAATAAATCTGATATTGTTAAACAAAATAGGTTCTCCCACATACAAATTAAATTTTAATGAGAAGAAAATTTATCTTTTTCTAAAAAAGGAGTTAATTAAGTAATATTTGTATTGAGTGTATATGTTCTTTAAGTTCGATGTTTAAAATACTATAAACCCTTTTGGTGGACACTATTTTACTAAGTTTAGCCAATTCATCAGATTTTATCGTTAATTTTAAATGAAACTTCCCCTCTTGATGCCCTGCATGATTTTTGTGTAAAAAACTTTTATCTTCAATTTTTAAATCTTGAATAATAACTCTTGCTTCAAGTTTATTTTTAACAATTGAAATTAATTCGTTTATATTCATAAATACTATCATATTATACAGCATGAAAAATATTTGTGACTGGAATAATTGCTTTGAGATTGGTGAATATAAGGCTCCAATTGAAAAAGATAACAGTAAAAGCTTTAGGTTACTTTGTTTAGCTCATGTTAAAGAATTTAATAAAAACTGGAATTATTTTAAAGGAATGGATGATGAGCAGGTATTTGATTTTTTAAAATCAGATATGACCTGGCATAAACCCACTCAAAGCTTTAGTTCTTCAGATAATTTTTTTAAAGTTCTATGGAATAACACTTTAAAGGATGAGTTTGATAAAACTAAACTTAGAGGTGAATATAATCACATGAATCAATTTAAATTTGATGGTAATGATATTAAGGCTTTTAGTATTTTAGGTGTTTCTGTTGGTTTAAAATGGGAACAAATACAGGATAAATTCAAAACTCTTGTCAAAAAATTTCACCCTGATATTAACTTAGGAAATAAAGAATACGAAGAAAAACTTAAATTAATTACTTTAGCTTACACTCAGCTAAAAAACACATATAGGCAAAAAATTGACACCTGATTTAAATATTCAACCAGATATTAAACTTTCCTTAAAACAAAGTTTTGGAATTGATTCTGATATGGAAGTTCCAGCATTCTCAAAATCAAGTGAGTATGTTCCTGAAATAGATAAGAATTATAAATTTGATAAGGATACAACTCTTGCAATTATTTCTGGCTTTGCATTTAATAAACGTGTTTTAGTTCAGGGTTATCATGGGACTGGAAAGTCAACACACATTGAGCAAATAGCTGCAAGATTAAACTGGCCTTGTATCCGGGTAAACTTAGATAGTCATGTAAGTAGAATTGATCTTATTGGAAAAGATGCAATTGTAATAAAAGATGGAAAGCAGGTAACAGAATTTAAAGAAGGTATCCTACCTTGGTCCATTCAAAATCCTGTTGCTCTAGTTTTTGATGAATATGACGCTGGTAGACCAGACGTAATGTTTGTAATCCAACGTGTTCTAGAAGCAGAGGGAAACTTCACACTTTTAGATAAAAATAAAGTTATAAAACAAAATAAATTTTTCAGATTATTTGCAACTTCTAATACAGTCGGATTGGGTGATACCACCGGATTATATCATGGCACACAACAAATTAACCAAGGACAAATGGATAGATGGAATATCGTAACATCTTTGAATTATCTGAGCCTGGACAAAGAAATGGAAATTGTTTTAGCAAAAAATAAACAACTAAATAATCCTAAAGGTAAAGAGAAAGTCTCAAACATGATTAAAGTAGCATCATTAACTAGAAAAGGTTTTATAGCAGGTGATATATCTACAGTTATGAGTCCCAGAACAGTTATGCACTGGGCTGAAAATACTGAGATCTTCAAAGATACAAGTTATGCTTTTAGAGTCACATTTTTAAACAAGTGTGATGAAATTGAAAAAAATACTATTGCTGAGTATTATCAAAGATGTTTTGGTGAAGAATTGCCAGAATCCCTGATAAATATTCAGATTTAAATGAGCAATAAAGAAAATAATTTAAAAGAACAGTTTAAAAAAGCTCTAACCTCAACTGCAAGAGTAATTTCTGAAGATTATAAGCCAGATATAAAAAAACTAGATAAGGATTTTAATTCTAAGAAAATAGATTTTTTTGACATAACTAATTTATCTAGCAGAAGTGATTTTGTCAGATTGAGAGCAGAAGCTGATTCGGGTGCCTTAAAAAAAAAATTCTCAGATACCCAAATATTTAAAAAAAATTTACCCCGTAATCCATCCTGCAAGTCTCTGTATAACATTGCAGAAAAAATTAGATATGAAGTATTAGGCAATAAAATTCTTAAAGGGGTTGGAAAAAACTTAAAAGAAAATTATGTACAAAAAAATAATATAACTCGTAGAGATGAATTAAAAAAAAAAGAAGATGTTCCAATAACAGAAGCTTTTGAACTATATATGCTTAAAAGATTTTTTAATTTAAAGCTTAATGCCAAATCTTCAAAAGTTTTGAGTTTTTGGGAAAAAGACTTCAGCTCATCTATAGAAAGGCATATAGATTTTTTAAACAAAAATATGGAAGATCAAAACAACTATAGTTCAAAATTTTCAGAAATTTTTGAAAATATGGATGTATTCAGTTCAGAAAATGAAAAAAGTGAAGAGGAAAACAATGAAAAAGAAGATGAAAAAGATAATAAGTCTGAAAATAATGATGATGACAAATCAGATGGACAAGATAAGGATGACAAGCAAGACGACGCTCTAAGTAGCTTAGACGCTGGTTTTGATCTTAATGAACAACATATGGGTGATCAACTAGAAGATTCGGACTCTCTAGGAGAAAGTACAGAAAATATATTAAATAAAAAAAACAAAAATAGTATTGATCAAGAATATAAAATTTATACGTCTGAATTTGATGAAATCGCAAAGGCAGAAACCTTAGAAAATATAAAAGAAACTCAAAAACTACGAAAAAATTTAGACCAACAATTGATTGGTTTCCAAGATTTAATAACTAAACTTGCAAACAAACTTCAAAGACAACTTCTTGCAAAACAAAATAGAGCTTGGGAGTTTGATTTGGAAGAGGGTTTACTTGATAGCTCTAAGCTGACTAGAATTATTATGGACCCTCACAACTCATTATCCTTTATGAAAGAGAAAGATCTTGACTTTAAAGATACGATTGTAACTTTATTGATTGATAACTCTGGCTCAATGCGTGGTAGACCAATAACAATTGCAGCTCTTTGTGCTGATATATTATCAAGAACATTGGAGAGATGTTCTGTAAAAGTTGAGGTTCTAGGTTTTACCACAAAAAATTGGAAAGGTGGAAAAAGCAGGGAAGCATGGACTAAGGGAGGTAAGCCTAAAAGTCCTGGAAGATTAAATGATCTAAGACACATAATTTATAAAGCTGCGGACACACACTGGAGACAAGCAAAAAATAACATCGGATTAATGCTTAAAGAAGGATTACTAAAAGAAAATATAGATGGTGAAGCAATATCTTGGGCATTTAATAGAATTAAAAAAAGAAAAGAAGAGAGAAAAATCTTAATGGTAATCTCAGATGGAGCACCAGTAGATGACTCTACCTTATCAGTAAACTCTGGTGATTTTTTAGAAAAACATTTGAAGAAAATGGTTAAATTTATAGAAACTAAAAGTGATGTAGAAATTTTAGCTATTGGGATTGGCCATGACGTATCAAGATATTATAATAAAGCTATTAAAATTACAGATGTTCATGAACTTGGTGATGTGATGATTTCTCAACTGAGTGGATTATTTGATGGTAAAAATAAATTACATTAAAGACTCAAAAAATCTTTATTTTGCCATTTAATACTAACCTCTGCACCCGTTCTGGTTTTTGAATTTCTACATAAAATATTTGCGTAATTTTTTTCAAGTAATGTTTTTCCTATAAAAATACCAAGCCCCATACCTGATTTTGATTTGTAGAAAGATTTGTAAGATTTAATATAAGGTTCACCAATTTTACGCAGCACATCAGTTGGATAACCTTCACCATCATCTTCAATTACAATTTCTGTAAATAAATCATCACTTTTTATGTTTATAAAAATTTTAGTCTTGGAAAATTTATTTGCATTACCTATAAAATTTCTCAGTCCATAAACAATCTCTATAGATTTAGTAATATTTAATGGATTAAAATTTTGATCATAATTCACAATAAACTCTTTTTTGCTTGTCTCTTCAAAAGATTTAACAATCTCTTTTACATAATTAACAATTGTTAAATCTTTATCAATAAAACTATCTTCAACAATAGGGTTTAATGTTAATTTTTTTAATATTTCACTACATCTATCAATTTGACTAATTAGTAATTCGATATCTTGTTTGACTTCTTTATCCTCTTTAAATTGTTTTAATAAGTCTGTTGATATAATTTTCATTGTAGAAAAGGGAGTACCTAAAGAGTGCGCAGCTGCAGCTGCTTGACCACCGAGTGACACTAGCTCATGTTCTTTTGACATAATTTCCTGCATCTTATTTAGTGCTTCTTTTCTTAATCTAGATTCTATTCCAAATGTTAGAGCAAAATAATTTAAGAAAATTAAACCAATAACCAATGAAATAGGAATTGAATAATAATAATAAGGATCAACGTGGAAATGTTCATTAACCGGATAAGGCAAGGGTTGTTTAAAAAAAGTAAGGAGCACAATGATTAATATGGTGATTACAGTTAACAATAAATTACTTCTGAATCCTATGTTTGATGAAGAAAAAATAACAGGAATTATTAAAAAAATTGCAAAAGGGTTGACAATACCTCCAGTTAAATAAATTAAAAAACTTAGCTGTAAAATATCCAATAATAAAAAAAAGAAGGCTTCTTTATCTAATAGTTGAGTTTTTTGATGAATATAAATTAGATATAAATTACTTAGTGTTCCTATTAAAATTATTAAATTTTCCAAAATTAAATTAAACTCGAAACCTAAAATAAAATATATTACATTTATAGTTGTTAATTGCCCAATAATAGCAATCCATCTTAAGTTGATGTAAGTAGATTTTTTTAAAGAAAAGTATTTTGAAGTTTCAAAAAACTTCATTATTAGATGTCTAAATTTTGAACATTAATTGCATTTGAAACAATAAAATCTTTTCTTAATGCTACATCGTTACCCATTAAAGTATGAATAAGAAGTTGATCTTTTTTTAAATCCTTCGAATACTGAACTTGTAATAAGTTTCTAGTTTCAGGGTCTAGTGTAGTGCTCCATAATTCATCTGGGTTCATTTCACCTAAACCTTTAAACCTTTGAATGCTCATTCTTGATTTTTCTTCATCATAAGCTTTTGTGAATTCTTTGGTACCTTTTTTTATTTTCTTTAATTCCTTACTGTGTCTTAAAATATAATCTTCTAATTCTTTTTCATCTTTTATATAAATTCCCTTTGTACCCTTATTAATTTTAAATAATGGGGGCTGAGCAAGATATACGTGTCCATTTTCGATTAATTTATTGAATGGTTTGTTGTTAAAGAATGTCAGTAATAGCGCTCTAATGTGAGAGCCATCGACATCGGCATCTGTCATTATGATAATTTTTCCATATCTTAAATCTTTTAAATCTAAATCTTCAGTTTTAGGGTCTAAGCCTAGCGCATTAATAAGTGTTACAATTTCATTTGAGGAAATCATTTTTGACAACGTCTTTGTTCGATGTTCACTTCCATCTCTATTACTATTTTTCTTAGGTAAGATTTCTTCAATATAAGTATTCAGAATCTTACCTCTTAAGGGTAAAACTGCTTGATTAGATCTGTTTCTTCCTTGTTTAGCAGAGCCGCCAGCTGAATCTCCCTCAACTATAAATAGTTCTGTACCTTCTTGTTTACCTATTTGACAATCAGCCAATTTACCAGGCAGCCCACTTAATTCTAGGGCACCTTTTCTTCTTACATTTTCTCTAGCTTTTCTAGCGACATCCCTTGCAAGAGCTGCCTGCATTACTTTTGCTAAAATAATCTTCGCTACAGTTGGGTTTTGATCAAACCATATTGATAATTTTTCACCAACAATATTTTCTACAATCATTCTCACTTCGGACGAAACCAATTTATCCTTTGTTTGAGAAGAAAATTTTGGATCTGGTATTTTTGCTGATATTACACAGGTTAAACCCTCCTTGATGTCATCTCCTGAGATAGTTATTTTGCTTTTCTTTAATAGATTATGTTCAGTGGCATATTTATTAATTACTCTAGTTAACGCACTTCTAAAGCCCAATAAATGAGTACCACCATCTTTTTGATAAATATTATTTGTGTAAGGGTAAATATCTTCCCCATAGCTTGCGTTCCATTTTAAAGAACATTCAATTTCAATATTTTCTTTTTTACCTTCAATATAAATTGGTTTTTTAAATAGATCATTTCCAGTTTTATTTAAAAGTTTTTCTCTTTTTTCATCTAAAAAATCAACAAACTCTAAAACACCACCTTCAAATTTAAATTCTATTATTTTTTCTTTTTTTTGATTTAAGTCATTAATTGTTATTTTTATTCCCTTATTCAAGAATGCGAGTTCACGCATTCTTTTAATTATTATATTTGCAGTAAATTTTATTGAAGAAAAAATTTCTTTAGATGGTAAAAAAGTTATTTGTGTTCCTGTTACTTTTGATTTTCCTATCACTTTAAGTGGAGCTTTTGAGTCTCCATCCTTAAATTCCATAAAATATTTTTTTCCATCTCTATCAATTTCTAATTTTAATTTTTCTGATAATGCATTTACAACTGAGACTCCTACACCATGTAAACCACCAGATACTTTATAAGAATCATGATCAAATTTTCCACCAGCATGAAGTTGTGTCATAATAACCTCTGCTGCAGACATTTTTTCACCCTTGTGCATATCAACAGGTATTCCTCTACCATCATCTCTAACAGTAATGGTTCCATCTGAATTAATCTTAATATCGATATTTTTACAGTGGCCAGCTAAAGCCTCATCTATAGAATTATCTACAACTTCATAGACCATATGATGCAAACCTGTCCCATCATCTGTATCACCAATATACATTCCTGGTCTTTTTCTGACTGCTTCAAGTCCTTTTAAAACTTTGATGGAGTCAGCTTCGTATGTAGAGTTATTTTTCATATTATTACAATGGAAATTAGATATCTTTAACACCTTTATAAAAATTGTTAAAGATAAAAAACTAAGTTTAAATGCAATCAAAAAAGTCTGTAATTTAATTAAAAATTTTATGTTTTTCTAAAAAATTTAAGACAGTCTTTTTGCTTTTTCTATTTATAATCAGTATAAAGAATTTGATGAATAAAAAAAAATTAAATAACAATTTAAATATTATGTATCAGGATATGTTGATACAAAAAAAAATTTATAGACCTTCATCTTTTTGGATACATTTACTTAATTACTTATTAGAAGCCTTTAAAAAAAATGGAATTAAAAACTTTAGAAGAGAAAAATTAGCAAATAACTATTTTGTTCCTTTATACAGCCATATAAGAGAGGAAAATATAACTAAGTTTATAAAATCTTATAAAACAAATAATTTTTCGAAAAAAATGAACTATCTGCTAGATAGTTCTATTGACGGATCACTAGAGGCATTTAGCGATTATAGAGTTTTCAAAAGTGCAGATAATATAAAAAAACTACCCTCACTTCATAAGTTTTCAGAAAGTAAATTTGGAAACCCTGTTGAACAATTTAAATTTGATAATAAATTATATAGTAGATCAGCATTAAATTATCTTTTAGGCTTAACATTTTTAAAATCAAAAACAAAAAACTTTATTCCCAAAATAGTACTAGAAATTGGTGGTGGCTTTGGAACATTGGGTGAGATACTAAAATTTTCTAATATTAAAAATTTTAAATATATTAATGTAGATTTACCACCACTTAGTTATATTGCTGAACAATATCTTAGTAAATGTTTTGGATCCTCAAAAGTTAGTGGATATTTTCAAACTAGAAACTTAGAAAAAATTCAAATAGCTAATTTGAAAAATATCTCAACATTATGTAGTTGGCAAATTGAAAAACTTCACGGAAAAATAGATCTTTTTGTTAATTTTATTTCATTTCAAGAAATGGAACCTGAAATTGTAAAAAATTATTTAGATATAATTTCTAAACTTAACGCAAAATATATTTTGTTAAGAAATATAAGAGAAGGTAAGCAGATGAAGAGTAAAAGTAATAAAATTGGTGTAGAAAAACAAACAACACACAGACATTATAAAAAATTTTTGGAAAAAAAATATAGATTATTAAGTACAAATGTTATTCCGTTTGCTCATAGAACGTACGACGGTTTTCACTCCGAGCTATATCTATTTGAAAAAAAATAAACTATAATTCATTCTTGTTTTCAAAATATCAATTAAATAAGGCAACAATTATTGACTACGGTATAGAGAGAGGAATGTTATAAATAATAAATCCATGTTTATTTTAAGAAGATATACAAAATTTTATATAGATAATGGATTCTCTAAGACAATTGTAAGAATTTTTAGCGCACCAATTAGACGTATTAATAAAATTTTTTAAAAAAAAAAATATTATCCACATTTATCTTTAAAAAGTTCAAAAGAAAGATTTGATTTTATTTATAAAACTAACTTTTGGGGCTCAACAGAAAGTCTCTCTGGTGGTGGTTCAGAAATTAGAAATACTGGAAATATAAGAAAACAAATTAAAGATATAATTAATAAATATAATATAAAAAAAATTTTAGATGCACCATGTGGGGATTTTAATTGGATTAAGCTAATTATAGATGATCGACTAGAATACATTGGAGCAGATATTGTTGAAAATTTAATTTTAAAAAATATAAATGATTATAAAAGCAAAAATATAAATTTTGTTACATTGGATATAACAAAAGACAAATTGCCAGATGCTGATCTAATGCTATGTCGTGATTGTTTAATTCATTTATCAAATTTAAGTATAAAAAAATTTATTCAAAACTTTAAAAATAGTAAAATTAAATATCTATTATTAACCTCTTATGAAACAAAAAAAGATGATCTTGGCTTTAAAAATAAAGATATTCAAGATGGAGATTTTAGATCTATTAATTTGCTTAAACCTCCATTTAGACTACCCAATCCATTGCTAAAAATTTTAGATAGAGATCATAAAGATAAAAATCATAGTTCGCTATGTTACCTTTATATGTATAGCAAGGATCAATTAATAAATTTGTATCTAGATTAATTAATCATTGTAAACGAGCGTTACACAATGGCTATAATTGATAGTGGCGGAGAGACAGGGATTCGAACCCTGGGTACCCGTGAGGGTACACACACTTTCCAAGCATGCGCCTTAAACCGCTCGGCCATCTCTCCTTTTTTTTAAAAACCTGGCTATATTTTTTTTTTGCCTATTAATAAATCTCTTTATAATATTAAATTTTTTATCTCTTTTAGCTAAAATGGGATAACCTTTTAAATGTGACCACATTCTTTTATTTTCAAATTCTGCCCACTCACATTCAGATGCAGACAGACAAAAAATATTTTCTTTTTTACAAATTAAAGAAAGCATACTCTGATCGTGTCTATGTTCAATGAAATTTGGATGATTTTGTTTTACTGAGGGGCTGTCATCTATTAGGTTGGTTTCATTAAGGGCTTTTTTCCAATTATTTAAAATTTTTTTAGTAAAAATATTATTTTTAAAAAACATAGTGCCTGACCAAACTTGTTCTGTTTTTAAAAAATCTGAATTATCATCTATATTAAAATATTTCCAAGCATCTGCTTTGGTATACTGGTTTTCATAATAAATCTGAAATTTATATTTATCCTTAATATTAAATTTTGGATCGGAGTACTTGAAAGCTAATAAATTTTCCTTATCTGTAATTTGTATATATTCTTTTAGTTTTTCTCTCCCATCTGGATTAAAAACACATCCTATATCTGAATATTGTAAAATTGAATTTTTAGGTATTTTTTCTAGATAGGTTAAAATTATTTCAGCCTTCCAACTACCATAACCATATAATCTTTTTTGGCCTTTATTAAAAATAGATTTCATTTGTTTTTTTTTTTCAAGACTTAAGTCTTGCCAATCAAAAACTTTTACTTCATCGTAAAATTTTAATTCATGAGCTTGTTTAATAAATCTGTTTACACTTAATTTTAAATCAGGACTAGCAAATGAACATAAATATACTTTTGACAATCTACTTTCCTTCATAAAACTTCCATGGCCAAGTAGTAAAATTAGTATGCTTTCTAAACCAGAAAGATAAATATCTTTCAGCTAAAAATGCATACAACCTTTGAGTATCATAACCTTGAAGATTCTTAAATCCAAAAACTTTTTCACACCTTGCGAGCCAAGGAAATAAAGCATTAAACCACCTATTAGCTACTTCTGGTTTTGCGATAAACATAATGTGAGGGTGGAAATTATTTGATGTATTTATATGATTTAAGAATTCTTCTCTATCTACTTCAGCTAATAAATTTGCTGCTTTAGAAATATTTCCATATCCATGGTGCATATCAAAATGTAATTTTACTGAATGCTTATCATCATTAAAAAAAATTGAAGGATCTTGAATTAAATTTTTAAAACCCCTTTTTAACATTTTCATTTTTTTTGCACCTCTAAGACTTATGGGATCACATATTATTGAGTCATACTTTTCATATTCTTCAGGAATATTTTCTAGAAAATGATTATTATAATTAAATTTATCAATATCCTTGTTTATGGTGCTTTTTTTAATCCAAAAACGTCTTTTTTGGCAAAAACCAATCCAATCTGTGCTTTCTAAATTAAGTTGATTTTTCCAATACCAATAATGAAATGTTAGTTCTGAATAATATTGTTCTTTAAAAAATATATTATCTTGTGTATTGCAAGCGATATAATTTTTTGGAACTGGATCAAACCCAACCCATCCTGTTTTATAATTAGTTTTATTAATAAATTTTATTTCCTTATTTGTTACACAATACATCTTTAATTTTTTCATATATAATATTAATATAATATATTATTTAAATAAAGAATGAAAAATCAAATTTATGATTGCACTACTTTCTACCAGGGCAATTTATTATTCGAAATGAGGTTTAATATTTTAAAAGATATTGTTGATTATTTTGTTGTTTGTGAAGCAAACAAAGATCACACAGGTAACTCTAAGGAATTTAATTTTAATCCTAAAATACCCGAACAATATAAAGACAAAATTATATATATTAAGGTAGAAAACCTCCCAGCAATAAAAATAAAAGGACGTTTTAGTGATGATAACAAGTTGGTTAGAATTCAAATGGAAAACCTTTTTAAGGGTATAGAAAGAGCAAAAGCAGATGATATAATAATTTTTTCTGATGAAGACGAAATTCCAAATCCAGTTGTTATTAATAAATTTCAAAAAGAAAAGTACAAATTTGCAATCTTTATGCAAAATATGTATTATTATAAATTTAATATAATGGGGATGGATGAGGGTAATGGAACCTGGCCTGGATCAAGAATTGCATTAAAAAAAAATTTAAAGTCATTTTTTAAATTTAGACTACTTAAAATAAAAAATTTAAACTACCCATTCTGGAGGATTGACAAGGAAAAAAGTCTTCAACTAATCGAAAATGGTGGGTGGCACTTTACATATTTAATGAGTCCTAAAGATATTAGAAAAAAAATACAGAGTAGTGCACATACTGAGTTTAACAAACAAGAATTTAAGAATGAAAAAATAATTAAAAATAATATAGAAAACTTACGAGATCCTTTTGGAAGAAAATTAAGATATAAAAGAGTTAAGATTGATAATACTTTTCCAGATTATTTTTTAAACAACTTAAAATATTATGAGAATTGGATCTTGAAATGATACCACTTAGCAAACCAAATATTAATAAAAAAGATTTTAAATATATTAAAAAAGTTTTAAACTCAAACATACTGACAGATGGTTTCTTTCAAAATAAAGTAGAAAAAATTATAAAGAGATTAATTAAATCAAAATATGTTGCACTTACCCAAAGTTGTACATCTGCTTTAGAAATTTCTGCTTTACTAATAAATTTAAAAAAAAATGACGAAGTGATTTTGCCTTCTTATGGATTTGTATCTGTTGCAAATGCTATTGTTCTACGGGGTGCAAAACCTGTATTTGTAGATGTAGATGAAAAAAATTTAAATATTTCAATAGATGACATAAAAAATAAAATTACAAAAAAAACTAAGGCAATTTATATCATTCACTATGCTGGTAATTCATGCGAAATGAAAGAATTAATAAAGATCAAGAAGAAATATAAAATATTTCTAATTGAGGATGCAGCTCATGCTTTTATGGGGAAATTTGAAAATAAGAACCTAGGTACTATTGGTGATATTGGTGTCTTCAGTTTTCATGAGACTAAAAATATCACAAGTGGGCAAGGAGGGTGTATTAGCATA
>Ga0209502_10001698_pt1 | contig 19504 bp, 20 predicted proteins | sample ArcticOcean_MG_C_10_FD_187442 | JGI IMG/M metagenome (GOLD analysis project Ga0209502, IMG submission 187442) | Marine microbial communities from western Arctic Ocean - ArcticOcean_MG_CB11_90 (SPAdes) (version 2) | ecosystem: Environmental > Aquatic > Marine > Oceanic | place: Arctic Ocean... | reverse complement strand
GCGCAAACCCTGAGGGTCTTGCAACAAAGTCGTTATGTCGCGGAACATAATGCCCTGTTTAGGGTGGTTGGGAATAGTGCGGATTAGGGATTTAAGAGGCACGGCCTAACCAACCTTACACTTAAATTTTTCACCACACATTGACTCGTTACTTATTAAGACTAGAAGCCTATTTGGAGTTGCATCAACAACCTCACCTTCACTCATAGGAAAAGTAACTACTGAATCATCAAGCGTAACCTTAATGTAAGTTTCACGCGCACTTGGCTTCATCATATAAGAGTTCTAAATAATCATATAGTCTAGATTGTAAGTGTACTCATGGAATACTGTCGGAATAACATCTCTAACAGCTTCCGAACTTTGCACACCAACTAAATCATCGTCAATAAATAATTGAATTTTTGTGATTAATGCAGGCCATATTCCATTATTACGCATCTCGATGAGTAATATTGCTCGTAATAGTTAAACCCTCTAGACAGCTCTAAATGCGGCTTAACAGAAAGGCGGCTATGCCTTCTGGATATATACGCCTGCCAAAATGTAGCTCACGATACGAGAACTAGGCGCATCCGCGCAGACAGTACGATTATTACGGTAAGTGGATGTAACGACGTTATCGTGAAGTGAATGCATTTTACTCAGCTTTGTTTTGTTGACGGACTCTGATATGTAACTCTCTCAACTGCTTCTCACCTACTGGGCTTGGCGCATTCGACATCAAGCACTGTGCTTTTTGTGTTTTTGGGAAAGCAATCACTTCACGAATAGACTCTGCCCCTGCCATCAACGTCACTAAACGGTCTAAACCAAATGCTAGGCCGCCGTGTGGTGGCGCACCGTACTGTAATGCTTCTAGCAAGAAGCCGAATTTATCCTGTGCTTCCTCATCTGGAATATTAAGTGCTTTTAATACTTTGGCTTGCACGTCTTGTTTATGGATACGCACTGAACCGCCGCCGACTTCCCAGCCGTTTAGCACCATATCGTAGGCTTTTGATAAACAGGCGCCTGGGTCTGTTTCTAACAATTCTTCGTGGCCGTCTTTTGGGCTGGTGAATGGATGATGCAATGCGTTCCAGCTATCATTTTCTTCATTACGTTCAAACATTGGGAAATCAACCACCCATAATGGCGCCCATACACGACCATCAACATGGCCTTTATCGTGACCGACTTTTTGGCGTAATGCGCCAAGTGCTTCATTCACAATTTTAGTCGTATCCGCACCGAAGAAGATGATGTCACCATCTTGTGCGCCAGTGCGTTCCATGATGGCTTTTAATGCAGTTTCATGGATGTTTTTAACGATTGGGCTTTGTAAGCCTTCTTCGTTCAATTTAGTTACATCGTTAACCTTGATATAAGCCAAGCCTTTAGCCCCGTAGATTTTCACAAACTCTGTGTAAGCATCAATTTCTTTACGGCTAATCTTCGCCCCTTCTGGCACACGAATCGCTGCAACGCGACCTTTGTCGCTATTCGCTGGGCCTGAGAATACTTTAAAGTCTACGTCTTTCATCACATCTGAAAGCTCAGTGATTTCTAATGTCACGCGCATATCAGGTTTATCAGAGCCATAACGTGCCATCGCTTCTGCATATGGCATGCGTGGGAACTCAGCTGGCAAGTCGACGTCTTGTACTTTTTTCAACATGTCACGGATCATGTTTTCCACGATGTCCATGATGTCGTCTTCTTCTAAGAAGGAAGTTTCCAAGTCAATCTGTGTGAATTCTGGTTGGCGATCCGCACGTAAATCTTCATCACGGAAACACTTAGTGATTTGGAAGTAGCGATCAAAACCAGACACCATCAGTAGCTGTTTAAATAGCTGTGGTGATTGTGGCAATGCAAAGAACTCACCGTGATGCACACGTGATGGCACCAAGTAATCGCGCGCACCTTCTGGCGTGCTACGGTTTAGCATTGGTGTTTCTATTTCGATAAAGCCTTTTTCATCAAGGTAATCACGAATTACTTTAGATACGCGGTATCTCAATTTCATGTTTTCTTGCATTACTGGACGACGTAAATCGATATAACGATGTTGCAAACGCACCATCTCGCTCAGGTTGTCATCATCCAACATGAATGGCGGCGTTAATGATGGATTAAGAATCTCAATATCACTCGCCAACATTTCCACTTCACCTGTTGGGATATTTTTATTCACAGTGCCTTCAGGGCGCGCACGCACCTTACAAGTCACTTGCAATACAAACTCATTACGTACTGTCTCTGCTGCTGCAAAAGCTTCAACCGTATCTGGATCAATCACGATTTGTGCAATACCTTCACGGTCACGCAAATCAATAAAAATCACGCCACCGTGGTCACGACGGCGATGCGCCCAACCACAAAGGGTCACTGTTTGTCCGATAAGTTCGCGGCTCATTTCGCCGCAGTAATGTGTACGCTTCATAATATTCTAATCAATTTAATTAAGGTTAATGTTTAATTCGGTATATTTAAAATGTCTTTATTTCTTTGCTGCTAATGCTGACTTAAGCTCAGGCGCTACAGTACCCATGCTAATAATATATTTCAAGGCTTGATCAACACTCATATCCAGCTCAACAATGTCTTTTGTTTCCATCATAAGGAAGTAACCCCCCGTAGGGTTTGGTGTCGTCGGCACATACACGCTGACAAAATCGCCTTTCAAGTGATTACTCACATCACCACCTGGCTCACCCGTTAAAAAGGCAATAGTCCATGAGCCTTTACGTGGAAACTCAATCAACAAGGCTTTACGAAACGCATTGCCTGAATCTGAAAAAATGGTATCTGACACTTGCTTCACACTGGCGTAGATCGATTTCACCACTGGCACACGTGACAACACCGCCTCCCATAACAGGATGATTTGTTGCCCAAAAATATTCGTCGCAATCACACCCGTTAAGAAAATAACCACCAACGTGAGAATCGCCCCTAATCCTGCCATGCTAAAACCAAATAGCACTTGCGGCTGCCACTCTGCAGGCAGCAATAATAAGCTTTGGTCTAAGGTTTCGATGAGTGTGTTAACAACCCAAAAGGTCACCCCCACTGGCACGAGTACAAGTAAACCTGTAATGAAATATTTTTTCATCGCAACTTAAGTCGCATCCGAACTTGCAACTGCTGGTGCGACTGTTTTGGTTTCTGTTTTAGCATTAGCAGTAGCAGTAGCAGTAGCAGTAGTTGAATCAGCTTTTGAGTCACTTTTAGCCGCTAGCTTAGCTTTGTTCTTAAAATCCGTCTCATACCAACCAGTCCCATTCAATTTAAACTTAGGCGCAGAAAGCATTTTTGAAAATGTTTCTTGGTGGCACGCAGGGCATTCCATGGTGCTATCCGCACTGGATTTACGCATCATTTCATCCTGATGGTCGCACTCTGTGCATTTAAAATCGTATATTGGCATATGGTTTTATGGCTTACGTTGCAAATCAAAAGCGAGATTATAACTGATGTCAGTCAATTAGTTAATTTATTCAAGCGTTTAGACTTATCAAGCTACCATCTAATCCGTGTTATAAAAAAGGCCTTCATAGTGAAGGCCTTTTACAGTCGATGTTGATGTTAATTAAAACGGAATATCATCATCAAAGTTATCAAAAGCTGCCCCGCCTGCTGGTGTTGCGGCAGGTGTTGAAGCGGCTGGTTTAGCGGCCACATCTCTTGCCGGGGCTTGGTTGAAATCATCTGGAGCGCTAGCTTGCCCACCGTCATAACTGGCTCCACCATCAGCATTGTCATTTTTACTGCCTAACATTTGCATCTGGTCGCCAATAATTTCTGTTGAGTAACGTGTCACACCATCTTTTTCCCACTTACGGGTTTGTAAACGGCCTTCAATATAAACAGGGCGACCTTTTTTCAGGTATTCACCAGCTATTTCAGCTAAACGGCGGTACATGACAATATTGTGCCATTCCGTTTTCTCTTGCTTAACACCGCTCTTATCTTTCCAGTTTTCTGTTGTCGCAATACTGAAATTACAGACAGCTTCACCGTTCGGCATGTAACGCACTTCTGGGTCACGTCCTAAATTTCCAACCAGTATCACTTTATTGACTGATGCCATTATTATCTCCCTATCAATTTCAATATATTTTGTTCGATTGCAATTTGTACTTCAACAGTTTGTTGGTTGTTGATTTTAACAATTAACGTGCTCTCTTGTGCAAGCACGGCAACCTCTTCCACGCCCACCATTTTTTCTACTTCTGCTTTAAGCACACCCGCTTCATTTTCATTCAGTGATTCTACATGATACATCTTGGTTTTAACACTAGGCGGTGTTTTCATACCAAGCGCAGCGACTAACCAAATACCCATTAATATTGAACAAAAGATAAAGACACTGGAAAAACCGTAGCTGCCTGCCAAATAGCCACCAAACACCGCCCCGACAAATATACCAAATGATTGCGCTGTGTTATGTACACCAATGGCTGTGCCTTTTGATGCAGCAGGCGCCAGTTTAGAAATCAGTGATGGCAAAGTGGCTTCTAGTAAGTTAAATGCCAGAAAGTAGAAAAACAAGGCAGTAACCACACCCCAGAATGAATGGATATTCACTGCAAACATCAGTTGTGCGAATAGCATAGTCGCGACTGCGCCGATAAACACCGGCTTTAGTTTCGCACGTTTTTCACCATAAATAATGGCAGGCAACATGAGTACAAAAGAAATGGTCAATACTGGCAGATAAACAATCCAATGTTGATTTTCATTCATACCGCTGGTTTCTTTTAAGGCAAACGGCACGACGACAAACATCGCCATTTGTGCGGCATGCAAACTAAAAGCACCGAAGTTAAGTCGAAGTAATTGCGTATTACGGATGACTTCTTTAATTTTAGTTGGGGCAGTTTCCGCATCAGAATGAAATTGGCTCTGAATAGGGTCTGGTACTAAAAACTTCACCACGCCAATGGCAAAAGCTGACAGAATCGCCGTCATCCAAAAAATACCAGGCACACCGATAGATTGATTGAGTAAAGGTCCAGCCACTAATGACAATGCAAACGTCACACCAATCGTGCCGCCAATGGTGGCCATGGCTTTCGTGCGATGCTCTTCTCTAGTCGAGTCAGCCACCAACGCCATCACAACAGCTGATACAGCGCCTGCACCTTGAATCGCACGTCCAATAATGACCGTGATAATGTCAGTCCCCATAGCCGCTACGACGCTACCGATGATGAAGATTAGCATGCCGATATAAATGACTTTTTTACGTCCGTATTTATCACTGGCAATACCAAACGGCAATTGCAATAACACCTGCGTTAAACCATAAGCGCCCAATGCCAAACCGACCATCGTATGATCTTGACCACCTTCTAATGTTTGCGCGTAAATCGCAAATATTGGCAAAATCAAGAACATGCCGAGCATGCGTAACCCGTAGATAGAGGCTAGACTTATCGTCGCACGACGCTCCGTAGACGACATCTTTTCAGAAACTTGCATGAAACCTTAGTTGAATTCAAAATAATTGCGTATATTAGCAGGTTACCCAATTTTAGTTAAAGCAATGACAGAATTTATTAAAATCCGTGGGGCGCGCACCCATAACTTAAAAAACATTTCCCTCGATATTCCTCGCAATAAACTGGTTGTGATTACCGGCTTATCAGGTTCTGGAAAATCCTCTTTGGCTTTCGATACTTTGTATGCAGAGGGACAAAGACGTTATGTGGAAAGCTTGTCGGCTTACGCCAGGCAGTTTTTAGCACGGATGGACAAACCCGATGTGGATTTAATTGAAGGCTTATCACCTGCAATTTCCATCGAGCAAAAAGCGACTTCTCATAACCCGCGTTCTACGGTTGGCACTGTCACTGAGATTCACGACTACTTGCGTTTACTTTATGCGCGTGCTGGTGACCCTGAATGTCCTGAGCACGGTATAAAATTAGAAGCGCAAACGGTGAGCCAAATGGTCGACCACATTCTGAAACTGCCTGAAGATACCAAGGTCATGATTTTGGCACCTGTGGTTTCTAACCGCAAAGGTGAGCAGCTCGATTTATTTGATAATTTAAAAGCGCAAGGTTTTGTGCGCCTACGTGTGGACGGCAAGATTTATGAAGTGGACGAACTGCCTCAGCTCGCCAAAACCACCAAGCATAGCGTTGATGTGGTCGTTGATCGCTTAAAAATTCGTGATGACATGAAGCAACGTATTGCCGAGAGTTTTGAAACCGCACTCCGCCTTGCCGATGGCAAAGCCATTGCGTTAGAGATGGACACTGATAAAGAACACCTATTCTCTGCCAAGTTCTCGTGTCCAGAATGTGATTACTCACTAGCGGAATTAGAGCCGCGTCTATTCAGCTTCAACAGCCCATTAGGTGCTTGCCCAACGTGTGATGGTTTAGGTAATGTTAACTTCTTTGATCCTGCACGTGTCGTCGCTTTTCCAACTCTCTCACTCGCCAGCGGTGCGATTAAAGGCTGGGATAAGCGCAACCAATTCTACTTTCAGATGCTGACTAGCTTAGCTGAGCATTATGGCTTTGACTTAGAAACGGCTTTTGAAGAGTTACCCGATGAAGCCAGAGATGTGCTACTGAATGGCTCAGGTAAAGAGCAAATCGCGTTTAGATATATCAATGAACGTGGATCATTCTTCACCAAAACACACAACTTCGAAGGTATCTTAAACAACTTAAAACGCCGTTATAAAGAAAGCGATTCAACTGCAGTTAAAGATGAGCTATCTAAATATATCAATGTTTCTAGTTGTCATGATTGTGATGGCACGCGTTTACGTCGTGAAGCACGCCATGTAAAAGTGGGCAGTAAAAACATCCACCAAGTCTGTGAAATGCCATTAAAGAAGGCGCACACATTTTTTGATTCGCTTGAACTGCAAGGTGCTAAATTAGCCATTGCCGATAAAATTGTGAAAGAAATTAGCAACCGTCTAAAATTTCTCACCAATGTGGGTTTGGAGTACTTATCGCTTTCTCGTTCAGCAGAAACGCTGTCGGGTGGCGAAGCACAGCGGATTCGATTAGCCAGTCAAATTGGTAGTGGATTAACTGGCGTGATGTATGTATTAGATGAGCCTTCTATTGGGCTGCACCAACGTGACAATGACCGCTTGTTAGAAACCTTACGTCGCTTACGTGACATTGGCAATAGTGTGATTGTGGTTGAGCATGACCACGATGCCATCCTTGCTGCAGACCACGTCATCGACATCGGCCCAGGTGCTGGTGAGCATGGTGGTAGCGTCGTGGCTGAAGGCACGGCGGAAGAGGTGTTAGCCAATCCAGAATCGCTCACTGGACAATATTTAAGTGGCAAAAAACAAATTACTTACAATAAGGTGCGCACCAAACGCGACCCTGAACGCTTAGTTAAGTTAAGCAATGCGACTGGTAATAACTTACGTGATGTATCGGTTGAAATTCCAGTTGGCTTGTTAAGCTGTATTACTGGCGTTTCAGGCAGTGGAAAATCGACGTTGATTAATGACACGCTTTACCGCGCTGTCTCACAGCATTTGTACCGTAGCAATGCAGAACCTGCGCCACACAGTACGATAGAAGGGTTATCTTTCTTCGACAAAGTCGTCGACGTAGACCAAAGCCCGATTGGCCGTACGCCGCGTTCTAACCCAGCTACCTATACTGGTTTATTTACACCGATTCGTGATTTGTTTGCTGCTGTGCCAGAAAGTCGCGCACGTGGTTACGGACCTGGTCGCTATTCATTCAATGTTAAAGGTGGTCGCTGTGAGGCTTGCCAGGGCGATGGTGTTATTCGCGTTGAAATGCACTTTTTACCTGATGTGTACGTGCCTTGTGATGTGTGTAAAGGGCAGCGCTATAACCGTGAAACCTTAGAAATTAATTTCAAAGGTAAAAATATTCGCGAGATTCTGAACCTGACTGTCGAACAAGCGCATCCATTCTTTAGCGCACAACCGACGATTGCCAGAAAACTGAAAACCTTATTGGATGTGGGCTTAGGCTATATCACATTAGGTCAAAGTGCGACGACGCTATCTGGCGGTGAAGCACAACGGGTCAAGCTAGCCTTAGAATTAAGCAAACGCGATACAGGTCGCACGCTGTATATTTTAGATGAGCCGACGACTGGATTACATTTTGCAGATATTCAATTGCTATTAGATGTGATTCATCGTCTACGTGATGCAGGTAATACCATCGTCATTATTGAACATAACTTAGATGTGATTAAAACTGCTGACTGGATTATCGATATGGGCCCTGAGGGTGGCGACGGTGGCGGCATGGTGATTGCCGAAGGGACACCTGAACAAGTTGCCGCTAATAAAGAGAGCTATACCGGAAAATACTTGAAAGAAATACTCAAGTAAATCAAGCACTCCTTTCGGTAGTTTTCTTAAGCTGCTTTTAATTTCCTTTTATAGATAAGCTTTTGCTTTATCGACAAACACGCGGTAGGTTTCTATGCGCTCTGCTAAAGCCTCCGCGTCATCCAGCCCCAATGTAGCCACCACATCTTCGCTTAATGTTTCTGCAATATATTACGCCTCTTGTTTCGACTCCAAATCAAATGCAATGTATGCAGCTACATAAACAACTGGAGCTAAACGACAAGCCTCTTTGCTTAATGGGTCCGTGTAGTATCGAATCACACGTGAAATCTCTTCAGGAAAGTGCTAATGTTTAGCCAGGCTCTCTCCAACAAGATTATGGTCAGTGCGTAAAATTGTATGCTCAACTTCATAGCGTTCTAACACATTGCGGCCCTTACATACCTCCTCAATGTCTGCGCCTGATTTAGGGAACACCATATGAATCGGCAGTTGACCAATGGTGTGCATTAGTCCTGCGATATAAGCAGTATCAGCTTCCATTTTCAATTCCGTCGCTAGTTACCTAGCAACACTAGCGGTGGTCAAGCTATGTTGCCAAAATCGCTTTAAATCTAAATTAGGTATTTTTGTAAAAGCCGAGGTAACACCTGAAGCAACCACCAATGTATTGAGTTTTCCTAAGCCAATCAAAGAAATCTCCTCTTCTATCGTACTCATTTTTCCACTACGCCCAAAGTAGGCTGAGCTCAATATCCGTAATATTTTTGCCGAAAGCACTTGGTCATAATTGATTTTATCGACCAATGTTTTCACATCGCCATCATCAGCATTCAGTAGCTGCATCATCTCTTGCACGACCTTCGGCAGTATCGGCATATTCTGTGTTTGCTCAAAAAAAATCATCAATTAACTTCACTGCCGCACCCTCGCCTATCGTTATATTTATAAAACATTAGGCAAAGCTCAACCGTTACTACTTACTATTAATTGTACAAACAAATAGGGAAAACTGAAGTTAATTAATGGATACGTTGCTTAATAAAAATAAGCATAAGCAAAAATAGAAGTAATCATGATCGCTAGCACTAATTTAACCACCAATGCCACCAAAAACCCTAACCCTGCGGCAACACCAACGCGTACGGCATCCCCAGAATTTTTGCGGGCTATAAATTCACCAATCACTGCGCCTATGACAGGGCCAATAATCAATCCGACCACACCCCCTAAAATACCGACCAGCGCCCCAATCATCACACCAAACAAAGCGAGCTTACTGGCATTGGCTTTTTTGGCTGTAAAGTAAGAAGCAAAAAAATCGATTGCCCATGCCATCAACGAGAGGAGACCAATAACCATCATCGTTACCTCACTCACACGAGAAAAGTCATCAAGCCACGCGGCCAATAACAAGCCAGAAAAAATAAAAACAATGCCTGGCAATATAGGCACTAACAAACCCAAAAATCCTACTATGACTAACAATCCAACAACAATCCAATACCAATCCATGCTTTTCCTTTTTTAGGTCTCCCCTTTTTGCGACACTTACTTATTACGGCTCTTTCACTAAACGTAAGCGTGCCCTAATTGTTGCAGCTCGCCTGTTTAAATACCTTGTGTTACGGTGTTTGTCATAAAACCGAGGATTAGGCACCATCACCGCCAGCTTGGCTGCTTGTGTTGTCGATAAACTACGCACACCCTGATTGTAATAATGCCTTGCAGCAGCCTCAGCGCCAAATACGCCACGGCCCCATTCGATGACATTTAAATATATTTCATAGATACGTTGTTTACTTAATATCCGCTCTAACATGACTGCAATAATGACTTCCTGAAACTTACGGAATAAAGAACGATTACTTGATAGAAATAAGTTTTTAGCTAATTGCTGCGTAATCGTAGAGCCGCCTGCCACCAACTTACCTTGTTTAATATTCTTCTTAAACGCATGCTCTATGCCATCCCAGTCAAAACCTTGATGCTGTAAAAACTTAGCATCTTCACTCGCCATGACCGCCCGCTTAAGATTGTTAGATATTTTGTCATAATCAACCCAATGATGTTTCAATTCTGCTTTTGGGTTTTCTACTAGAAGCTCAGCTAGCCGTGTTTGCATAAAAGCAGTTGAAGTTGGGTTAAACTTGATCCACCAAACAATATGCAGGAATATCCATATTTGATATAAAAAGAACCATGTAATGAATAAGATGACAGCACGTTTGATATAACCGCCCAATTTTAATGGCTCAGCTTGTGGCTTCCGATTGAATAACCAGTCAAAGCACCATTGGAGCAATCGCCGAAAGAAACTACGCATTAGCTACTCCAGCGCATTAGTATTAAAGCGCTCTTATTGTTGCAATAACAGGATTTGTGTCAGGCTTGACACCACGCCAAATAGAAAAAGCCTCTGCCGCTTGCTCTACTAACATTCCTAAGCCATCAGCCACTTGTGCACCCGCAGATCGTGCTTGCAACATAAACGGCGTTTCTCGACCATACATCATGTCGTACGCGAGGATATTTGATGTGAATATACTATCTGGAATGGGTAGCACAGAATCTGTTAATCCTGCTGAAGTCGCATTAATCACAACATCAAAAACTTGCCCATCCAACCCATTAAACGATGAAGCGGTGATTGCTACAATGTCCTGCTCTTTCGCACCTTCTAATTTCTTCTGCATATCATGCACTTTTTCAACAGACCGGTTTACAACAACAAATGTAGCAGGGTTTGCTTTCGCAATTTCAATTGCAACGCCTTGCGCCGCACCACCAGCACCGATCATCAGTACGCGCTTACCTTGTAAGGGTGTGGCTAAGTTTTTCTGAATATCTGTTACTAAACCAATTCCATCTGTATTGTATGCAGCCGCACTTCCTTCATGAAAAACAAGTGTATTCGAAGCTTCAGCGACTACAGCACTCGCATTAATATGATTCGCCATGTCAAAAGCCTCAAACTTAAATGGCACGGTAACATTCACCCCCTTGTAACCTTCAGCAATCAAACGCTTAACCGTATCAGAAAAACCATCTAATGGTGCCAATATCGCCTCATAGCTAATATCTTGCTTGGTTTGTTTAGCAAATTCAGCATGTATCATTGGTGATTTGCTATGGCCAATCGGATTGCCTAACACAGCATATTTATCTGTCATATTTACTCAATTACTCCATCTTCAACTGAACCAACTTCAATTGAATCAGCTTAATTACTCCAAGGCAAACCAGCATGCCGCCAGCCATTAATCAACGTTCGTTGACGTTCGGCATTAGCTTCACCTTCAAAGCCTTCTAACATATTGTATGCCTCAAACCCTAATGATGCAGCCAATGTAGCAGCATGATGTGAGCGCCCACCTGTTCGGCACATGAATACGACTAATGACGCTTTATCAACTTGCATTTCTAACTGTTTAGCGAAATCAGGGTTGGCGGCCATACCTGGATAAGTTGCCCACTCGACATTACGCACACCAGGTATCTTACCCACCAACTCAAGTTCTGCTTTTGTCCGCACATCAATCAAAACAGCCTGTTCCGTTTTTTGTAGTACATCGTAAACTTCATTTGGTGTTAATGCACCAGCATATGGCAAACCCGCATCACCGCCACGTTTTTTCCCTAACTCTAAAACAGCACTAATCGCTTCCATCTTTTCTCCAATGACTTTTTCTAATTTAGATTGAGGCTAGCTACATGATTTAAACTGAGCAAGCCTCTCCATGAGTATATCGTTATTTCCGAACACGCATCACACTCACTAATGACATCCACCAAAAACGCACCAAAGAAGTGCAATATCAGGCTGAGTGCTCAGTATTGGTGCGCCTGTTACTGAGTGATTGAAAACAAGCTCTAAATATGGTCACATTTACCATTTTTATAGTGGCATAATTCCTGCTAATAACCCATACTGAAGTTTACTATCAATAGTATCCATTATAAGTTCAAACCTCATTAAATGACTCAATATTAGGAGATTGTAATGTCCGTAGCAAATGTAATGAAGATGATTAAGGAAAACGACATCAAATTTGTTGATTTCCGTTTCACTGATACACGAGGTAAAGAGCAGCATACCACTGTGCCAGTATCAGCCTTTAATGAAGAAAAGTTTACTGAAGGCCATGCATTTGATGGCTCTTCTATCGGTGGCTGGAAAGGCATTCAAGCATCAGACATGCAATTGATGCCAGATGCGTCGACTGTCAACATTGATCCTTTTATGGATGAGCCAACATTAATTTTAACTTGTGACGTGATCGACCCAACTGATGGAAAAGGTTACGATCGTGACCCACGCTCTATCGCTAAACGCGCTGAAGCTTACTTACAAGCTAGCGGTATTGGTGATACGGCCTACTTTGGTCCAGAGCCAGAGTTCTTCATTTTTGATAACGTGGCTTGGGACGTTAGCATGGGGAACAGCTTCCTTAAGATCAACTCAGAAGAAGCCGCATGGCAATCAGGTGATTCATTTGAAGGTGGCAACACAGGCCATCGTCCTAAAGTGAAAGGTGGCTATTTCCCAGTACCACCAGTTGATTCATTACACGACATCCGTTCTGCAATGTGTATGACATTGGAAGAAATGGGAGTGCCTGTTGAAGTGCATCACCATGAAGTAGCGACAGCTGGTCAATGTGAAATTGGTACGCAGTTTTCAAGCTTGGTCAAACGTGCTGACTGGACTCAAATTCTTAAATACGTTGTCTTAAACACGGCGCATGCTTATGGTAAAACAGCGACATTCATGCCAAAACCATTACTAGGTGATAACGGTTCAGGTATGCACGTACATCAATCTGTATGGAAAGATGGTAAAAACTTATTCGCAGGCGACGGCTATGCTGGCTTAAGCGAATTTGCCCTTTACTATATCGGCGGCATCATCAAACATGCGCGCGCATTGAATGCGATTACTAATCCAAGTACAAACTCATACAAACGTTTAGTACCAGGCTTTGAAGCGCCAGTTAAATTGGCTTACTCTGCTAAAAACCGCTCTGCTTCTATCCGCGTACCATTTGTACACGGCGATAAGGCACGTCGTATTGAAGCACGTTTCCCAGATCCAACGGCTAACCCATACTTGGCATTCTCAGCATTGCTCATGGCTGGCCTTGATGGTGTGCAAAACAAAATTCACCCAGGAGAGCCTGCGACTAAAGACCTATACCATCTTCCACCTGAAGAAGATGCATTGATCCCAACGGTTGCAGCTTCACTAGAAGAGGCATTAGCCGCATTAGAAGCGGACAGTGAATTCTTAACCCGTGGCGGTGTGTTCTCTCAGGATTGGGTAGATTCATACATCGCATTCAAAATGGAAGAGGTGACAGCACAACGTCAAACACCAACTCCACTAGAATTTGATATGTACTACAGTTGCTAAGTACGTTTTAAGCAAGCCAGTATAATCAAGCTAATAAAGGGCAGCACCGCTGCCCTTTTCTTTTGCATTCAACTATTTACTCGCGATACAAGCGTCAACCAATATATCAAGAACAGCGTTGCTAACAGTAAACGTCTCATCTTAAATATTAAATGAAGAAACATGTAATGAAAATAAAAATTATTTTATTGTTCGCATACTTAGCATCGTGTGCTTTTCCGCTCACTAGTGGTGCGGCCATTTATAAACATGTGGATAAAGAGGGTCACGTTACCAATTCAAACGTGAAGATTAAAGGCTCAAAAAAACTTGATATAGCGCCTGCCAATACAAGCTTTGGCACTAATGCACAAAAGAAATATAAACCATCTACAAAAGAATCGACGCCAGACTACTTTCCTGAAGTGACTAAAAATACGCAGCAACAAAGAGATGCATCTCCTAAAGAGATTCTCTTATCTGAACTCGCATCTGAAAAACAAGCCTTATCGACAGCCAAAGTAGCTTATGATGAAGGGGCGGAAAAACCTGAAACTTTTAAGAATGCCAACGGGAGCACCAGTCGTAACGTTGCTAAATATGAAGAAAAAATGAAAAAGTTGAAAGATATTGTTAATATGTATCAGCGCAATGTTAATCTGCTAGAAAAAGAAATTAGCAACATTCGTTAGTTTTCGCCATGCCGTTAAAACATTAACAGCACAAGCAAAGGTGGCGTATATTTTGCTTATACATCAAGTATTAATCACATTTAATGCTAATATTTAACCAATGCCTCAAAAAATCCCAGCCTGTTTTACGGGCCTAGAACATCTCGCCACTTCGGTCATATTGCTGAATGCCTCAAGGCAAGTCATTTATATGAACCCAAGTGCAGAGGCTTTGTTTGAGCTGAGCGCTACCCAAACAGCAAACAATCATCTCTCAGAGGTGTTTTTAAGCTGCGAATTGCTTGATTCAGCAATCGATCACGCAACTAAAAACAATAGCCCCTTTAGAGAGCATGAGTTCGTAATCACAACCGTTCGCCAGCAATCAAGCACAATCACCTGCACTGTGACACCAATGGATATGCACGAAGCTAAAGTGCTATTAGAGTTTCAAAAAATGGATCAACAACTGCGCATTGCAAAAGAAGAGCGCATGTTGATTCAGCAACAAGCGAACTCTGAGTTACTGCGTAATTTAGCCCATGAAATTCGCAATCCATTAGGCGGCTTGCGAGGTGCAGCGCAATTATTGGAGTATGAGCTACCCAATCAAGGATTACGTGAGTACACTCAAGTCATTATCAAAGAAGCAGATAGACTACAAAGCCTGATGGATAGGTTATTAGTGCCGCACCGTGTTCCTCAGTATGAAGCAACTAATATTCATGAAGTGCTAGAACGTGTACGTAGTCTTTTGTTAGCAGAGTCCCCGAACAATATCAAAGTACAACGCGATTACGATACCAGCCTACCTGATCTGATTGGTGATAGAGAAAAACTCATTCAAGCCGTACTTAATATTGCACGTAACGCCGTACAAGCCTTACTCTCTAATAATACGCCCGACGCCAAGGTTACATTAAGAACACGCGCTGAGCGACAAGTAACCCTCAGCAGAAAGCGTTATCGTGTCGCCATTAAATTGGAAATTATTGATAATGGGCCAGGGATTCCATCCAACATGCTTGATAAGATATTCTACCCATTAGTCACTGGACGTGAAGATGAAGGTGGAGCAGGCCTAGGTCTAGCATTAGCACAAACCTTTATCACACAACATCATGGCATGATTGACTGCAAAAGCGAGCCTGGCAACACTTGCTTTACTATCCTGCTACCCATAGAAAGCACGGCCATCAAACATGCCATTATTAAACAATAACTTTAGGTAAATAGAGCACATGAAACCAATTTGGATATTAGATGATGATAAATCGATTCGCTGGGTATTTGAAAAAGCCTTAGCTCGAGCAGACCTCGCATTTAAAACATTTTCCTCTACCGCTGATGCGTTTGAAATGTTGGAAAAAGAATTGCCGCAGGTGATTGTAAGCGACATTCGCATGCCTGGTGGTTCTGGCTTAGATTTCTTAACTGAGGTTAAAGAAAAACACCCAGACATTCCTGTCATTATTATGACGGCTTACTCTGATTTGGAAAGTGCAGTTGCCGCATTCCAGCATGGCGCATTCGAATATCTAGCAAAACCGTTCGATGTTGACCAAGCATTAGACGTGATTAAGCGCGCAGTTGATGAAACGCTGCGTCAAGGTGTGGAAAGTGTCGCCCTAGAAGAGACCCCAGAAATTATCGGACAAGCACCTGCTATGCAGGAAGTATTCCGCGCAATTGGCCGACTAAGTCGCTCGCATGCAACTGTGCTTATTAATGGTGAATCTGGTAGTGGTAAAGAGTTGGTTGCCAGTGCTTTGCACAAGCACAGCCCAAGAGCCAACAGTCCGTTTATTGCGATTAACACGGCAGCGATTCCGAAAGACTTGTTAGAGTCTGAATTATTTGGCCATGAACGTGGCGCTTTTACTGGCGCCCAAGCCGCACGACGTGGACGCTTTGAACAAGCCGATAACGGCACGCTTTTTTTGGATGAAATTGGCGACATGCCAGCAGAGCTACAAACCCGTTTATTAAGGGTGTTAAGCGATGGTCAGTTTTACCGTGTTGGTGGTCACCAGCCGATTAAAGTTAATGTTCGCGTTATCGCCGCTACCCATCAGAATCTAGAAGAGCGCGTTAAGCAAGGCTTATTCCGTGAAGACTTATTTCACCGTTTAAATGTGATTCGCTTACGTTTACCCGCACTACGTGAAAGACGTGAAGACATTCCATTGCTAGCAAAATTCTTCTTACAACAAAGCGCATTAACGCTTGGAGTTGAAGTAAAAGTCTTAACAGATGGTGCACTAAAATACCTGTCCACAGTGAGCTGGAGCGGTAATGTGCGTCAGTTAGAAAACGTCTGTCATTGGCTCACCGTCATGGCACCAGGCCAAAATGTAGATGTGGCTGACTTACCACCAGAGCTTAAGGAAAACAGCACTAAAACCATCTCAGACAACTCATGGCAAGACGTATTGTCACAAGAGGTTGCAGATGCACTTAATCGTGGTGAAACAGGCGTATTAGAAGGCATAACTAATGACTTTGAACGCGTCATGATTACCAAAGCACTACAGCATACCGATGGTCGCCGTACCGAAGCCGCTACTCGGCTAGGCATGGGCAGGAATACCTTAACCAGGAAGATTAAAGAGCTCGGTATAGACCAGTAACCCTCGCCTTATACCTTAATCATTTCAGCACGCTTCACTGGGAATGAACTGTACTTCTGTGCATCAATCTTTGTTACAAAAAAGACCTGTGCTAAACGAGAGTCTTTAAGCGTTTTACCAAAAAATTGATTCGCAGCATGATGGTGTCCACCCTCGTATAAAATTAACGTGTTGTACACGTTATTAATTCGAACCACCTCATCAAACATCTCATGATATGACGTATCCATGATGATTTTACCCTGATCAAAGCGCTTATCATTCTCCTTCAAGCACCTCTTATAGGCTTCCTCATTATATTTAGCATTTGGTTTAAAAAGTGATGTGCCTGCTTCTAATGGTGCATCAGGCGTCAAATAGAGAACTGCCGCAAATACTGTATTGTGATCTGTATGAATCACTCCCTGTCCATACTCTGCAGGTACACTTTGAAAGCTTGTTGCTATTGCCCATTGCATATGCTCATACTCTTCATTATGAAAGAGTGAAATAATTTTTTTGCTGACTTTTTCAAATAAAGGCTTATTAATCGTTGATAAATCTTTAGATCTACATCCCGGGAAAACATATTCAGCACCCGTTATTTGATGCCTAAACTTATATTTTTGGCTCAATGCAAACGCCCTTACCGCATCGGGGTCTTCATAAAAATTCTCTAAAATCGTTACTGGATATAAATTCATTTGGCTCATCATACGAAATAGTTAGTAACTAAATTATAGCAATATTTAGTGTAAAGCCAAAAAAAACGGCAACCGAAGTTGCCGTTTTATATCACACTACAGCGTACTGCTGTATTAGATTTAATTTTATCCTAGAAGAATAAGATCGCACCAAGTGAGATTGTTTTTGCTTTAGCTTTTGCATCAGCTGCTACGTTGTCAACATCACGCTCTGTAACTGCGTACTCAGCTACTAAATTTAGATGTTTTGTGATTGGGTGGTAAGCACCAAACACTGTCATGCTATCTTCAATCTCATTGAAAGCTTCACCGCTGTTGCCATCAAGTGTAGACTGGCCGTATGAAAGACCTAGTTTTGTACCTGTTGGGATTGCGTATGTAGCTTGAACGTACCACTGATCTGAATCACGTGATTTACCTGTAGAGTCAAAACCACCGTTTAATTGAAGTGTTTGACCAATACCATCACCTTGACCGTAGTAACCAGTTAAACCTAAACCTGCAACATTAACTGTTGTACCGATATCCCATGCATTTGCGCGATCATCACCTAAATCGGCGGAAGCATCATTTGTTAAACCTTCAACTTTTTGTGAGATAAATGATGTCCATACTTTACCAGCCACATCGCCAGTCCAAGCATAAGATGCTTTACCTTCATATGCTGTTGATGAACCACCACGGCCTGTGCTGGATGCGCTTGTACCAGTACCAACTGCATTCCATGCTTGTGTCAAACCAACTGTGAAGTTGAAGCCATTGAAGTTTGGTGATGTGTAAGCAACTTGTGATTTCCAGTCAGCATACATAAAACCAGTACCGATACGGCCTAATGTAGTTGTGTTACCAGCTAGGTTACCAGCTGCTGAACCAACACCCAATAGTGTCATGTCGTTAAGGATAGCGTCTGAAGCATAGATACCTAGATCTTTACCTAACTTCATAGAACCCCATGAAGCATCACCAAATGTCAAGAATGCTTGACGATTCTCTTGTTGTGAACCTTGGACACCTGAATTTGTAGTAGAAGCACCTGGGTTGATAGAGATAGTGAAGGCAACATCTAAGTCGTTTTGACGTGTTTTACCAGAAACTGATAAATAGTTCGGCAATAGACCAGTAGTGATGTTAGCTGTAGTGTCTTGAGCACCAGTACCTACACCAAGTGGTCCAGTTCCAGCAGCGTTATCGCCACTGTAGCTTGTTGATGTGTAGTAAGCGTTTACAATGCCGCCGATGTCTAGTGTCCAATCACCAGCTGGGATCATGATGCCAGCGTTAGCGCTTGAAGCACCAGCCAATAGAGCTGCTGCAACTGCTAATTTTAATGTTTTATTCATGTAATTCTCCTAAAGTTTAACTTAACGTTATTTACTGCTAATAGATCTCATTTTATATTTTTAGTTTTGACGCCAAGAATAATGAGCATTCTTATAAACTTTCCCATTTCATTAAATGTTAATTGAATTAACATCTAGTTACATAAGAACGTTAAAAGCTAGTATGCCCAAACATTACATCGCGTAGCAAGTAAATGTGTGTTTATGCACTTGGTTTTCTTATACTTGTTGTGTTTTTACAACAATCTGGGTAGGAGTTAGGTGGTTATGTGGGATTTTCATCAAGAAAAAATAGGAAGCGTCACCCAATCAATCATCAATGTAGGCAGCCCATGTCTGAATCTTGCTCGTCAAAACTTTTAATTCGTTTGTACCCTATTTGCATTAAAAACAACCTTTATCGCATTATTTTATTAAAAGATTCGCCCATTAAGTTGTCATGCCGTTCACAGCGAAAGCGTTTCTCTAAGT
>Ga0209502_10001697_pt1 | contig 19505 bp, 20 predicted proteins | sample ArcticOcean_MG_C_10_FD_187442 | JGI IMG/M metagenome (GOLD analysis project Ga0209502, IMG submission 187442) | Marine microbial communities from western Arctic Ocean - ArcticOcean_MG_CB11_90 (SPAdes) (version 2) | ecosystem: Environmental > Aquatic > Marine > Oceanic | place: Arctic Ocean... | reverse complement strand
GGAGAGGTTCTATTAATATCTGTATTGTCTAATAATATTTCAGGAATTTTACCAATAATATTTAGTTTTAAATCTGTTTTTTCTTTTGGTGATAACTTTCCTTTGGTTACATTTTCTAATTCATCTAGAACCTCAGAAAGTTGACTCCCTATAAAAACTGAAATAATTGCCGGTGGTGCTTCATTTGATCCCAATCTATAGTCATTACTTGCAGAAACAATAGAAGCTCTAAGTAGCTCTTCATTTTCATAAACTGCTTTTATAGTATTTACAAAAAAGGTTAAGAATTGCAAATTCTTCATTGGAGTTTTACCAGGACTTAATAAATTAGTACCATTATCTAAAGACAAAGACCAATTGTTATGTTTCGCAGAGCCATTAATACTTGCAAATGGCTTTTCATGAAATAACACTTTAAAACTATGTCTTTTAGCTACTTTATGCATCACATCCATCAATAAAGAATTATGATCTACAGCTAAGTTTACCTCTTCAAAAATGGGCGCAACTTCAAATTGATTTGGTGCAACTTCATTATGTCTTGTTTTTACAGGAATTCCTAAAAGCATACATTCTTCTTCTAAATCTCGCATGAAACTCATTGCTCTTGCAGGAATTATTCCAAAATAATGATCGTCTAATTGTTGTCCTTTTGCTGAAGAATGCCCTAATAAAGTTCTACCAGTTAACTGAATATCTGGCCTAGAAATTGCCAAAGCATCATCTATTAAAAAGAATTCTTGCTCCCAACCTAAAGTAGCATTTACTTTATTTATATTTTTGTCAAAATACTTGCATACTGCCGTGGCATGGGTATCTATTGCTTGAAGCGCCTTTAATAATGGTGTTTTATTATCTAAAGCTTCTCCCGTATACGCAACAAAAATTGTTGGAATACAAAGTGTTCTCTCATAAATAAATGCTGGTGATGTTGGATCCCAAGCCGTAAAGCCTCTTGCTTCAAATGTATTTCTAATACCTCCACTAGGAAAACTAGATGCATCTGGCTCTTGCTGCACAAGTTGTTCACCATCGAATTTCTCCATAGCTAAACTACCATTAATAGACTCAAAAAAAGCATCATGCTTTTCTGCTGTTGCCCCTGTTAATGGCTGAAACCAATGTGTATAATGTGTAGCACCTTTAGATAAGGCCCAATCTTTCATGCTTACTGCCACCTGATCTGCAATTTTACGATCTATTCTTGTGCCGTGTTCAATTGCATTCATTACACTTTCAAAAGCCGTACGTGTTAAATACTGCTGCATGGCGTGCTTATTAAATACATTTTGTCCAAAAAGTGTAGACCTTTTTTCGGTCTGATTCACCAAAACCGGTTTTCTTTTTAATGCTTCTTGTAAAGCATTGAATCTAATAATTGACATATTGTTAGTTTTATGTGTATTTTTTTTACTTTTAAATAAATCACCCCCACTAAAATTAGGGATAAAATTATTTTATGGTAAAATTAAACATTTTACCCCTATATTTTTTGATATGTAGGTATTTTATTTCATTTTTGCACTATTAATTTCACATAAACAATTATTATGGCAAAAATCAAGTTAGAATACATTTGGTTAGATGGATACGAACCAACTCAAAACTTAAGAAGTAAAACAAAAGTTGAAGAGCATGAAAACTTCCAAGGAACTGTTGAAGAATTAGGACTTTGGTCTTTTGATGGTTCTTCTACAAAACAAGCTTCTGGAGGAGCATCTGACTGTATTTTAAAGCCAGTTGCTATTTATCCAGACCCTAAAAGAATAAATGGGTATTTAGTAATGACTGAAGTTATGAATGCTGATGGAACTGCGCATATTTCTAATGCAAGAGCTACTATTGAAGATGATGATAATGATTTCTGGTTCGGATTTGAACAAGAATACTTTATTATGGATACAGATACAGATTTACCTTTAGGATTCCCAAGAGGCGGTTACCCGGCTCCACAAGGAATGTACTACTGTTCAGTTGGTGGAAAAAATACGCATGGCCGAGCTTTCGTTGAAGAGCACGCTGATTTATGTATTGATGCTGGTTTAAATTTCGAAGGAATTAACCAAGAGGTTGCATCTGGACAATGGGAATACCAATTATTTGCAAAAGGCGCGAAGAAAGCTGGGGATGAAATCTGGATTTCTAGATATTTATTAGATCGTTTAACTGAAGGGAAAGGAATGTACATTGAGTACCACCCAAAACCATTAGGAAATACAGATTGGAATGGATCTGGAATGCACGCAAACTTCTCTAACACCATCTTAAGAACTTGTGGTTCTAAAGATAAATATATTGAGATATGTGAAGCTTTCCGTCCGCTTGTAAAAGAACATATTGAAGTATATGGTGAGCACAATGATCAGCGTTTAACTGGAGATCACGAAACTGCATCTATTCATGATTTCTCTTGGGGAGTTTCAGATAGAGGAGCGTCTATTCGTATTCCAATTATTGCTGTAGAAAAAGGATACAAAGGATGGTTAGAAGACCGTCGTCCATCTTCAAACGGAGATCCATATAAAATTGCATCAAGAATTATTAAAACTGTAAAGCCAGTTAAATAATTTACACATATTTACTACAAAAAACGCTAACAATTAATTGTTAGCGTTTTTTTTATGCGGTAGTTTTAAAAACTAAATAAATAAAGATTGCATACGCTAAAAATAAAAACCCTCCTTTAAACCTACTTAAAAGAAACTTCTTTTTTATAAAAACTAAAGGAATCAATATTGCAGAAAAACCAAGCATCCAAAAAATATCTCTAGACAAGATTTGAGGTTCGTTTAAAGGAATTGAAATTTCCTTTATGATTGCTGTAACACCAAGAACAGAGCCAATATTAAAAATATTAGACCCAATTAAATTTCCCAAAGAAATTGCTTTTTCACCTTTTATTGCCGCAATTACAGAAGCTGCTAATTCTGGCACACTTGTACCAATAGCAATCATTGTAATTGAGATAACCCCTTCACTAACGCCCATGCTTTCTGCAATGTCTTTTGCTCCATCTACCAAAAAACCAGCACCATGATACAAGGAAACGCCCCCTATTAACAACCAAACAAATATTTTACCATATCCAATTTCAGCCAAAGCCTCATCAACATCCTCTATAACAAGTTCTTCTTTTCTTGCATTTCTTATCAATACAATTAGAAAAATAGCCAATCCTACTAAAAGTAAAATACCTTCTATTTGGGTTAAAACAGCATCATTTATTAAAAAGTAATACAACACAATGGAGAAAAACATCATTACAGGCCAATTAAACTTGTAAAAATCTTTCTGCACCGCAATAGGACCTATAATTGCAGTAATACCTAATACAAGGCCAATATTAGCAATATTAGAACCTATAACATTATTTATTGCAATTGCAGGAGAGCCATCTAATGCAGCTTGTAAACTAACCAATAATTCTGGCAAAGAAGTGGCAAATGAAACCACAGTCATACCAATAACCATTTTAGAAATTTTTAATTTAAAAGACAAACTAATAGCTGCTTTCACTAAAAAATCACCCCCAACAACTAATAATATGAATCCAATAATCACAAAAAAAATACTCATACATCTTATTTTTCACGAAGATACATTTTTATCACTTTAAGAAGAAAATAAAAAGCAAATGCTATTTTTATTATTTAAAAATTATTTGTTATTAAACTATTCTTTTAATTCAGAGTTATTTATTTTCAGTAAATTTGAGATAGAATTTAATATTGATGAAAAAACAAGTTTTTAAAATTATTGCAAAAATGAACAAGGTTATTTTACCTTCTTTTACAAAAAAAAGGTTAGATATCTCCAAAGCCTCGAAAAGCCAATTAGCTATTATTGGTTGGAGAGCTTTCATTACTAAAAATTCATTAAACTAAAAAAAAGAAAAATGGAAACGGCACACATAACAATATTTTCAGGTTCTTCTATCATTGTAAAAGGACTTCAAAACAGATTAGAAGACAATCATATAAACTGCATTGTTAAAGATAGGGTTGAATCTGCAAGACTTGGAGGCTTCGGAGAACACAGAAGTGCCATCGAACTTCTTATCCTAAAAACTGATGTTGAAAAAGCACAACCCATTGTAGATATTTATAAAAAAGAAATTAATTCATAAAAAGATAGAATAGCCTTTCTATATTGAAAAAACTCTATTATATTTGCACCCACAAAAATGGCCCTGTGGCGCAACTGGATAGCGCATCTGACTACGAATCAGAAGGTTACAGGTTCGAATCTTGTCAGGGTCACAATTTTAAAACGCAACTACCATATAAATAAGGTGTTGCGTTTTTTTATGCCGCTACTTTCCTCCTGCGCTCCACCAAAACACTATAATTCTTTATTTTGAGGTGTTTTTAAACAAAAATAGTAGAAAAAGCTAAACTATGAATTTAGCACTTAACTGCTATTTTTATATACGGTGTTATGCCACGTTATTTTTTATTCTTTTTGAGGTAAAGAATTTTAAAAAATAACTTAACGAACCGAAAAATGGTAAGAAAATAATAATTGTAGCCCAAATAAGGAAATGAAATTTAGTTTCTTTTTTTGAAGCCAAAACCAAAGCTATTACTGTGAATGTAATTAATATTATTAAGAACATAATAATATTAATTGGGCTAATTAATAAAGGAATATTCATAATGTTTAATTTTGTTTTTACAAGGCAGGTTATTTATCAAAAAAAACAGCAACAAAAAAACTAGTTAACCTAAATATTGTCGAATAGCAATGCGATGCTCTGGAAGACTTTTATCGTAATTCTCTATTAATAACTCTAAGATAAGAGCAGGCTTTACGCCCACCTCTGCTTTATTATTGTATTTAGAAACATATAGATTATAGGTTTCATTTATTTTTTCAAAAATTAAAAAATGAGTTTCATTTAAGACTGTAAAACAAATTTCATTTCCTGAAAAACTATCAGATGTATCTTTAAAGAAATTTGAAAACTCGAAATACTTAAATACGTTTTCCATAAGTTATATTAATTCTGCAGATAAACCCAATTGTAATAACTTAGAGCATCTTGGTTCTAAATCTTTAAACTCCCCAGACTTTACGGTACATTTCCCTTTATAATGCACTAAAGTTGCACATTGCTCTGCTTGCTCTAGCGTATGCTCACAAACCTCTATTAAAGAATTAATTACATGATCGAAGGTATTTACATCATCATTGTGTAAAACAATCTCATGCTGAAAAATTTCTTTTTCTAGAACAGCTACTTCTTCCTGAATTTTTTCTTTTGTACTCATGGTATAAAAATAAAAAATACTTTTTAATTATTGTATTTTAAGGCAACCCAATTATTTCTTTGAATAAATTTCTCTAACTTTAAGCCATATTTAATTAATTCAGCATCGATTACTGGAATGTCTTGTTCATAAAAACCACTTAACAATAAGATACCACCTTTTTGTAAACAGTTTGTATACACTTTCATGTCCATTAAAAGTATATTCCTATTAATATTAGCGATGATAACATCATACTTTTTATCTACTAAAAGTGTTGCATCTCCTTCATATACAGAGATATTTTCACAATTATTTCGTGTAACGTTCTCTACAGAATTCTCATAACACCAATTATCAATATCTATGGCATCTAAAGGTTTTGCACCTTTCATTTCAGCAAAAATTGCTAAAATTCCAGTTCCGCAACCCATATCTAATACTTTTTTATTTTCTAAATCTAACTGCAATAAATGCTGCACCATCATGTGTGTAGTTTCATGATGCCCAGTGCCAAAACTCATTTTTGGTTCTATTACAATATCATATTTTAAATTAGGGTTTTCATGAAATGGTGCACGTATGCTTACCAAATCATCTACCTGAATTGGCTCGAAATTCTTTTCCCATTCCGCATTCCAATTTGTTTGAGGAACTTCATTCAGATTGTATTCAATTGAGAATTCATCTGAATTTAACACAAAAACATCTGCCAAAATCTCTGCATTCCAATCTGTTTTCTGAATATAAGCCGTTACACCATTTTCAGTTTCTACAAAACTTTCAAAACCCACATTTCCTAATTCTGCTATTAGAATTTCAGAAATTGGCTCTTTTGGTGAAAATGTAAAATTATATTCTATATAAATATTGTCCATAGTTATTAAATCAAAAAAAATGCATCAAGATTAAAAAAATCTTAATGCAAATTTATTAGTTTTCTTTGAAACTATACTACTTAGATAGCATTAATAATTCCTGTAAAATCATTTACACTTAAAGCTGCACCACCAATTAAGCCACCATCTACATCTGGCTTTGAGAAAATTTCTTCTGCATTTGCAGGTTTTACACTTCCTCCGTATAAGATAGATACGTTGTCTGCTACTTTTTTATCGTACTGCTTTTCTATAATACCTCTTATAAAAGCATGCATTTCTTGTGCTTGTTCTGGACTTGCAGTTTCTCCTGTACCAATTGCCCAAACAGGCTCATATGCCAAAATAATACTTTTCCAATCTTTTGCCTCTATATGAAATAATCCATTTTTTAACTGGCTTTCTACAACAGCAAAATGATTCTCTGATTTTCTATCTTCTAACAACTCTCCAAAACAGAAAATTGCTTCCATTCCTTTTTCTAATACAGTAGTTACTTTTTCAGCCAAAGCAGCATCTGTTTCATTAAAATATGTTCTTCTTTCTGAGTGTCCTAAAATTACAGTTTGCACACCAACAGCTTTTAACATATCTGCAGAAATCTCTCCAGTATACGCTCCGTTTGCAGCTTGATGCATGTTTTGTGCAACTACTTCTATCTGAGATCTTCTTGCAGCTTTTACAGCATATGATAAATTAACAAAAGTTGGTGCAACAATAACACGCGTATTTTTAAGCTCGTTTGCTTTGATTGCTTTTTTTAAATCTTTTATTAAGTTTTTACTTTCCTCTTTATCGTTATTCAACTTCCAGTTACCTGCAACAATCTTTGTTCTCATAATTATAATTTTAGAAGCTCCTAAGAGCTTTTTTCAATGTTCGTTTAAGCTGTAAATTTAAGAAATGGAAAGGTAACTTATAGTTGCAAATGAAAATAGTTACTAAAACGATTTATATAACTAATTTTAAAGCTTCTACTATCGCAGAATCGGATGCACTTGTTGCTTTAAAGAGACTAATTTTTCCTTGCGCATCAATTACCATATACCTAGGTATCCAACTTAAATTAATGAAATCTACAAATTCGCCAGTCTTCATTCCTTTTGGCAAGTTGTAATGTGCTCCTTTTATTTGAAACCTTTCAATGCCTTTTCTCCAAGCATCTTTATTTTCGTCTACAGATAAAAATAAAAAAACAACCTCTGGATATTCGTTTTGAAGATTTCTAAGACTCGACAAACCTTTTATACAATCTCCACACCAAGAAGCCCAAACATCAATAAGCACTTTCTTTCCTTTGTGTTTTTGTAACATTTCTTCTACAGTAAATACGGTGTTATTTAAACTATAAACAGTATCACTTAAAGCTACTTCAGAAAAATGAATAGGCTTTTCTAAAGTACAACTTGCAAACATTATTATTAGAACTAGGTATATCTTTTTCATGAGTACTTGGCATTTTCTAAAATTTTTGTCTTCTTTCCTTTTTAAAACTTACAAAATAAAGACTAAATTAAGTATTTTTGTAGAACTTTATAAAAATTATGACAACACAAGAATTAGTAGCGCAAATAAAAAAGAAGAAATCTTTTTTATGTATTGGATTAGATGTTGATTTAGAAAAGATTCCTTCACATCTTTTAAATAACGAAGATCCTATTTTTGCATTTAACAAGGCTATTATAGATGCTACCCATCATTTTTGCGTTGCCTACAAGCCAAACACTGCTTTTTATGAAGTTTATGGTTTAAAAGGATGGAAATCTTTAGAAAAAACAATTAATTATCTAAACGAAACCTATCCTGAAATTTTTACAATTGCAGATGCTAAACGTGGAGATATTGGAAATACTTCAGCAATGTATGCAAAAGCTTTTTTTGAAGATTTAGCATTTGATTCCGTTACCGTTGCACCTTACATGGGTAAAGATTCTATTGAACCTTTCTTAACTTTTAAAGACAAGCATACCATTATGCTAGCGCTAACTTCGAATGAAGGTGCTTTTGATTTTCAAACAAAGAAAATAAACGAGAAAGAAGTCTACAAACACGTATTAGAGACTTCAAAAAACTGGAAAAATTCAGAAAACTTAATGTATGTGGTAGGCGCTACGAAAGCGGAATACTTTAAAGAAATTAGAAAAATAATACCGAACTCTTTTTTATTAGTTCCTGGTGTGGGAGCGCAAGGTGGAAGTTTACAAGATGTTTGTGCATATGGTTTGACTAAAGATATAGGATTGCTAATAAACTCTTCTAGAGGAATTATTTATGCTTCTAAAGATTTAAATTTTGCCAAAAATGCTGCTTTAAAGGCAGAAGAATTGCAGATTCAAATGCAGTTATTTTTATAAAGCGTCTATTCTTGTGAAATATTTGCATTAAAAAATCTACTTATTATTTAAGAGTATCTGTTTTTTTATCATACCCATATGGGCAGTGCTTGCATCCACTTTTACAACAAGAACCTCTTTTTAAATGGAATTGTGCTGTAAAAACGCGATAACCTTGCTCGTTTTCATAATAATCTCCTTTTTCTAGCGGTATTCTTTTATTGTACATTTTGCAAAAATAATATATTTAAACATAAAAAAAGCGTTCAAAAGAACGCTTTTTTATATGATCTACTTATTTTTTTGGGGAGGAAATTTCGAAACAATTTCTTTTACAAATTCTTTTACTCTCGCTTCTTTTTTTTCTAAATTTTGAATTTTCAAAGCACCAGTTCCCACACCTTGCCAAACCAACTCTTTCTTTTGTTTATCTATAAAGTCTATAAAAAGTGTACCCTCTGTATATTGAGAAATGTTTACATTATTATTCATGCCATTTCCCATCCAAGGATTCCAACCCCAGCCAAAACCGTAACCAAAATTATTATTTTGATTGACATCTACTTTTTCTCTAGATTTTGTAAAAATACTTACCAGCATATCTGGATTTTCTGATTTCACCATACCTAAAAGAGAAAGTTCTGACTCAATTGCTCTTAAAATTCTTTTTTTATCTAAGTCAGAAATTTTAGCTTTATCAATTCCTGTTTTATAAAAAGCGAAGGTCTTGTACTTTTTAAAATCTATTTTATTATCATAATCTACAGCTACTTTTACAGCACTGCAAGAAGAAAATAAAATTACTAGTATCAACAATAATGGTTTTATAAATTTCATTAGAAAGTATTTAAAATTAATTACATTTCAATATTACCAAAAATTATGCCAAATTCAATACACCCAATGCACAAAAAATGGATTCAATAAGCTATATTAATAAAATGTTAAAGATTTGGGTGATATTTTATGATTTTCGTAAATTGCAACTACAAAAAATAACATTTATTACGAATGGAACAAATTATAATATATAAACCTACTCATAAAGTTCGAATTGTAACTGCTGCTGCCCTTTTTGATGGCCACGATGCTGCTATTAATATTATGCGTAGAATTATTCAGTCTACTGGAGTTGAGGTGATTCATTTAGGACATGACAGAAGTGTAGAAGAGGTTGTAAATTGCGCCATTCAAGAAGATGTAAATGCAATTGCAATTACATCTTACCAAGGCGGGCACAATGAGTACTTTAAATATATGCATGATTTACTGCAAGAAAAAGGTGCAGGACATATCAAAATTTTTGGAGGTGGCGGTGGCGTAATTCTTCCTAAAGAGATTAAAGACTTAATGGATTATGGAATTACCAGAATTTATGCTCCAGATGACGGACGCGCTTTAGGCTTGCAAGGAATGATTAACGATTTGGTAAAAACTTCTGATTTTGCTCTTGGGGATATATTAGATGTTTCTATGGAAAGCCTAGCTAATAAAGAAATTGGAAGTATTGCAAGAGTAATTTCTTCTGCAGAGAATTTCCCGGAAATTGCAAAGGCAACTTTAGACAAAATACACAAAAAAAACAAAAATTCTAAAACTCCTGTTTTAGGAATTACAGGAACTGGTGGTTCAGGAAAATCTTCTTTAGTAGACGAATTAGTTCGAAGGTTTTTAATAGATTTCCCAGAAAAAACAGTAGGTTTAATTTCTGTAGATCCATCAAAAAGAAAAACAGGTGGTGCGCTCTTAGGAGATAGAATTCGCATGAATGCTATTAATAATTCGCGTGTTTACATGCGTTCTTTAGCCACAAGACAGTCTAATTTAGCGTTGTCTAAATATGTAAATGAAGCCGTGCAGGTTTTAAAAGCTGCCGAATTCGATTTAATTATTTTAGAAACTTCTGGAATCGGGCAATCGGATACCGAAATTATAGAACATTCAGATACTTCTTTATATGTGATGACGCCTGAATTTGGAGCAGCAACCCAGTTAGAAAAAATAGACATGCTTGATTTTGCTGATTTGGTTGCCCTAAACAAGTTCGATAAAAGAGGTGCTTTAGATGCGGTTAGAGATGTGAAGAAACAATACATGCGCAACAACAATTTGTGGCATATTCATATGGATGATATGCCGGTTTACGGAACCATTGCTTCTCAATTTAATGATCCAGGAATGAACACTTTGTACAAAAGTATTATGGATAAATTGGTTGAAAAAACAGGCGCTGATTTAAAATCTACTTTGGAAATCACCAAAGAAATGTCGGAGAAGATCTTTGTAATTCCGCCAGCAAGAGTAAGGTATTTGTCTGAAATTGCAGAAAGCAATAGAAGTTACGATAAAAAAGTAGATAACCAAGTTATTGTTGCTCAGAAGCTTTATGGTATTCACCAAACAATTGAATCCATCACAAACGCATCCGCAGAAATTATTAAAACGGGTTTAAATGAAGATGAAATTATTTCTCTTGAACTTCCCGAAGACGACAAAGCATTTTTAAAACTACTTTTTGCACAGTTCGAAAAAGTAAAGTTAAATTTTGATCCTTACAATTGGGAAATACTTTTAAACTGGAAAAAAAAGGTTCAAAAATATAAAAACCCTATATACACGTTTAAGGTTCGCAATAAAGAAATACATATAGAAACACACAGCGAGTCGCTGTCGCACACGCAAATTCCTAAAATAGCCTTACCTAAATACAAGGCTTGGGGAGATTTATTACGTTGGAATTTACAAGAAAATGTTCCTGGAGAATTTCCGTATACAGCAGGCTTGTATCCGTTTAAGAGAACAGGTGAAGATCCAACAAGAATGTTTGCAGGTGAAGGCGGACCCGAAAGGACCAATAGAAGATTTCATTACGTGAGTTTAGGAATGGATGCAAAACGTCTTTCTACGGCTTTTGATTCTGTTACTCTATACGGAAATGACCCGGGACACAGACCAGATATATATGGGAAAATTGGAAATGCAGGAGTTTCTATTTGTTGTTTAGATGATGCTAAAAAATTGTATTCTGGATTTGATTTGAGTCATCATATGACTTCTGTTTCCATGACCATTAATGGCCCTGCGCCAATGCTATTAGGGTTCTTTATGAATGCTGCCATTGACCAGAATTGTGAAAAATTTATTACAGAAAACAAATTAGAAAAACAAGTTGAAGCAAAATTTCAAGAAATTTACGAATCAAAAGGTTTAGAAAGACCCGTTTACCAGGGTAAATTACCTGAAGGAAATAATGGTTTAGGGCTGATGCTGTTAGGATTAACTGGGGACTTGGTTTTACCATCAGAAATATATCAACAAATTAAAAAAGACACTTTAACACAAGTTAGAGGAACAGTACAAGCAGATATATTAAAAGAAGATCAAGCACAAAATACCTGTATTTTTTCTACAGAATTTGCGTTAAGATTAATGGGAGATGTGCAAGAATATTTCATAGAAAAGCAAGTAAGAAATTTTTATTCGGTTTCTATATCAGGGTATCATATTGCGGAAGCTGGTGCAAATCCAATTACACAATTGGCATTGACCTTGTCTAACGGATTTACCTATGTAGAGTATTATCTGAGTCGTGGAATGGATATTAATAAATTTGGACCTAACTTATCTTTTTTCTTTTCAAATGGAATTGATGCTGAATACTCTGTAATTGGAAGAGTTGCTCGTAAAATTTGGGCAAAAGCAATGAAACATAAATACGGTGCAAATTCAAGAGCACAAATGTTGAAGTATCACATTCAGACCTCTGGACGTTCTTTACACGCGCAAGAAATTGATTTTAATGACATTAGAACTACGTTGCAAGCTTTATATGCTATAAACGATAACTGTAACTCTTTACATACCAATGCTTATGATGAAGCCATTACAACGCCTACCGAAGAATCTGTAAGAAGAGCCATGGCCATTCAGTTAATTATCAATAAAGAATTAGGATTAACTAAGAATGAAAACCCCATTCAAGGTGCTTTTATTATTGAAGAATTGACAGATTTAGTGGAAGAAGCCGTTTTATTAGAATTCGATAGAATTACAGAACGTGGCGGTGTTTTAGGTGCTATGGAAACCATGTATCAGCGTTCTAAAATACAGGAGGAAAGCATGTATTATGAGACATTAAAACACAACGGAGAATTTCCTATTATTGGTGTAAATACCTTTTTAAGTTCTAAAGGATCTCCAACGGTGCAACCCGAAGAAGTAATTCGTGCAACAGAAGAAGAAAAACAATATCAAATAAAAACCAAAGAGTTGTTGCATAACGCGAATCTTGAAAAAGTTGAAAAGCAGCTTGTAATTTTACAAGAAGCTGCGATTCAGAATGAAAATTTATTTGATAAATTAATGGAAGTAACCAAGGTCTGTTCTTTAGGACAAATAACAGAAGCTTTATTTAAAGTTGGTGGACAATACAGAAGAAATATGTAAACAACTAATGAACAATTATTTGAGCGTTACCGATAGAATCTGCAACACAAATTCATAGTAGTTTCTTGAAATAAATAAAATAATTTCTGAAATAAAACCTTGAATCAGGAATAAAAAGGTGAAATTTCATCAAACAATCTGCACAGTTTTTGCGAATTATTCCATTAAATTTTAATTTCAAAGCTTAAAACAAGTAGTTTTGGAGACAAAAACAGATAAAAGAATATTTTTGTTGACTTTTTTAATACATTCTTTAAACATTTTTTATAAATTAGCATATTAGTTTTATTAGTCTAGTGTTCTATGAAAAATAATTTAGCAAGTATGATGTGTTTAGATTTTTTTGTATCATCTGAAGATGAGCAAGATTATAGCGCTACAAAAGAACTAATAATACCTTCAAATGAGATTCAAACTCCTATAATTAGTTTCGATTTCTACATTAATTCTTTTACTACAGAAATAAATAAATTAAATAGAAAGAGGGATATTAATTATATAAAGGAATTTAGCAATAAGTTTCAATGGAATGATAATCTTGATGAAATTTTTAAAGATGTAGCGTTTGAAACAATTGTTCTTACCAACGAGAAACAAGAAATCTTATGGGTAAATGACGGGTTCAAGGAAATGACAGGCTACACAAAAACCTTTGCCTTAAAAAAAACACCGTCCTTTCTGCAAGGCAAGAATACATGTGAAGTAACTAGAAAAAGAATTCGAAACAAAATATTAGCAAACGAGCCTTTTAAAGAAATTGTCTTAAATTACAAAAAAGACAAAACTCCTTACAAATGCGAAATAAACGTATTTCCACTATCTCACAAAAATACTACGCATTACATTGCCTTAGAAAGAGCTATCTAAGCTAAATCTTATCATTCTTAACAAAGCAGGAATCTATTTCACGATAATTTAATTACTTTTATATTTTAAATATTTAAAGTGAAAAATAAAAAATTAATTAGCAAAGAACTAGAAGACTTTTACAATAAAGCATCTGAAGAAACTCGGCTAGAGAAAGGAATGGGTATTTTTGAGTTTGAGCGTATTAAAGATTTAATAGCTCAACATATTTCCACATCAAATAGAACCATTATTGATATTGGTGGTGGCACCGGAAAGTATTCTGAATGGTTAGCTAAAAAAGGCCATACTGTACATTTAATAGAACCTGTTTTAAAGCATATAAAACTTGCTGAAAAAAGAGCAAAAAAACTTCAAAATCCTTTTACTGTTGCCATAGGCGAAGCTCAAAACTTACCCTATAAAGACAATACTGCAGACTTAGTAATTTTACACGGACCTTTATATCATTTACAAAAAAGAGAAGATAGAGTTGCTGCAATTCTAGAAGCAAAGAGAGTGCTTAAAAAAGGAGGAATTATTTTAGGATTCGCAATTAATGCAACAGCTTCTACAGTTGTTGGTTTAATGAATGGTATGATTCACGCAAACACATTCTTTGATATGTGTAAAGAGGAACTAACTACCGGTATTCATAACGTACCAAAAGATTTTCCTTTTTTATTGGCAGATGCTTTTTACCACAAACCACAAGATTTAAAATTAGAGTTTTCAGAACAAGAACTCAACTTTATAAACCTTTTTGCAGTAGAAGGAATGATTTGGTTAGACAACGAATACTTTGCAAATATGATTGATAAGAAAAAATCAAAGACATTAAAAGCCTTGCAAAACCTTACGCAAAATGATGAGTATTTGTTACCTTTTAGTCCGCATATGATGATTGCTGTTAAAAAATAAAGTAGTTGGAAAACAAAAAAAAGCATTGGAATATTTGTAAGAAATGCAACGGTACTGGAAAAAGAACGAAACGTCTTTCTAAAAAAGTACAAGAGCAATATAAAATAACCATAGCACAATTTGAAAAATTAAACTCTAACAAAACACCTCCAAAGCGTCCAAAAGGACAAATAGATACTTGCTTAAACTGCAAAGGATCTGGTATCATTACAGCAGCTAACTTTCCGCTAGTAGCGGAAGAAAAATACCCACATGTTGCTATTATTGGAGGCGGAATTGGAGGCGTTGCTTTAGCTGTAGCCTGCCTGCATCGCGGAATACCTTTTACCTTGTATGAACGAGATGCTAATTTTAATGCGAGGTCTCAGGGTTACGGACTTACTTTACAACAAGCAAGTAAGGCTATCCAAGGATTAGGTATTTACTCTTTAGACGCCGGAATAACCTCAACCCGACATGTAGTGCACACAACAAATGGAAAAATAATTGGGGAATGGGGTGTTAGAAAGTGGGGAAGAGATAATTCAAAAGAAGCACCAAAACGAAAAAACATACACATTTCGAGACAATCTTTGCGCTTCGCTTTGTTACAACAACTAGGTACAGAAAATGCTATAAAATGGGGACATCAGTTATTAGATTTAAAAGAGGCTAAAAATGGCAATGTTGCACTAAAATTTCAAGTAAAAGGAGAAATAAAAAGCGTCATTACAAATCTCGTGGTTGGTGCGGATGGTATTCGAAGCACTGTAAGAAAACAAGTGATTGGCAACGCTATTACTCCACTAAAATATTTAGATTGTATTGTTATTTTAGGTATTTGCGCATTAGAAAAATTAAAAGACATTGCGTCTTCTTTGCTAGATTCAGCTACTGTATTCCAAACCGCAAATGGTAATGAACGTATCTATATGATGCCATATAGCAAAGATGCGGTAATGTGGCAACTGAGTTTCCCTATGCCAGAAAAAGAAGCAAAAGCGCTAAGCGCGAGAGGATCAAAGGCATTAAAAGAAGAAGCTTGCCGCAGAACACAATGGCACGATCCTATTCCTCAAATTTTAAAAGCTACCCCAGAAGCACAAGTTTCTGGATATCCTGTGTATGACCGCGCACTGCTTACACCAATATTCTTAGAAAAAGCAACGAATGTTACTCTTATTGGAGATGCTGCACATCCTATGAGTCCATTTAAAGGGCAAGGCGCAAACCAAGCGTTGCTGGATGCACTTTCATTAGCCAGAATGATTACAAAAAAATGTAACCCAGGAACTAATTGGAGAACAATCAACATCAAAAAAAATATCTTAAACTCTTTTGAAGCTGAAATGATAATACGAAGTGCATCTAAAGTAGTAGCTTCAAGACAAGCTGCAAAGCTATTGCATTCTACAATTGTACTAAAGGAAGGTGATGGCCCAAGAGGAAAACACCGAGATAAATAAGAGGAAGAATAGCACTGTTAAAATAAAAGACTAAAAATGATTGAAAAACTAAAAAATAGCGACTTAAAAATAGCTAAAAAAATGCACCTTGTTTTTCAAGCATCCTATAAAGTAGAAGCTAAGATATTAAATGCTACAAATTTCCCTCCATTAAAAAGAACGCTAGAAAATTATACAGAAAGTAATACTGAATTTTACGGGTATTCAATAAAAGAGGTGCTTGCTGCAGTTGTTGAAATTGACACCAACAACAACCGCATACTTATAAGAAGTTTAGTAGTACACCCAGATTTTTTTAGACAAGGTATTGCAGGAAAGTTACTAATATTTGTTTTCGAAACCTTTCAATCGAATTTATTTGTAGTTGAAACAGGCCTTGAAAACGGACCAGCTAAAAAATTATATGAAAAATTTGGTTTTGTAGAAGTGCATCAATGGGATACGAACCACGGAATAAGAAAAATAAAATTTGAGAAGCGCACGTTTTAACGGACTGCCTTTTTTATTATTAAATGAAGTGTTTAAAATAAATAACAGTACTGGTAAACCTTATTTTCTCCACTTAATACCACAGCCAACACTCGGTTTCTGGTTTTCTAAAACCTCTTTATTTTCAAGCAAATTATCCATCACATTTCGAATATCTTTTCCTGATACTTGTTTTCCATTTCCAGGTCTAGCAGCATCTAATTGTCCATGATAGACCGATTTTAAATCAGCATCAAAAACATAAAAATCTGGCGTGCAAGCTGCATCGTACGCTTTTGCAACCTCCTGACTTTCATCATATAAATATGGAAAAGGATAGTTTAACTCTTTTGCAACCTGCTGCATCAATTCCGGTCGGTCTTCTGGGTAGTTCTCAATTTCATTGCTACTCACCGCTATAAACTGTATGCCTTTTGCTTGGTATTCATTTGCCATTTGCACCAATGCTGTATTTACATGAATTACAAACGGACAATGATTACAAATAAACATAATTACAGTTCCTTTTTCTCCTTTTGCCTGCGCTAAAGAGAGAAAGGTATTATTTACTGTGTTTATTAAGGTAAAATCTGGTGCGATTGTACCTGTTTTAAATTCGTTGGATTCTGTTAGGGCCATTTGTTAGTTTTTAGTTTCTAGTATTTAGGTTTTAGGTTTTAGGTTTCCTTAAGAATGAAAACCTACACTTCTTGTGCCAATGCCTTTGCACAGATATAACCACCTGTCCAAGCATTCTGAAAGTTAAAGCCACCTGTTACGGCGTCTATATTTAAAACTTCACCCACAAAGAAAAGGTTGTTGTGTTTTCTGCTTTCAAAACGTTTAAAATTAATTTCTTTTAAATCTACACCACCAGCGGTTACAAATTCTTCTTTAAAAGTAGTTCTACCGTTTGCATTGTAAATTCCTTTTGTAAGCTGATTTGCTAATTTTTCTAATTGAGCATTATTTAAATCTGCCCAATTTTGGGTTTTAGAAATATCAGAGAACAAAACAAAACGCTCCCACAATCTTCTAGAAACTTCTGTAAAAGGCGATTTTAAAATAACTGTTTTACGAGGTTCTTTCTTTTTTAAATTCAGTAAAACATTTAAAACTTTGTCTGTAGGTCTAGACAACCAATTAACTTCTACATTGTATTGATAGTGTTTGTCTGCCAAAATTCTTGCGCCAAAAGCAGATAATTTCAATATTGCCGGGCCACTCATACCCCAATGTGTAATTAACAGCGGACCAGATGCTTCTAATTTTGTTCCAGAAATAGTTACTGTTGCATTTGGTACAGAAATTCCTAATAAATCTACCAATCTCTTATCGTTAATATTAAAGGTAAATAAAGAGGGTACTGGAGCTACAACTGCATGGTCTAAAGTTTCGCACAATTCCCATACTTTTTTAGAACTTCCTGCAGCAATTACCAATTGGTCTGCTTCAAAGACTTGCTCTTTTGTATGAATACTCCACGTATCATCTTGCTTTGTTACCGTATTTACTCCGTGATTTGTCAATACTTTAATCCCTAAAGTATCTACTGATTTCTGAAAACAATCTATAATAGCCTGACTTGTATTTGCTTCTGGAAAAACACGATTATCACCTTCAATTTTTAATGGTACCCCACGATCATCAAACCACTCAAACGTATCGCCTGTCATAAATTGATGAAAAGGCCCTAATAATTCTTTTTCTCCTCTTGGATAAAATTTCACCAATTCCTTTGGTTCAAAGCACGCATGTGTAACGTTGCATCTTCCCCCTCCAGATATCTTTACTTTCTGTAAGACTTCTTTTCCTTTTTCAAGAATAGTAACATCTAAATCAGGGTTACTTTCTTTGGCATTAATCGCCGTAAAATATCCTGCTGCTCCACCTCCAATAATTACTATTTTCTTCATTTTTTATGTTTTAGACTGCATTTTTTAATTCTAAAGTTAGAAAATTGTGCCGTCTTCTTGATTTATAAAATCATTTCTGAATAGGAAAGAATTGTTTCATATCCTTTATTTTTAAAATACGTTGGTGTTTGCTCATTTCCTGTTACCATAACAAAATCTCCACCCCAAGCACCTAAGCTTTTTATTTCTCCGAAATAATCAGAGAATAATTTTTCTTTTACTGGTTTTAATTGAATAATTGAACTAATGATTTGCTCATGCGCCACAATCAATTTATTGAATTCTGCAACGGTACTTGCTTTTAAAAACTGCTCTGAAATAGCTGAAATTGCAACAATTTCTTTCTGAAAATCAAGACCACTTTCTCTAAATTTAGCAATACCTTCTTTAGAATCTTGTTTCTGATTTAAATGCACAAAAAACAAATTCTCCTTAAAACTAGGATTGAATACCACCTGCGCTACTACTGGTTTTTTATCTTCAATTTGATAAAATATAGGTGTATTATTCTGTGCGCATGCTATATCATAACCACTTCCTTTAAAAGAGTTCCACAATAACTGAAAAGCATCTACTTGTGCCCATTTAGCAATAGAATTTATTAAGGTTGATGAAGTTCCTAATCCCCAATTTCTTGAAAATGTTAGATTTGTTTTTACAATAAATCCTGATGCTGCATTTAAAAAATCTGGATTTACTTTTTTAGCTTCTTTTAGAATATCTAATAAGGTCTCTGCAATTACCTCTGCATTGCCTTCTTTATTGGAATTAAAACTACAGCTTACCAAGCGTAATTTTTTTAAATCGAAAACTGCTTCAAACCAACAATCTCCTGAATGCGTAAAACTTCCCCAAATAATTTGCGGTTCTGGTATGCTTTCTACTAACAGGTCTTGTCCAAATTTTGTTGGCAAGGCTAAAGACTTTGCTCCGTCTAAGACCAAGTATTCACCAGTTAATAAGAGTTTTCCGTTTGAGTAGTAATTTTTCAAAATTTTTATTT
>Ga0209502_10001695_pt1 | contig 19533 bp, 20 predicted proteins | sample ArcticOcean_MG_C_10_FD_187442 | JGI IMG/M metagenome (GOLD analysis project Ga0209502, IMG submission 187442) | Marine microbial communities from western Arctic Ocean - ArcticOcean_MG_CB11_90 (SPAdes) (version 2) | ecosystem: Environmental > Aquatic > Marine > Oceanic | place: Arctic Ocean... | reverse complement strand
ATTTTTTTGCAATAATTAGTCCTAAAACTCTATCTCCTAGAAATTCAATCTTCTCGTTGTTATTTTTTGAGTCATAGCTTTTATGAGTTAAGCTTTTTATTAAAATTTTGGAATCTGTGAACTTAAACTTTAATTTTTTTTCAAGATTTGTAGAGCTTATTTTCATTAATTAATTCTCTTAAAAAATCTATCAAATCTAATTGTTTTATGCCATTTCCAAAAATAAAAAATGCTACCAATTCTAAAATCAGATGAGAAAAAAATAAATTGGGCCTTGCCAACTAAATTATCTTCATGGACATAGCCTACACTAGTTAAGTATCTACTATCTTTTGAGCAATCTCTATTATCCCCTAAAAAAAAATAATGTTTTTCTGGAACGTTAAAAACATCAGAATTTTGAAAACTATAGTTTTTTAAATATACTGTATTATGGATTTTTCCATTAGGAAGTTTTTCCTCAAATGTATTAACTTCTATAGTTTGCTTGCCACAATAAATAATATCAGTTTTAGAAATCCTAGATTTCAGTATTTGATTGTTGTTTAAAAATATATCACCACTGATGAATTGAATTGTGTCTCCAGGTAAGCCTACTAGTCTTTTAATATAATCAGTTCTGTTATCTGCTGGCGTCTTAAAAACTATTACATCACCAGCTTTTGGTGTATTTGAAAACATTCTACCTTTAATAATCGGCGGACTAAATGGAAACGAGTGCTTACTATATCCATATGAATATTTTGTAACAAACAACCTATCTCCAATTAACAAAGTTGGTTCCATTGAGGATGAGGGGATATAAAAAGGTTGGATAAAGAGCGATCTTATAACTATCGCTATAACCAATGCATAAAAAATTGTTTTGATATTATCAATTATAATATTTTTATCTATTTTCATTTTTTTTGTAAAATAACGTAGGCAATAGAATATTTTTTTTCATCTGAAATTGATAGAAAGAAATTAAATGAAATTATTTTAAATTGTTTTTTAACAATTTTCTTAATTTTTTCATTAATTACGAAAGATGGTTTGCCAAGTTTATCATTAACTATTGATATATCATTATAGTTAAGATCGTCTCTAAAGCCAGTTCCAATAGATTTTACAAAAGCTTCTTTAGCAGCAAATCTTTTTGAATAATAACCTTTTTTATCTCTTATCTTATTTGCAATTAAAATTTCTGAATTAGAAAATATACGTTTAATAAAAAGTTTATTTTTTAATAATTTACTGATTCTAGAATTTTCAACAATATCTACACCTATGCCTAATATTTTCATTTTTATGTATTAGATATCTTTTTAAATCTTTTAATCGTGTTTTTTAAACCGTGGACTATAGATTCACCTATAATGAAATGACCTATGTTAAATTCCTCAATTTCTTTAAGTTTAGATAAAATAGCAGTAGTTTTGTAATCAAGTCCATGACCAGCATGAACTTCGATCCCAATTTTTTTTGCAAGTTCACAGCACTTCTTAATTTTATTGTATTCGTAAATATAATTTTTTCTACTCTTAATTAAATTTGAAATTTTTCCAGTATGTAACTCTACACAGTCAGCATTCAATTCTTTGGCAATCTTGATGTCATTTAAATTAGGGTCAACAAATAAACTTGTTCTAATTTTATTTTTGTTGAATTTATCAATAATTTTTCTAATTTTATTTAAGTTTTTTGATAAGTTTAAACCACCTTCAGTAGTTACTTCTTTTCTATTTTCTGGAACTAGACAGATAAAATTGGGTTTATTTTTTAGAGCTATCTTTAATATATCTTCATTCAATGAAATTTCTAAATTAGTTATAATTTTTTTATTTTTACAAATTTTAAGAACGTCTGAATCTCTTATGTGCCTTCTATCTTCTCTTAAATGTATTGTGATAGAGTGAGCTCCACATTCCATGGCATGCTTAGCAATGGTAAAAGGATCAGGGTGAGATGAACCTCTTGCATTTCTAACTGTTGCTACGTGATCAATATTAACACCTAGTCTTTTCATTTTATAAATCTACTCCCAGGTACTGTAATAGGTATTTTTTTGAGTGCCTCTGGAAGGTTATTTTTTTTAAATGTAGGAACATCAATTTTCATATGTGAAATAATATTTTTTTTTATCTTTAAAGATTTTTTGGTTGATCTATCTATGATTGATGCAAATCCAATAAGTTTAGCACCTGCCTTAGTAATCAATTTTACACACTCTAGACCTGATTTACCTGTTGTTATAACGTCTTCAATGATAAGAACTTTTGAACCTTTTTTAATATGAAAGCCTCTTCTTAATATAAATTTACCATCAACTCTTTCACAAAATATAGTTTCTTTCTTCAAGAGTTTACCAATTTCATATCCAATAATTACCCCACCCATTGCAGGGGCTAAAATTAAATCTATAGACTTAAAATTTTTTTTAATTTTTTTAGCTAGTGAAGAGCAAACATCTTTTGCTAAATGTGGAAAACTTAACAATTTTGCACATTGAATATACTTTGGGGAATGCAATCCTGAAGAAAGTACAAAATGACCCTCTATAAGTGCGTTAGTTTTTTTTAAAATATTTAAAGATTTTTCGTGTGAAAGCATTACGTTCCTTTAACCAGTTATCCTCGTGTCTAATGATTTTAAATTTTATCTCCTTTTGTTTTAACTCACTAATAAAATTTGTAAAGTTCTTCAAGTCTCTTATAATTAAATTAAATTTAAAATTAATATACTCTTTAGACTTTTCTTTCATTTCAACACTGGAGATATTTAGGCTATGTTCACCAAGTAAAGTTGTAATCTCACCTAGTTTTCCCGGTTTATCAGGTAGAGAAATCCATAGAGTAGTATTGTATTTTTTAATTCTTTGGGCCTTCTCTTCTCCTTTTTTATACCAATATTTTCTAATTGCTGATCTTGCTTTTCCAGTTTTTGTAACAGGTATCCAGTGCAATGAAGGTGATTTATTTTTAGAAGTAATAATATCTACGACATCTCCATTATAAAGAATGCTTTGTAACTCACTGTCATTACCATTAATTTTACAGGCTACAGTGCTATTACCGATTTTGGTATGAACAGCATATGCAAAATCGATTGGTGTGGCATCTTTCGGTAATTTAATTACAGATCCTTTTGGGGTGAAACAAAAGACATTTTCCTGAAACATTTGTAGTTTGGTGTACTCATAAGAGTGCTCTGGGTTTTCATTCTTATCAATAATCTCAACTAAATCGGCAAGCCAGTCATACTCTTTCCATGTTAAGGAGTTGAATTTTTCAGAAGATTTATACTTCCAGTGAGAGGCAATACCTCTTTCTGCATATTCATGCATTTGCAGCGTTCTAAGTTGTATTTCAATTGGCCTTCTATTGGGACCTATAACTGAAGTATGCAATGATTGATATTTATTAATTTTAGGAGACGAAATGTAATCTTTAAATTTTCCTGGTATACAGTTCCATTCTTTATGAAATATACCAAGTGCTTTGTAGCAGTCTTCAACGCTATCAAGTATTATTCTAAATCCAATGATATCTGAAATTTGCTCTAGTGATATTCTTTTTTTTTGAACTTTTCTCCAAATAGAAAATGGTGTTTTTTCTCTACCAATAATATCAGCATTTATTTTGTGTTCATTTAACAATCCACTGAATTGCAATGAGATTGCATTAAAGCTATTTACTTTATCATCCTTAATTTTATCTAATCTTTTCTTTATAAGTTTTCTTGCGTTATTATTTAAAACTTTAAAAGATAAATCCTCTAGCTCATCTCTAATTGTATGCATACCCATTCTGTCTGCTAATGGTGCATAAATTTCCATAGTTTCTTTTGCGATACGTTCTTTTTTTTCAATTTTTGAAATTGCTTCGATTGTTCTCATATTGTGTAGTCGATCAGCAATTTTAACAAGTAGAACTCTAATATCTTTTGAAGTCGCTATAATTAATTTTCTAAAATTTTCCGCTTTTGATGTTGATGTAGCTTGATTTTCAAAGACTGAAATTTTTGTTACACCGTCAACTAAATCAGCAACTTCTTGCCCAAACTCATTCTTTATAGTTTCATAAGTAGCATATGTATCTTCAATGGTGTCATGCAGCAGTCCTGTTGCTATCGTTGCACTATCTAGCTTTAGTTCTGTTAATATATTTGCTACAGCTATAGGGTGAATTGAATATGGGTCGCCAGAATCACGTTTTTGATTTTTGTGTGCTTTAACAGCAAAATTATAAGCTTTATATAATTTTTCAGGATTTAAAAATTTATTATATAATTTAACTTTGTTTATTAATTCTTCAGAATTAAGCATGATCGATTATAACATTAATTTATATTTGTTTAATAGACCTTAAGTCCTTAACCGGCAAAGAGTTGATTAAATTAACTATATTAATCTTAGATTTTGGATGTTTCCATGATTTATCTACTTCAAACAAGGGTAGTAACACGAAGTTTCTTTTGCTCATCCGAGGATGTGGCAAAATTAATTGGCTATTTTTTTCATTTAATATCTTTTTATCATAATCAATAATGTCAATATCACATACTCTTGGTGCATTTTTTTTACCCCTAACTCTTCCCAATTTTAATTCTATTAAATTGCAAATTTTTAATAAGTCAAGTGGTGTTAAGCTTGTTTTTATTTTTATAATAATATTAATGTAATTAGGCATAGAGGGGTCTGGCCAGGATTCAGATATATAATTAGATGAAGATTTTAAAATTTTTATTTTATATTTTTCTAATTCAACTTTAGTTATTTCAATATTTCTAATTTTACTTCCTAAATTTGATCCTATGGCTAAATAGGCAAGATTAGCTAGATTTTCTGATATGTCTTGCTTTTTCACGATTCCAATCTCTATTTTTTTTAGTAGCTCTTTTATCAAATTGCTTTTTACCTTTGGCCACAGCTATTTCAATTTTAGCCTTACCTTTTTTAAAATACATCTTCGTTGGAACGAGTGTTAAGCCGTCTCTCTGCATTTTCCCAATTAATTTATTAATTTCTTTTCTATTTAATAAAAGTTTCCTTTCATCCATTGGATTATGATTTGAATAACTGGCCTGTTTGAAAGCTGCAATATGAGAATTAATCAAAACTATTTCACCATCTTTTTCTACAGCATATGAATCTGCTATATTAACCTTACCGTCTCTTATTGACTTTATCTCTGATCCTTTGAGTACAATTCCTGCCTCTATTAATTCTTCAAAAAAATAATTAAAACTTGCTTTTCTATTTAAACAAATAATTTTTAAACCAGGATTGGTTTTCTTGTTCATTAGAGTAGATTTGCTGACACTAAAGCTTTTTTAACAGCTTCCTTAGTTGGTTCTGTAACTTTTACCAAGGGTAATCTAACATCATCCCCACATAAACCTAAAAGTTTTGCGGCATATTTAACTGGGCTTGGGTTACTCTCAATAAACATAGAATTATGAATTGGCTGGAGTATCTTGTCTAACCTGGCTGCTTCTGATTTATCATGATCAGATTCTATTATTGAAGCTTTTTGAAAATCAGAACAAAGTTTTGGAGCGATATTCGCTGTTACACTGATAGCGCCTACGCCACCTCTTTTATTAAATTCCAAAGCATTATCGTCATTACCTGTAAGTTGAATAAAGTCATTTCCCATTTTATTTTTTTGTTGATCAACTCTATCAAGATCACCTGTTGCATCTTTAACGCCTACAATATTTTTTAACTCAAACAACCTAGCCATTGTATCAATGGACATATCGATTACAGATCGTCCTGGAATATTGTAAATTAGAATAGGTATACCAATCTTGTCATTAATCGCTTTATAGTGTTGGTATAAACCTTCTTGAGTTGGTTTATTATAATAAGGAGTAACAACTAAAGCCGCATTTGCACCCACTTTTTCTGCGTGAGTAGTTAGAGAAATGGCTTCTTTCGTAGAATTAGAGCCAGTGCCAGCTATTACTATATTTTTTCCATTACTTTCTTTAATGCATAATTCAATAACTTTTTGATGTTCGTCATGGCTTAATGTTGGGGATTCTCCTGTAGTTCCGGCAGGAACTAAGCCATTAGTTCCATTGTTAATTTGGAAATGAATGAGCTTAATATAAGCTTCTTCATCAAGCTTATCATTTTTGAACGGGGTTATTAAAGCAACGTTTGATCCTTTGAACATAAATACTTATAACATAGTTTAGAGATTCATTTAGTAAATTTATGCATAGAAATATATTTTTTTTTATAAAATCATTATTATTAAGCTCAATAGTAATAGGAAATTTATATGCCGCTGAAATATCAATAATACCTTTAAAAAAACCTATTTTAATCGGAGAATCTCAGAGTCAAAAGATATCACAAAGTATTCTTAAACCTAAATCTAAACCCTCTAAAAAAGTAGAAAAAATTGTAACCACAATTATTAAAAAAGAAGTAAAAAAAATTACTTTTTTAACTCCAAAAAGCAAACCGCTAGTTTTTAAAAAATCAAAATCTATAGTTAAGGCACAGTCAAAATATTATAGTAAAAAAGATTATACTGTTGCAAAAAAATCTATTCAGGCTATGGAAAAAAGCCAGTGGTCGACAGCTTTATCATTATCTAAAAAAGCAAAAGATAGCTCTATACATAATTTCATTACTTGGAGACACTTGTTAACCACGGGTAATCAAGCTAGTTTTTATGACTATATGGCCTTTATCAGAACTAATAAAAATTACCCTAGAATTAATAGAATTCGCTACTTAGCTGAACACAAACTATCTACTGATAAAATCTCACCAAAAAAAATAATAGATTGGTTTGATACTAATAAACCTTTAAGTGGTTATGGAAAATTAATACTGGGAGAAAGTTTTATACAAACTGGTAATATTGAAAAAGGAAAATCTCTAATTAAAGATGGATGGATAACCGCAGATCTAAATAGATCTAATATGAAATTTTTTAGAAAAAAATATAAAAAATATTTAAATGCAGATGACTATATTAAAAGAGCAGACTATTTAGCTTGGGAAGGTAAATCTTGGGACTTAAAAAGAATGCTAAGATATTTACCTAAAGACTATGAATTACTTTATACGGCTAGGCAAATTTTAATGAGTAAATCTTATGGTGTAGATAATGCTATTAAGAATGTTCCAACAAAGCTTAAAAATGATGCTGGATTAAATTATGATCGACTTAAATGGAGAAGAAAAAGAGGAAGAGTAGATGATTCTTTAGAGATTATTTTTAAAGTTAGAAATAATAAAGATTATTTAGTTAGGCCAGATAAATGGTGGACTGAAAGAGCAATTATGGCAAGAGCTCTTATTTATAAGAAAAAATATGAGTCTGCCTATAAAGTGGCAAGCAAACACAGTCTTGATAAAAGCCCAGAATTTGCTGAAGCTGAATGGATGAGTGGATGGATTGCTTTAAGTTTTTTGAATGATCCTATTTTAGCAATAGATCATTTCAATAACTTTTATCAAAACGTAAGTTATCCTATAAGTTTATCTAGAGGTGCCTACTGGCTTGCAAGAGCATATGAAAAAATTGGTGATAAAAAGCAATCTCAGCAATGGTATGAGGAAGCAACTAAGTATTTAACAACATATTATGGTCAATTAGCTCATTTAAAAATTAAACCTAATGAAAAATTTGAACTTGAAGAACAACAAAAAATTACAGATGAATATAGAAAATACTTTTATAAGAATGACTTAGTAAAAATTGTTTATCTTTTAGATGAATTAAATAAAGATAAGTATACAAAAAATATTTTAAAACATATTGCTAATGATAATATTGATAGTGGTAGCGAGATTTTAGCTGCAGAATTAGCATCCAATATATCAAGATATGATTTTGCAATACAAATTTCAAAATTAGCCTCATATCAAAAAAGATTTCACAATGACTTTAGTTACCCAATAATAAGCACGCCTAAATATGTAAATGGTAGAAAAATACCTGAGACAGCATTTATACTTTCATTAATTAGACAAGAAAGTGAATTTGATATGACGGCTAACAGTCATGCGGGTGCACAAGGTTTAATGCAATTGATGCCTTACACTGCAAAACTAGTTTCTAAACAAGCGAAGCTTCCTTATTCAAAATCAAGATTAACATCTGATCCTGAATATAATATCAATCTTGGATCTCATTATATAGCGGGATTAATTTTACAGTATGATGGTGCCTACCCTTTTGCCACAGCAGCATATAATGCAGGTCCAAAAAGAGTTAAATATTGGAAAAAAATAAATAAAGATCCTCAAAAAAATCAAGTTGATTTTGTAGATTGGGTTGAGTTAATTAAATTTAAGGAGACGAGGAACTATATTCAGCGTGTTATGGAAAACTATAATGTCTATAGATATATTTTGGAGAAAAAACCTATTCAAATGAAAGACTTCTTTAAAGATCATCCCTTATTTTAATGGCGGAAGCGGTGGGATTCGAACCCACGGTAGAGTTACCCCTACGGCAATTTAGCAAACTACTGGTTTAAGCCAACTCACCCACGCTTCCACTCGCATATGGATATAACCGATTGTATTGAATTTTCAATATTTATAAAGTAATTCTTGATTTATATTATGAAAAATAAGTATTCTATATTTTCTTTAATCAAAAATGCTTTTTCTTATCATGAGAATTGGCAAAAAGCCTGGAAAGATCCAGTTATAAAAAAAGAATACGATGCAATTATTATTGGTGGTGGTGGTCATGGTTTAGCTACTGCTTATTATTTAGCTAAAAAACATAATATGAAAAATATTGCTGTTGTTGAAAAAGGCTGGATTGGTGGTGGTAACACTGGAAGAAATACTACCATTATAAGATCTAATTATTTATGGGATGCAAGTGCTGGTCTTTATGATCATGCATTAAAACTATGGGAAGGTTTATCTCAAGAGATAAATTATAATGTAATGTTTAGTCAAAGAGGTGTGATGAACCTTGCTCACAATTTACAAGATATTAGAGATTTAAAAAGAAGAACACATGCTAATAGATTAAATGGTATTGATGCCGTTTATTTAAGCACAGAAGAAGTTAAAAAATTTTGCCCTATTATCAATACGTCGCCTGATATCCGTTACCCAGTATTAGGTGGAACTCTACAAAGAAGAGCTGGTACCGCAAGACATGATGCGGTTGCATGGGGATATGCTCGAGGAGCAGATGAAATGGGTGTTGATATAATTCAAAATTGTGAGGTTAAAGGAATTAAAAGAAATGGTGATGAGGTTGAAGGAATAGAAACTACTAGAGGATTTATAAAAACTAAAAAAATTGGTATAGTTGCTGCTGGTCATTCAAGTGTTCTAGCTAACATGGCTGGTTTACGATTACCTTTAGAAAGTAAACCACTTCAAGCTCTAGTCTCAGAACCAGTTAAACCAATTATTGATACAGTTGTAATGTCTAACGCTGTTCATGCTTATGTTAGTCAATCTGATAAAGGTGAACTTGTAATAGGCGCTGGTACAGATGATTATATTTCTTATTCACAAAAAGGAAGTCACGATATTGTAGAAGGAACCTTAAATGCAATTTTAGAACTCTACCCAATTTTTAGTAGAATGAGAATGCTTAGACAATGGGGTGGAATTGTAGACATTTGTCCAGATGCAAGTCCTATTATCAGTAAAACAACTATCAAAGGTTTATACTTTAACTGCGGTTGGGGAACAGGTGGATTTAAAGCAACACCTGGATCAGGTGATTTATTTGCTCATACAATTGCAAACGATGAGCCTCACAAACTTAATGCTGCTTTTAACTTAAACAGATTTATTAGTGGTGACCTTGTTGATGAACATGGTGCAGCGGCGGTAGCTCATTAATGTTTTTGATTACCTGTCCTTTTTGCGGTGAGCGAGAACAAAGCGAATTTAAAGCTGGTGGAGAAGCTCACATTGAAAGACCAAAACAACCCACAGAATTAAGCGACGATGAATGGGCTGAATACTTGTTTATGAGAAAAAATATTAAAGGAGTTCAATTTGAAAGATGGAACCATACACATGGATGTAGAAAATGGTTCAATGTAGTTAGAGATACCTCTAATGATGAAATAAAATTAGTTTATAAAATGGGTGAAAAACCACCAACAATCTAATCTATGTCAAAAAATTTAAGAGTAAAAACTAGCAAGTTTATCGATGAAACCTCAAGAGTTTCGTTTAAATTTAATGGTAAAGACTATTATGGTTTTAAAGGTGATACTTTAGCCTCAGCTCTATTATCAAATGATGTTCATTTAGTTGGAAGAAGCTTTAAATACCACAGACCAAGAGGAATAATGACCGCTGGCTCTGAAGAGCCCAGTGCAATTGTACAAATAAATGACAATACAGATTTAACTGAACCAAACGTTAGAGCTACCGAAATTGAGATCTATGACGGCTTGGAGGCAACAAGTCAAAACTGTTGGCCTAGTGTAAACTTTGATATCGGTGGAATAAATAATTTTATGTCCCCTCTTTTACCTGCTGGATTTTACTACAAAACTTTTATGTGGCCAGCTAGTTTCTGGGAAAAATATGAGTATGTCATAAGGCACTCTGCTGGACTTGGAAAGTCACCAACAAAGCCAGATCCAGATATTTATGAACATAAGTATGTTCACTGCGATGTACTTGTTATTGGTGCTGGTATTACTGGGATTATGGCTGCGAAAACTGCTGCTAAAAATAATTTAAAAACTTTATTACTTGATGAAAAAAATGAAATTGGTGGATCTACAATTTATCAAGATTCTGAACATGTTAAGATAAATGATCAAAGTTCATCTACTTGGTTAGAAAATGAAATAATTGAATTAGAAAAATTAGATAATTTAGAAATTAAAACAAGAACAAGTGTTGCCGCATATCATGGTTATAATTATCTATTAGCTAGGGAAAACCTTACAGATCATCTATCTAAAGGAGAAAAACAAAACAAAGTAAGACAAAGATTATTAAAGATTAGAGCTAAAAAAGTTATTGTTGCTACTGGTTCTTTAGAAAGACCACTTGTGTTTAATAACAATGATAGACCTGGCATTATGCTTTCATCTGCTGTGAAAAAATATGCAGATTATTATGGTGTAGCTACTGGTCAAAAAAATATTTTCTTTACGAACAATGATACAGCTTACGAAAATGCAATTTCATTAAATAAAAAAGGAATTAATGTTGAGGCAATTATTGATATTAGAGAACAATCTAATTCAGAGTTTACTAAAGAAGCTGAAAACTTAGGGATTAAAATTTATAGATCTCATACAGTTGTTGATACAAAGGGTTATAAAAGAATAAATAAAATTACTATTATGGAACTATCTAAAGATGGACAGTCTTTTACCAGTTCAAAAAAAATTACTTTAGATTGTGATTGCTTAGCTATTGCTGGTGGATGGACCCCTGCTGTTCATTTGTTCACTCAATCAGGTGGTAAATTAAAATTCAGAGATGAAGATCAAGTTTTTATACCTAATAAGTATCCATCAGATCAAATTAGTATTGGTTCTTGTAATGGTGATTTTGAACTTGATGACATAATTAAAAGTTTATCAAAAACTTTAAAAGAGTTTTTAAATATAAAAGAAACTGATTATGATGATTTGAATATCCAATGTCCAAAAGACAAAGAAATTAGAAATATTTGGTTATTACCTTCTGATAAAGTTTTAGGAAAAACAAAACCTTTTGTTGATTATCAAAATGATGCAACAGCTAAAGATATCAAGCTTGCCCTTAGAGAAGGGTTTAGATCTATTGAACACGTTAAGCGTTACACAACAACAGGTATGGGTACCGATCAAGGTAAACTTGGTAATATGCATGCATTAGGAATTATTGCTGAAACTGCTGGAGTTAAGATGGGAGAACTAGGTACAACAACATTTAGACCTCCTTACACACCTTTAACATTTGGAACTATTGTTGGAAGAAACGTAGGGGAATATTTTGATACATTTAGAAGAACTCCGATGAACGATTGGCATATCGAGCATGAAGCTGAATTTGAAAATGTAGGTCAGTGGAAAAGAGCTTGGTATTACCCAAAAAATAAAGAAACTATGCATGAGGCTGTTCAAAGAGAAAGTAAGGCTGCAAGAGATGGAGCTGGTATATTAGATGCTTCAACGCTGGGTAAAATTGATATTCAAGGAACTGATGCTTCAGAATTTTTAAATAGAGTTTATACAAACGCCTGGTCAAAACTTGCTATTGGTAAATGTAGATATGGCTTAATGCTTAATGAAGATGGTATGGTTTATGATGACGGCGTAACAACTCGTCTTGATGAAAATCATTATATTATGACAACAACAACTGGTGGTGCGGCTAATGTATTAGGCAAACTTGAAGATTACCTTCAAACAGAATGGCCTGAATTAGATGTCTACTTAACATCAGTTACTGACCATTATGCTACAGCTAGTGTTTGTGGTCCAAATAGTAAAAAAATATTAAATAAAATAATTCCTGATTTAGATCTATCTGATGAAAACTTTCCGCACATGTCATTTAAAAATGCAAAAATTGGTGATGTAAAATGTAGAGTAATGAGAATTAGTTTCACAGGCGAACATAGTTATGAAATTAATGTTCAAGCAAACTTTGGGAGATCTCTTTGGGAAAAATGTATGGAAGCTGGTGAAGAGTTTAATATTACTCCATATGGAACAGAAACCATGCACTTATTAAGAGCTGAAAAAGGATTTATTATTGTTGGGCAAGACACAGATGGCACAATGACACCAATAGATTTACAGATGGACTGGATTGTAAGTAAAAAGAAATATGATTTTATCGGTAAACGATCTCTTTATAGATCAGATACGATGCGTGAAGACCGAAAACAATTAGTTGGATTATTAACAGATAATCCAAGTGAAGTTTTAGAAGAAGGTGCACAGATAGTTGCAGATACTAATTTAAAAGCAGTTGAAATGCTGGGTCATGTAACATCAAGTTACTATAGCCCAAATCTAAATAAATCTATCGCTCTTGCGGTTGTTAGGGGTGGAAAAAATATGATGGGTCAAAAATTATTTATTCCGATGGAAAATAAAAATATTAATGTAACTATTGTTGATCCTGTATTTTTTGACAAAGAGAATGAGAGGTTAAATGCTTAATTATAATACATCTATAAAAGAAGATAAATCTTACCCAGATTTAGAGATGAAAGAAATTAAACCTATTATGAAACTAATCATAAGAGGCAAAACAAAAGAGTTTATTTCAGCTATTGGTAAAAATTTAAGTATGCTTTTGCCAACTAAAGCTAACACTTCGACATCGGGCGAGACCTTAACTGCATTTTGGCTAAGTCCAGATGAATGGATGTTAGTTTCAAACGAAGTTGTAAGTGAAGATACCAATACTTATGAGGTTGAGAATAGTCTAATTAACAATATTTCAAAGAATAACTTGGGTGCCATAACAGATGTTAGTGACCAATTTGTATTGATAAATATAAAGGGAAGTAAAGTTTTTGATCTATTTGCAACCGGATCACCATTTAACTTTAATGAATTTAAGAATAAAAAAGGCTCAGTTGTTCAAACTATATTGTCTCATATAGATGTTATTATACATCTTACGGAAATAAATGAGGTAAATTTATTAGTTAGACGGTCATTTTCTCAACATTTATACTCATGGTTGACTGATAGTGCGTCAAGGTTATAGACTTATACTCTACTAAATTCGATGTTATATGGGGTATATGAAAAAAATACTTTTAGTGGTGCTATTAGCACTTTTACCCTTCTCTCTTAACGCAGAATCTAAACTTAATCAGATTTTATCATCTGGTGAGTTAAAAGTTGGAACTACAGGTGACTGGGATCCAATGAGCATGAAAGACCCCGCTACAAACAAGTATGTTGGTTTTGATATTGATGTCATGCAAGAATTAGCAAAAGATATGGGTGTAGAAGTTACTTTCGTACCAACTGAATGGAAAACAATCGTTTCAGGAATAACATCTGGAAGATATGATGTTTCAACTAGTGTAACTAAAACTGCTAAAAGAGCATTAGTTGCGGGTTTTACAAATTCTTATTATAAATATGCAACAGTTCCATTAGTATTAAAAAAGAACCTTAAAAAATTTCCAACTTGGGAATCTTTAAATAGTGAAAAAGTTACTATTGCTACAACACTTGGAACATCTCAAGAAGCCAAAGCAAAAGAATTTTTTCCAAAATCAACATTGAAATCAATTGAATCTCCAGCTAGAGACTTTCAAGAAGTTTTATCAGGCAGAGCTGATGGGCATATCACTAGTTCTACTGAAGCAAATAAACTTGTAATTAAATATCCTCAATTAGCAATCGTTCAAGATGGTGGTAAAAATCCAGCTGTATTAGCTATGATGGTAGATCAAAAAGATCAAGTTTGGATTAATTATGTTAATCAGTGGATTGAAGTGAAAAAAGCTTCAGGCTTCTTTGATAGCTTGCTTAAAAAGTACGATTTAAAAAGCTTATAATACATTAGATATTTAAATTTAAATCTCTATAGTTTTAAAAGTGAAAAAAATAATTCTTTTACTTTTATTGCTATCACTTACATCGTGTACCGATCATGAATGGGGTTGGTACATACTCTCACCCAATAAAGTAAACGGCTTAACTAACTTAAAGTTTTTGTTAAGTGGAATGGGTGTAACAATCTATATCTCGGTAATTTCAATTATAATATCAATGATATTAGGTTTTATTGTTGCAATACCCTCTTTAGCAAAAAATAAATATCTTACTTATATAAACATTGGCTACGTTGAGATTGTAAGAGCAATACCTTTGTTGGTTCTAATCCTGTGGGTTTATTATGGTCTACCTATAATGACGGGACTAAGCTTTAGCCCATTTGTATCTGGAATTATTGCACTTGCAATTAGTGAAAGCGCTTTTCAAGCTGAAATTTTTAGAGCTGGAATTAATTCAATTAAAAAATCTCAATGGGAAGCTGGAAGTTCTTTGGGGTTAAGTTTTTATAAAAGGTTAAGGTTGGTAATACTTCCACAGGCAATAAAAAATGTTTTACCAGCATTAGGTAATCAATTTGTTTATGTTTTAAAAATGTCATCATTAGTATCCATCATTGGAATTGCAGATCTTACACGTAAAGCTAATGAACTTGTTGTATCTACCTATAGACCTTTAGAAATCTATACTTTTTTAATACTGGAATATTTAGTTTTAATATTAATTGTGTCTTATTTTGTAAGAAAATTAGAAAAAAGACTTGAGCAAGATGGCAATAATTAATGAATAAATTAGATAATACAAACTATGCAATCGATCTAGGTGACGGTGTAATTACGTTTAAAAATATTAATACGACACTCGGTTTTGTTAGATATAATGAGGAAGCCGAAGTTGAGTATATCTTTGTTAATCCAATGTTTAGACGTAAAGGATTGGGAAAAAAACTATTAAGTATTATTGAAGAAAAAACAAATCTTAAACCCACACCGCAAGATCCAATAAGTCCATTAGGTGAAAAACTCTTTAAAATTAACTAAATAAAGGTTAATTAAAATTCTGAGACACCAGGTAACAGAATTACCTATAATGAGCTTAATTTAACAGATAAACGTTTAGATTATTTTTGAAAGCTTATCTTTCATGGTTAGTTTAAGTTTTTTTAATGTTCTTAAATCATACCAAGTTTCTTGTCCTCTTTTTTGTTTTCTTACTTTTTCAGCGATATTTACTTTTTTTTTAAGATCTTTATGTTTTTCTTTAAATTTATAAGTGAAAATCATGATTTAATAACCTCATTCTCACACAGATACTGAAATTAATTAACATGAATTAAAACAGTAAACTTTGGATGTGACAGAGTGTAAGTAGTCTGGGGCACCGGGTAACAGAACGCCCCTTCTTGCTTTAATTTTTCTTTGATTTTCTGTAATCCCAAGGATAGTCGAACTTCATAGACCACATCCCTATTATATTAATTCTTGCATAATCCTCATCTTGGACAAACTTTTTAGAATATCTTCTGTAGGCAAAAGCATAACCACTTCTAACTAGATGGCTTGATAAACTTTCATTATTAACAAAGCATTCAGCTAGAGTTCTTTTGTACTGGTCTTTTCCTTCACTAATACATTCGACTTTATAATTAGCGATTTTATCAATTAAGATTTCTTTAGCGGTTACACCACATGGATCAATAATCCCTTGGTTAATACAGGTTTGTTTTAATTCAGGTGTATCAATCCCAGTAAATCTAATTTTTTCACCATTAAGATGAATAGTATCACCATCAACAACTTTTAATTCTTGTGATTTAACTTGATTAGAAATTAATAAAAATATTAGTGAAGAAATACTAATAAGTAAAATGACTTTTCTTTTGTTTAAAAACATTATTTAAAAAGTATCCAATGAATATGATTAGCACAATACCTATAAACCAATTAGTTACCATTATAGTATAAAATATATCTGCATAATCTCCACCTCTAATATTAATTACATACCAAAGAGATAAAAAGGGTAATGCTGATAATCTTAAAACACTTAAATAAAGACTATAGATAGGTTTTTTAACAGCTTGGAATACTGCTGTAGTAATAAAGAACACGGGATAAATGGGTGCAATTAATGCTGCGATTTTTAAATATATAGCACCATGAAATATAGCTTCTTGATTATCAGTAAATTGAGATACAAAAAATTCAGCACCAAAAAATAATATAACACCAGCTACTGCCATAAAAGATGATCCAAATAATAAAGCTTTAGAATATAATTCTCTTATACGATCATAATTTTTAGCACCAAAATTTTGACCCCCAATAGAAAGTACCGCCGTATTTAAACCAATTACAGGAAGTAAGAAAACTTGCTCTACCCTTAGAGCTGCACCATAACCAGCTGTTGCAAGATCACCAAATTGACCAATAAAATATAAAATATTAAAAATACCTACACCAATAAATAACATACTAAACATTATGGGTAGTGCTTGTGTGAACAATTCTTTTAATAACATTAATTTAGGAATAAAACATTTAATCGATAAATACTTTTTCAACTTACAAGAGTTGATTTTATAAGCTAAATAAAAAGTACCTACTGATTGAGCAATTACAGTAGCAATAGCAAGACCACCAATACCATAAGCTGGTACAATTCCGTATCCCCAAATAAATAAAGGATTTAAAAATATATTTAAAAAGAAACTAAATATTAAAACATTCCTATAACTTTTAGTATCTCCTTGCGCATTCAAAGCTCCATTTAGTGAGATTTGAATCATGACAATGAAAGTACCGTAAAAAATTATATCCAAATATTCTCTAGTTAAAGCTATGCCCACAGCGTCAGACCCCATTACCGTTAAAAGAAAATCAGATGCGTTTAATCCAAATAAAGTAACCACAACTGACGTGATCAATGCAAAGATTACGGATTGAGCGATTAACAATGAAGCTTTATTATTTTGTTTTGCACCTAGTAAATTACCAATACATGAGTTAGTTGCAGCACCAATACCAACACCGACAGCAATTATTACAAAATATATAGGAAATGATTTAGCGATAGCACTTATGGCTTCTGCTGAAATTCTACCTGCAAACCAGGTATCAACTAAATTATAAAATGTTTGAAATAATGAACCAACACTAGCTGGAATAGTTACTTTTTTAAGTAATGACCAAATTGGATCTTTTGTTAAATTTATAGATTTAGACAATTATTTTTCCTATTTAAATTCTTTTTGGAATATATGCTTTGAACCACTCTTTTTAGCAAGATTTATTTGTTTTTGTCTCATACGGAACCTACCCTTTTGAATTTCTGTTAAATTATAATGACAATTAGTGCATGAAACACCTTCTTCATATTTTTTTGACTTTTTATCTTTTGGTGACACTGGCTTTCTGCAACCACTACACATTGAATAAGTACCAGTTACTAACCCATGTTTAACACTGATTCTATTGTCAAAAACAAAGCACTCACCGTTCCATAAACTTTCTTTTTTCTTAACATTCTTTAAGTAGTTAAGAATTCCACCTTTTAATTGATAGACATTTTTAAAACCTTTTTTCTCTAAAAAAACAGAAGCTTTCTCACATCTTATTCCACCAGTACAAAACATTGCAATTGGCTTTGTTTTTTTTAGTTTATTTAAGTATTTTGGAAATTCTCTAAAATTATCAACATCAGGATTAATTGATCTTTTAAAAGTTCCAACATTATATTCGAATGGTTTTCTTGAATCTAAAACTAATGTTTCTTTATCATTAATTAACTTATTCCATTTTTTAGGGTCGACATGATTATCTTTTTTATTTTTTGATGACAAGGAAAGACCCATAGGGACTACTTCTTTTTTAATCTTAACTTTTGGTTTGTGAAAAGGTTGAAATTTACTTCTTGAAATATTTTCACTATCAAACTTTTTAAAATCTAATAACTTTTTAATCTTTGTGATAGTTGACTTTAGATCACTAGCTTTTCCTGAGATTGTTGCATTTACTCCTTCACTAGCTATAATTACTGTTCCTCGAATATTTTTTTTTATTAAAAAATCCTGTAGTAAAATCTTATTTTTTTTTAAATAAGTAAGTTTTTTAAATTTGTAAAAACCAAAAACATCGAACATTATAACACTCTACAAACAGTCATTCCGTCACCTAAAGGGACAATGATTTGTTCCACTCTTTTATCGTTTGCAACATAAGTATTAAAATCTCTAATATTTATTGTATATTTATCTAAATTATCTTCATCAGCGACTTCACCATGCCATAAAACATTGTCTATAATAATCAATCCACCTTTATCTAATAACTTCAGTGATCTTTCGTAATATTCTTTATAATTCATTTTATCAGCATCAATAAAAATCATATCAAATTTACTATTCTTTAATTCATCTAAACTGTCTAATGCAGGCTTAACAATTGTTTGAATTTTATTATCCAGATTGGCCTTTTTAAAAAAACTTACTGCAATCTTGTTGGTGTCTTTGTCTTTATCTAGTGCTGTAAGTTTGCCATCATCCGGTAATGCTAATGCTATAGAAAGTGCACTTAACCCAGTAAAAGTACCAATCTCAAGTACATTTTTAATGTTAGAAATTTTTATAATTAAATAAAGGAAATGACATTGAGATATAGCTACTTGCATTCTCTTAACGTCTCCAAGTGTATTGTTATAATCGATTATTTCTTGCTGAATGGGATTTAACTTTAAACTAAAGTTATTTATATATTTTTCAAGTTTTTCAGTAATTTCAAGGTTCTTACCCATGATATTAAAGTTTCTTCTTCAATATCTCATTTATTAATTGAGGATTAGCCTTACCACTTGAAGCTTTCATTGCCTGTCCTACAAAGAAACCAAATAGCTTTTCTTTACCATTCTTATATTCGGTAGCTTTTTCTCTGTTATCATTGATAATCTTATCAATTAAAGCTTCTAATGCTTTAGGGTCACTTTCTTGTTTTAAACCTTTTTCTTCAACAATTATTTGTGGATCTATGTCTCCATCCATCATTAATTCAAATATTGTTT
>Ga0209502_10001693_pt1 | contig 19549 bp, 23 predicted proteins | sample ArcticOcean_MG_C_10_FD_187442 | JGI IMG/M metagenome (GOLD analysis project Ga0209502, IMG submission 187442) | Marine microbial communities from western Arctic Ocean - ArcticOcean_MG_CB11_90 (SPAdes) (version 2) | ecosystem: Environmental > Aquatic > Marine > Oceanic | place: Arctic Ocean... | reverse complement strand
TCGTGCTAGGATTTTTTTGTGAATTAATTGTAATCATAAAAAAAGCGGATTAAATAATCCGCTTCCTATAAAGCACTTATGCATTATTTCGATTCTAAAGTTTTTTTCAAGCCAGCCAAACCATTATCCACCGTAACTTGAACAGCAGCCTTTGCTGTAGCATCATCCTGACCTTCTGGTATCGGAGGATTAAGCTTGTATGTTCTATAAAATCTTGCGGTCCACTGAATAATTGACTCGTTAGCATTAGCACCTTTTGAAACTATTATATATGCATTGAAATCTGTAAACGGCACTTTACCTTTTGTAATTTCAAACCTTATTTTTTTTAAGTCATCGTCAATCGACCTAAATTTTTCTTCAAGCTTATCACCTGACTCTAGGGTTAGTATTCGGTAGGTATCTTCACCTCTTTTTTCAATTTTTATATCTTTTACGGCTGGATGCCATTTATCAATTGCACTGAAGTCTTTAACTAAAGCCCATGCTTTTTCAACAGAAACATTAACTGTTACTGACTCTTGAACTTTTTGAGGTGTAGGACCATGTGCAAAAATTGACATGGAAAACATTAGTGTTATTAGGGCTAAAATAAAATTTTTCATCTGATAAATCCTTAGTTAATTAAAAATCAATTTCACATATTACTATAAAAACCTTACTGAAGTATAAAGTCCCCAAAAGATCGACTTTGAGTACCTGTTTTTATTTCTTTTATAAAAGTTAAATTTTTAAGGTCATATATAGAAACTGAATCACTACCCCAATTTGTAACTACTAGTAGATTAAACTCAATATTTATATCTAAATTTTCAGGGTTTTCGCCAGTCCTTATTTTTTTAAATTCTTGTTTCTTTTTAAGGTCAATAACACTTAATGAGTCATCTAGCGCATTAGTTACAAAACCTAAGTTATTATAAGTTTTTATATTGTATGGATGGTCGCCAACTCCGACTGTTGTGGTTGAAAAGCTCTCCAAGTTTATTTCAGTAACAGTATCATCATAAACATTTGCAACATATGCAAATTTTCCATTAGTAGAAATTCCAAAAGGATGTTTACCAACTTTTAATTTTTTGATTATATTGTAATTTTCTGAATTTATAATTTCAACAGTATTTTCATCTCTGTTAGTAATAAGTAAATAATTAAATTTTTTATTGAAAGCTATTCCTGATGGAGTCTTACCAACACTGAATGTATTTATAACTTTTAATTCTTTAACAGAAATTACTATAACTTTATTCTTAAACCAGTCTGTAACAAAAACTTTTGATTCTTCTGTGTTTGAGGCTAAGCTTAATGGGGCCGTATTTAATTTTATAGTCCTAATCACTTCATCTGTCTTTGTGTCTATAACAGATATGTCATCTGTTCCAACATTACCAATGAAAGCTAAATTACTATTTTTCAAAATAGTTATTCCTAATGGCGCGACTCCAACCTTAATTGATTTAGTCTTAATTAGGTTTTTAAGATCAATTATTGAAACTGTATTATCACCTTGATTTGTTATGTAAGCTTTTGGTGTAATATTTAACCTATTGAAATCATAAAAATAGTAAAGTGTAAGCATTACTATTATGATAATTGGGATAATTATTTTTTTTATAATAACCATAATTTGAAATCAAGCTTTTATTAAGTGAAGATTTGTGAAAAAATAAGAATAATACCTTAAGGATAACATTTATGATTGATATTGATGGATACAGGCCTAACGTAGGTATTATTATTATTAATGATGAACAAAAAGTTTTGTTAGCAAAGCGCTTAAATGAGAATGCTTGGCAATTTCCTCAAGGAGGAATTAATAACAAGGAGTCTGCAGAAGACGCAATGTATAGGGAATTAAAAGAAGAGGTCGGCCTTAATCGTAACCACATCCTTGTTATAGAGAAAACTAAAGGTTGGCTTCGATATGATGTCCCTAAGAACTGGATAAGAAATAATAGTCAGCAAAGGTACAAGGGACAAAAACAAGTTTGGTTCCTTTTAAAATTTGTTGGAGAAGATACAGATATTTTTTTAAGAAATACGACCAAGCCAGAGTTTGATGACTGGAAGTGGGTTAGTTACTGGATCCCACTTGAGAAAGTCGTTGATTTCAAGAAAGATGTTTATAAGAAGGCGCTGTCTGAACTAGAGGAATATATTTAATTTAGTTTCGCAATAATTGTTTCAGCATTTTTTACAGTTTGACCTAATTTTATTTTAATTTCTGAATTTAGCGGTAAATATAGGTCAACTCTTGAACCAAATCTTATAAACCCATATCTCTCCCCAGTTTCAACTTCATCTCCTTCTTCTGTGTAACATAAAATTCTCCTGGCAATTAAGCCTGCAATTTGAACACACGTTATAATATGGTTTGTTTTTGTTTTTATTGTAATTGCACACCTTTCATTTTCAAGCGATGCTTTTTCAAAGGCCGCATTTAAAAATTTACCTGGAAAGTACCATTTATTTATAATAGTTCCAGAAACAGGCACTTTGTTTGAATGAACGTTAAATACGTTCATAAAAACACTTATTTTGACTGATTTTTTCTTTTGATATGGGTCGATAGTCTCTTCAATTGCAATTACTTTACCGTCTGCTGCAGATATAATTAAATCACTATTTTTAGGTGTTTGCCTTTTAGGGTCTCTAAAGAATTGAAGTATGAAGATCGATAAAATCCAAGGCAAAACAGACCAAATTGGATGGTATGCCGCAACACATAAGCTTAATATTATGGCGGCACCAAGGAAAGGCCAGCCTTCTTTAGCAATTAGTGTGTATTTTTTGCTAACTTTCAATTAATTCTTTGACTTATCAACAATCTTTGTAATCCATGGCATCATTGAACGAAGAGACTCTCCAACTTGCTCAATCTGATGCTTCCTTTGTATTTCACGACGTGCTGGTAAATCTCCTACATTATTTACGAATTCCTTAGCAAATGATCCGTCTTGAATTTCACCTAGAATTTTTTTCATCTCAGCTTTTGTTTCTGAATTAACAATCCTAGAGCCTCTGGTTACATCTCCATATTCAGCTGTATTCGAAATAGAGTATCGCATGTTAGCAATACCACCCTCATACATTAAATCAACAATCAATTTTAATTCATGAAGGCACTCAAAATATGCCATTTCTGGTTCGTATCCAGCCTCAACTAAAGTTTCAAAACCTGCTTGAACTAAAGCAGTAGTACCTCCGCATAAGACCACTTGCTCACCAAATAGATCTGTTTCAGTTTCATCTTTAAAAGTAGTTTCTAAAATTCCAGTTCTTCCACCACCAATTGCCGAAGCGTAAGAAAGAGCAATATCTTTTGCGTTACCAGTTGCATCTTGTTGGATTGCAATTAAGTCTGGTATTCCACCGCCTTTAACAAATTCAGAACGAACGGTATGCCCCGGTGCCTTAGGCGCAATCATAATTACATTTAAATCCACCCTTGGTTTAATTTGTCCGAAATGAATATTAAAACCATGCGCAAATGCAAGTGTTGCACCTTGCTTTAAATTTGGCTCGATATTATCTGAATATATTGTTCCTTGAAATTCATCTGGTGCTAGAACCATAACTAGGTCTGCCCAAGCAGTAGCGTCTTCTACATTTTTAACATTTAGACCAGCTGATTTTGCTTTATCTGAAGAGGTTGATCCCTCGCGCAACCCTACGACTACATCAACTCCAGAATCTTTTAGGTTGTTTGCGTGCGCATGGCCCTGAGAGCCATAACCTAATACTGCAACCTTCATTTTTTTGATGACACTTAAATCTGCATCCTTGTCGTAATAAACTTTCATTTTCTTCCTCTATATTATATTTTAAGTACTCTATCTCCGCGACCAATTCCTAATGCTCCAGTTCGCACAGTTTCAATTATTGCTGCTTTATTTAAACTGTCAAGATAAGCGTCTAACTCACTTGTTGGGCCTGTTAGCTCAATTGTGAAAGTTGCTTCAGCCATTTCAACAATTCTTCCGCCAAACGTATCACTAATTCTTTTTATTTCATCTCGGTACTTACTTGTTGCCTTTACTTTTACTATCATCAATTCTCTCTCGATATGCCTACCGTCATTAAGATCAAGCACTTTTACAACATCAATTAATTTATTTAACTGCTTAATTATTTGCTCAATAACCTCATTTGATCCACTTGTTACAATAGTCATTCTCGACAAAGTTTCGTCTTCTGTTGGAGCAACATTTAAGGATTCAATATTATATCCTCTAGCTGAAAATAAGCCAGATACTCGAGAAAGAGCCCCTGATTCGTTCTCCATCAAAAGTGAAATTATATGCCTCATTCATTCATCCTTAGCTAAAATCATTTCAGAAAGCCCTTTACCGCTTGGGATCATTGGAAATACATTTTCAGTTTGATCTGTTATAAAATCCATAAATACTAAACGTTCTTTTAATTTAGGACTAAAAGCTTCTCTAAGAGCACCTTCAACATCCGAAGATTTTTCTATTTTCATACCAACATGCCCATAAGATTCTGCAAGTTTAACAAAGTCAGGAAGGGCGTCCACATATGACTCAGCATATCTATTTCCATAAAAAAATTCTTGCCATTGCCTTACCATTCCCATATAACGGTTGTTAAGAGTAATAATTTTAATTGGAAGGTTGTATTGTTTGCAAGTTGAAAGCTCTTGAATACACATCTGAATTGAGGCTTCTCCAGTGACGCAAGCAACTTGTGATTCAGGAAAGGCAAGCTGACATCCCATTGCGTATGGCAAACCGACCCCCATCGTTCCAAGTCCACCAGAATTAATCCACCTTCTTGGCTTTTCAAAAGGATAATATTGGGCTGCCCACATTTGATGTTGACCAACATCAGAGGTAATAAATGCATCACCTTCGGTTACAGCATGTAATTTTTGTATGACTGTCTGAGGTTTTATAACAGAACCATCATCTTTGTAAGCCATACAATCCGTATCAATCCATTTTTTTATTTGATCCTTCCACGGAGAAATAAGTGCTTTATTGTGGTTTTTTTCTAGGTCTTGATAAGCTTTTAAAAGATCAATTAAGACTAAATCAACATCCCCAACTATAGGAATATCTATTTTGACTCGTTTAGAAATAGATGCTGGATCGATATCGATATGAATAATTTTTTTTGGGTTCTTTAAGAAGTGCTCAGGGTTACTGATTACTCGATCATCAAAACGAGCCCCAACAGCTAATAAAACATCACATTCTTGCATAGCCATATTTGCTTGATAAGTCCCATGCATTCCAAGCATGCCAAGAAAATTTTCATCTGAAGCAGGAAAGCCGCCAAGACCCATCAAAGTGTTTGTGATCGGAAGGTCTAATTTTTTAACTAATTTTGTGAGAGATTTTGCTGCATCACCAAGAACTGCACCACCTCCAGAATATACCATAGGCTTTTTAGCATTAATTAAAAGATCGATAGCCTTACCAATTTGGCCTGAATGACCTTTTATAACTGGGTTATAAGAGCGCATCTGAATAGTTTTCGGGTAGATAAATTCTGTGGTCTCAGCAGTAATATCTTTTGGAATGTCCACTAAAACAGGACCAGGTCGACCTGTAGAAGCAATAAAAAATGCCTTCTTGATTGTGCTAGCAATATCTTTAATATCTTTAACTAAGAAATTATGTTTGACGCAAGGTCTGGTTATTCCTACAGTGTCACATTCTTGAAATGCATCTGAGCCAATGGCATGAGTTGGAACCTGACCACTTATAATAACTATTGGTATTGAATCCATATGAGCAGTAGCAATTCCCGTAACTGCGTTTGTAGCACCTGGACCAGATGTTACCAAGGCAACGCCTACCTTTCCTGTAGCCCTAGAAAATGCATCTGCAGCGTGAACAGCTGCTTGTTCATGACGAACTAAAACGTGCTTAAATGTACTTTGTTGATGAATAGCATCGTAAATATTTAAAACAGCGCCACCAGGGTAGCCAAAAACGAATTCAACATTTTCTTCTTGCAAGGAGCGAATAGTAATTTCAGCTCCAGTTATTATTTCAGGTTTCATGAATATTACTATGTTTTATAATTGATTAAAATAACCTTTTGAGGCGGTTTGGTCAAGCTAAACATCCTTAATCTGCTTGATAATCATTGAAAAATCAATTGCTTCCAGATTTTTAGTGATTGAACCTACTGAAATTCTATCAACACCTGTTTTCGCATAACTAACAATTGTTTTTTTATTAATATCACCTGATGCCTCAAGGATTGCAATTTTTTTATTTAAAACAACGGCTTTTTTAACATTCTGGATAGAAAAGTTATCAAGTAGTATGTTTTTGACATCATGCCTAAGAGCTACTTTAAATTCTTTTAAGTTCTCAACTTCAACTTGAATACCTTTTAATGAACGATCTTTTTTTAACTCTGTTAAAAAAAGATCAACGCTACCCATTATTTGAATATGGTTTTCTTTAACTAAAATTTTGTCAGCAAGATTAAGTCTTTGGTTGAAGCCACCACCAATTCTAACTGCATATTTTTGAGCTATGCGTAGGCCGGGAATTGTTTTTCTCGTATCATACAAATTTGCATGATATTTCTTTAACAAGTGTACATAGGTAAAAGTTGAAGTTGCTGTTCCAGAAAGGGTTTGCAAAAAATTTAAGACGGTTCTTTCAGCTGCTAACAGATCTTTATATGGGCCCTTGATAAAACATATTTTTTGATTCTTTTTGATTGAAACACCCTCTTCTACAAGCCATTCAATCTTAATCTTTACATTTATTTGCTTAAAGCATTCATTGGCCCATGGTATGCCACATAAAATACATTTTTGGTTGGATCGTATAAAAGCATCACCGACTATTTTATTGTTAAGAAGCTCGGTTGCATTATCATCAAATACATGGTCTTCATTTAAAGCATTTTTAACGTTTATTTTAACGGTGTCTTGAATTATTTTTTTAGAGATTGATTTAGTCATTATTAATAGCTTTATCTATTACCCCGCCACCTAAGCAAACATTGCTTTCATAAATAACTACTGATTGACCAGAAGTAATTCCCCATTCTTTCTGACCAAACATAACTTTTGTTTCACTTTCGAGGCAGCTATCAATCTCACATGGAGCATCAGCTTGACGATATCTAGTTCTAGCAGAGTAAACCCAATTTTCTCTTGGTGCTTTATTTGATATCCAGTGAGTATCTTTTGTAATTAAGCCATCGTTCAAAAGAAGAGGGTGATTGTGTCCTTGAACTACAATAAGCTCATTTTTATCTAAATTTTTTTTAAATACAAACCATGGCTGACCATTCCCATATTTTAGACCTCCAATATTTAATCCTCGTCTTTGGCCAATGGTATAAAAATTTATGCCATCATGCTGCCCAATAATTTTATTATTTGTATCTTTTATGTCCCCTGAATTTTTTTTAATATACTGACTTAGAAATTTAGCAAATGGTCTTTCTCCAATAAAACATATCCCTGTTGAATCTTTTCGTGCATGATTATGTAAGCCATTTTTTTTTGCAATCATCCTAACATCTGACTTTAAAAGCCCCCCTAGAGGAAAAATAGAATTTCCTAATTGGTTTTGATTTAGTCTGTAGAGAAAATAACTTTGATCCTTAGTGCCATCATCACCTTTTAAAAGTTGGAATAAACCATTTTTCTCTTGAACTTTTGCATAATGACCGGTTGCTATTTTATCTGCACCCATAGAGATTGCATGTTTAAGAAAAGCGTTGAATTTGATCTCAGAATTACATAAAATATCTGGATTAGGGGTGGTGCCATTTTTCAATCCATTTATAAATAAAGAAAATACTTTTTCTTTATAATCTTTAGCAAAATTTACAACTTCGATATCGATACCAATTTTTTCTGCAACTGAAATGGCATCGATTAAATCTTGTTTACTTGAGCAATACTCATCATCATCATCATCTTCCCAGTTTTTCATAAAAAGACCAGTAACTTGGTACCCTTGATCCTTGAGAAGCCAAGCAGTAACTGCTGAATCAACTCCACCTGAAAGACCTACAACAATATTTTTATTCATAATCATTATTACTTACTTAATTCTTTAGATTTTTTATGCGCAGCTTTAACCGCCTGCTTGATGATGCCATCTAACTTCTTTTGTTTGAAAACATCAATAGCTTTTTCAGTAGTTCCACCTTTTGAGGAAACTTTAATAATTTCATCTTCAAGATTATCAATATTTTTCCCTGTTTCACCAGCTCCGATAATTGTTTGGGCTACCAATTTTTGCGCATCACTTCTTTCCAAACCTATTTCCACAGCAGCATCAATCATTGCATTCATGATGTAATAAATATATGCGGGCCCGCTACCTGATATTGCTGTAACAGCATCAAGATCTGACTCCTGATTTACCCAAAGCACTTGCCCAAATGATGTAAAAATTTTTGAAACTTGTTTTGCTAATTTTATACCTTCTTTTAGGCCAAAAAGACCCGTTATTGATGTACCTGTTTTTGCGCAAAGATTCGGCATAGCTCTTACAAGGGAGAAATCACAATTATCACCTAAATATTTTTTTAATTTTATCGTCGTAACTCCAGCTGCTATTGAAACTATCAACGGTAAAGTATTTTTTACTAATGGTCTTATTTGGACACACACAGATTTTATTTGCGAAGGTTTAACTGCAAGGAAAATAATATCGTCATTATTAATTTTATTGTTACTTAATTTTTTAATTATTTTTGTTTGAGGGCTTAAGAATGAACCTTTAAAATTAGCTTTGTTCATCTTTTTAATATTTTTGATTCTTTGGGCGTTTTTTTCAATGAGAAATATATTTTCATAGGAGCTTTTATTCATTTTTTGGTATATAGCTTGAGCCATATTTCCAAAACCAATAAAATAAAAATCTCTTTTTACTATAGCCATTATTTTCTTTTACCAAAAATTTTACTTCCAATTCGTACGAGATTAGACCCATTCTCTGCAGCTAACAAGTAGTCATTGGACATTCCCATCGATAGAGTATCAACTGATGAATATTTTTTTTTGAGATCCTCATATATAATTTTTAATTGTTTGTATTCGTTTCTTAGGATTTCATCATCATTTGTATTTGTTGGGATTGCCATAAGACCTCTTAATATTAATTTGTCTAAATTATTAATATGTTTTGCTAAAGAGTCTATTTCATTAACTTTTAGCCCACTTTTACTATCTTCATTACTTATATTTACTTGAATGCAAACATTAATTGAGGTTTTGTCATTTATTGCATCATTCAATTTATTTGCTACTTTAATTCGGTCTACACTATGAACCCATGAAAAATTTTCTGCAATTAATTTACATTTATTACTTTGGATTGGACCAATAAAATGCCAGTTTATATCAAGATGCAATAATTTTTTTTGTTTTTCAATCGCTTCTTGGACATAGTTTTCTCCAAATAACTTCTGCCCAACTTCAAATGCTTCTTCAATTTTTTTTTCATCTTGCCCTTTACTAACGGCAAGTAATTGAATGTTAGTATTCGGGTCTGAAGAAGCCAGCTTTAATTGATTATTAATCTCTTGTATTTGTTTTTTTAATGAAGACATATAAAATAAAAAAACCAAGCGAATAGCTTGGTCTTATTATAAAAAATAATATTTCCAGCTATTTTTTCTTAGCTACAACTTTTTTCTTAGCAGCTGGTTTTTTCTTAGCTACAACTTTTTTCTTAGCAGCTGGTTTTTTCTTAGCTACAACTTTTTTCTTAGCAGCTGGTTTTTTCTTAGCTACAACTTTAGTTGTAAAAATTCCCCTTAACTCATTCATTAATTTCTCAAGCATTTAATTCTCCCGTATTAAATAAATTTATTGTTCCTGCATTGATTATATATAAGTTATTAATTAATTACTTATATTTTTACCAATTAACATAGTCATAATTGCCATTCTAATGGCAATACCATACGTTACTTGTGACAAAATAACTGATTGCTTTGAATCAGCAACCTCGGATTCAATTTCAACACCCCTATTAATTGGCCCGGGGTGCATTATGATTGCATCTTTTTTCGCAATTTTTACTAATTTTTTATTTAAACCAAAATTTTTAAAGTACTCTTCTTTTGTTGGAATACCTCCGTCCATTCTTTCCTTCTGAAGCCTTAGCATCATTATTACATCAACATCCTTTAACCCTTCTTCCATTGTAAAATAGGGCTTGACTTTAATTCCACCAATATCTTTTGGTATTAACTCTTCTGGTCCAACCAATCTAATTTCTGGGACACCTAATATTGAGAGAGCCTGTATTTCTGATCGAGCAACTCTTGAGTGTAAGATATCACCAACAATTGCAACTTTTAGTTTAGTAAATTTTTTTTTATATTTTCTAATAGTGAATGCGTCTAATAACCCTTGAGTGGGATGGGCGTTATTGCCATCTCCAGCATTAATAACATGAACACTTTTATCTATATTGTCAGCTATAAATTTTGGAATACCAGGCTTTGAATGTCTTATAACAAATATGTCCGCACTCATTGCAATTAAGTTATTAACCATATCAATTATTGACTCACCTTTTGACTGAGAAGAAGACGAGATATCAAGGTTAATGACGTCTGCCGATAATCTTTTAGCCGCTATTTCAAAAGTTGTTCTTGTACGAGTACTGTTCTCAAAAAAAAGATTGCAGACTGTCTTTCCTCTTAAGATCGGTACATTTCTGACATCTCTTTGGCTGGTTTTTAAAAATGTTTCAGCCATATCGAATACTTTAATTATTAAATCTTTACTTAGGCCCTCTATTTCTAGTAAGTGTTGAAGATTTATTATTTTTTTTGAGGGGGAGTTATTCACTAAGTGGCCTTATTTTAAACCTTAATTCTTTTTTGTTTTTTATTAAGTCAATATATTCACTTTTTATCTCATTAGTTTTATGTGCAGAGAAGTCAGGTTTTATTGGTAATTCATTTTCTTGTCTATCAATTAATACGTAAAGAGAAATTTTCTTTGGCCTGCCAAAATCAAATAGTTCGTTTATTGCCGCTCTAACAGTCCTACCTGTGTAAAAAACATCATCGATTAATATTACTTTTTTTCCATTTATATTGAAATCAATTGAAGTTGTTTTTTCTTTAACACTTACGCCTGAAATATCTAGATCATCTCTGTAGTAGGAAGTATCAATCAAGCCGTAATTAATAGTATTCCCTATTTTTTTCTTTAATTCCTCTAAGATAATCTCACCTCCAGAAGGAATACCAATTAAGCAAGTATCATCATCAATTTCTTTAATAATATGATTGTGCATTAGGCCTATTAGATCTTGTGGGTTAGGTAACAACATGCTCAGCTCCATCAAAGAATGACGTTAATATAATCTGCGCTGCAACCTGATCTATTACTGATTTTCTTTTTTTTACATTCGCATCTGTTTCTTTAAGTAAGATTTCTGCCTCAATGGATGTAAACCTTTCATCTATTAGTGATATTTTAATATCAAATTTATTTTTAATTTTACTAGCAAATTTTTTTACTAAAGCAGTTAATCTGCTCGAGCTTCCATCTTCATTTAATGGAAAGCCAATAACAATGACTATAGGGGACCACTGCAAGATTAATTTTTCTATAGCTATATATCTTTTTGTATTTACAGGCGTATCGATTGTTTCGAGAGGGTGTGAGGTTTTAGTTACATTGTTGCCTATTGCGACACCAATCCTTTTTTCACCAAAATCAAAAGATAAGACGTTACCAGTAATAGAGTCAAGCTCACATTGAATGTTCTTAATTTTTATCGACATATTGGAGGTTAATAATTAATTGCCCTGAAAGAATACGTGAAGTTCGTTTTTTTAATAATATTAGTTTTAAGTTGTAAGCATTCAATAAGAAAAATTTTATCATGGACTTATAATTTTCACTAGTCATTATTTTCAATAAATTCAGTTACTTGAAGTCCATATCCCGTCATACTTGGCATTTTTCTTGGCTTAGCTAATAACTTCATTTTCACAACACCAATATCAACAAGAATTTGAGAACCAATGCCGTAATTTCTTAAATCAGTCGATGCTTTTTTCTTAGAGTAATTATCGACCATCAATTCATTAATTGTATTTTGTCCACCTTGATAGTTTAAAAAAATAATTACTCCTTGTGGAGCATTGTTTATTTTTTTTAATGCCTCAAGAGGTGCCCATGAATGAATTGAGTTTTTATCAATAAAATCAAAAATAGAAAGTGGCTCATGAACTCTAACAAGAGTTTCATCTTTTGCGTTAATTTCACCCTTAATCAACGCCAAATGAGTATTTTTAGACAAAACATCTGAATAGATAATTAAAGTCATTTTACCAAACTCTGTTTCGATTACTTTTTCATTAATTTTATTAATTAATTTTTCTTTCTTACTCCTAAACTCAATTAAATCAGCAATCGAGCCAATTTTAATTTGATGTTTTTTGGAAAATTCTTTTAAGTCCTTCAGTCTAGCCATATTGCCATCATCTTTTAGTATTTCACATATCACAGAAGCCGATTCAAGCCCTGCAAGTGATGCCAGGTCGCATCCTGCCTCTGTATGACCGGCTCGATATAGAACGCCCCCAGGATGAGCAATTAATGGAAAAATATGACCAGGTCGAACTATGCAAGAGTGATCCGATTTTGGATCTATTGCCGCCTTTATTGTTTTAGCTCTATCACTTGCAGAAATACCTGTTGTAACTCCTGAGGCAGCTTCTATAGATACGGTAAAGTTTGTCCCAAGCTTACCTTCATTTTCTTGAACCATTAGCGGTAATTTTAATTTTTTACATTTAGTTTCTGTTAACGTTAGGCATATGAGCCCTCGTCCATTTTTAGACATAAAGTTAATATGGTCTGGCGTTACAAAATCTGCGGCAAGAACTAAATCGCCTTCATTCTCCCTGTCTTCATCATCGACCAAGATAACCATTTTGCCGCGCTTTAAGTCTTCTATTATTTCTTTAGTTGTATTCATAAGTAATTTAAATTAAGACACCATTAATTTCTGGACATACCTAGCTAGCATGTCTATTTCAATATTAACTTCATTTTTTAACTTTAAGTTGTCAAAGCATGTCTCTTTAAGCGTGAATGGGATTAAATTTATATAGAATTTTTCATCCTCAACCTTGTTAACAGTTAAGCTCACTCCATCAATTGTTATGGAGCATTTTTCTGTTATAAATTTCATTAAATATTCTGGTGCCTGGATGACCCATTCTTCACATTTATCTTTTTTCGTAATCTCTATAATTTTACCCACAGCATCTACATGTCCTGAAATAAAGTGCCCTGAGATTCTTCCATTAAACTTTAAAGAGCGCTCTAAGTTTACGTGTTGAGAAATCTTAAATCCTGAAGTCCTGCTATTGGTCTCAATGGAAACATCAAAATATAAAAATTTTGAATCGTATTTTTTCAAGGTTAAGCAGATTCCATTAATGGCAATACTATCTCCATTAGAAATATCATTAAAAATTGATTCATCGTATGAAACAGTTAGATCGATATCCCCCTCATTCTGAGAAAGAGATTTGATTTTACCTATAGATTCAATTATTCCATTAAACATGCCATAATTCTAGCAGAATGCTCAAACCCAAGTTTAACTAAATAGTAGAAGTATGAAAAAAAAATCTTTAAAAAATAATATGTATGAACTTTGGATCGCCTCCAGATACACTAGATTTAAAAATAAAAACAACTTTATTTCCTTTATCTCGTTAACAAGCATAATCGGAATAGCACTGGGTGTAATGGCTTTAATAATAGTACTTTCAGTTATGAACGGCTTTCAGTCAGAATTAAAAACCAGGATTCTCAGCGTAGCCTCTCATCTGGAGATTTCTAAGCCTGGCAAGACAATTCAGGATTGGCAAAACCTTCAGGCTAAAATTAAAACCCAAGAGGGTGTAAAGGATTTAGCGCCGTTTGTTGAGAGTCAAGTCATGTTAGCTTTAGGAAAGTACAATAGAGGGGTCATTATCAGAGGCATCGAGCCTTCATTAGAGGGTAATGTAAGTGATATTAATCTTAAAATTGTTAAAGGAGCTTATAGTCTTGAGCCAAGTAAGTTTAATATTTTAATAGGTGTTGATATCGCCAGAACCTTTAGTTTGACTGTAGGAGACAAAATTACAGTAATGAGTTCTCAGTCAAATTATTCCCCAGCTGGGATGATACCAAGATTAAAAAGGTTTGTAGTATCTGGTATTTTTGAGATAGGCATGCATTCATATGACTCGGGTTTAGTTTTAATTAACATGCAGGACGCCCAAAAATTTTTTCAGATGGGGTCAGGTGTTTCTGGTCTAAGAATAAAAATTAATGACCTTAATCAGACTAAAAGTATTTCGAGTAAATTAAAAAGTTATTTGCATTCTGTTGATCAGCTTTATTTGTCAGATTGGACTATGCAGCATGCTAATCTTTTTGCGGCAATTCAAATGGAAAAGAAGGTGATGTTTATAATATTGACACTTATTATTGCGGTTGCGGCATTCAACATTGTTTCTTCATTAGTTATGGGTGTTACAGAGAAGAGGGGAGATATTGCAATTTTAAGGACATTGGGCGCATCCCAAAAAAGTATTATGTGTATATTTATTGCTCAAGGCTCTTTGATTGGAATTATAGGTACTTTTTTTGGAGTACTTTTTGGGGTTTTAATTTCTATTAATATAGATGTCATCATTCCTTTTATAGAAAATTTATTTAACACACAGTTTCTCTCGAAGGATATTTACTATATTTCAAAAGTACCTTCAAAACTTCTGGTTTCAGATATTTATGTTATTGGGCTAATGGGTTTATTTTTATCCTTCATTGCAACAATTTACCCTAGTTACAAGGCATCAAAAATTAATCCAGCAGAGGCGCTTAAGCATGAGTAAAAGCTTTTCTCTTAAATTATCTGATATTAATAAAACTTTTAAGGGTTTGGATGTACCGGTATTAAAAAATTTAAATATTGAGATTAAGTCTGGAGAAAGACTTGCAATTAACGGGATGTCAGGGAGCGGCAAAAGTACTTTACTTCATCTAATGGCTGGGCTTGATAAACCAGATAGTGGCTCTGTTAAAATTAATCATCTCAACCTGCATAGCATAAGTGAGAAAGAATTATCATCCATAAGAAATAGGCAATTTGGTTTTATATATCAATTTCACCATCTTTTAAATGATTTTACAGCCATAGAAAATATTATGATGCCACTTATAATAAGGGGAGGTAGCCATACAGAAAAAAATCCTAGTCCCTTTAATAAAATTATAAAAAAATTATCTTTGTCCAGCAGGTTACATCACTACCCTCATGAATTATCTGGAGGGGAGAGGCAAAGGGTTGCTATAGCTAGAGCGATGATAACTTCTCCAAATATAATTTTTGCAGATGAGCCAACTGGAAATCTAGACCATAAAAATGCTAAAATTGTTTTTGATTTATTTATGGAAATGGCAGTTGATTTCAATACAGCAATTGTTTTAGTCACTCACGATTTGTTACTAGCTAAAAAAATGAAAAAAATTTATTACTTAAGTCAGGGTAAATTAGTTGCTAGCTAGTATAATATTCAAAATTAAAGAATTAACTTATAGGAGTTTTTGATGTTAGATATTATTGATGCAGCAGGCTGGCCGATATGGCCACTTATATTAACCTCAGTTTTTGGAGTAGCCATCATAATAGAGAGAATTTGGTCGCTGAGATCAGATGTTATTGCACCCTCCTCATTATTAGCAGAAGTTACTTCGATGATTGGTAAAAGTAATGTAAAAATAGAAGCTATTGCATCCCTTAAGAAGCATTCATTTTTAGGTGAAATTTTTGCATCTGCATTGAGTAATTCTGATAGTTCATCGATCATCATTAAGGAAGCTGTTGAGGAGACAGGAAGGTCTGTGAGTCATAAGCTAGAAAAACATCTTTCCACTTTAGCAACAATTGCAACAGTCGCCCCTCTTTTAGGTCTGTTTGGGACAATTATTGGAATGGTTGAGCTTTTTAGTTCTTTTACATCAAGTGGACACGATGTTGCAATTTTTGCTAGAGGAATTTCGGTTGCATTGTACAACACGGCTGGGGGAATTGTTGTTGCCGTTCCAGCAATGATTGCATATAGATTTTTTAGAACCAAAGTTGACAACATGGTTTTAGAAATGGAAGAGCAAGCAATTAAGTTAATAGAAGTTATTCGCGGCAATAGAAAATAGGTGGGATTATGAATTTTCAAAAAGGTAAAAAAAATGAGGAATTTGAAATCAATTTCATTCCTTTAATTGATGTTTTGCTTGTAATAATTATTTTTCTTGTTGTAAGTACAACATTTTCAAGATTTAGTGAGATAAAGATAAACTTACCTTTAGCGAATGCTCAGCCAGCAGAAAAGCAAGATGTTGTTATTAATATAACCGTTTCCAAAGATGGCAAGTATGCTGTGAATGAAGAGGCCATTGACGCTGTCAATATTTCTGGTATTGCTGTAATTTTAGATAAAATTTCTAATAAACAGTTAGATACTCCAGTTATTATAAATGCAGATGCAAAGGCTACCCATCAATCTGTTATAAATGTAATGGAGGCTTCACGCCAAGTAGGGCTTACTAAAATTACATTTACAACTAAAGTAAATTAACTAAAGTAATTATTTAAATATGTCGAAAGAAAAACCGACTAAACCACCTTTAAGTAAGTATAAAAAAATATATTTGAGGCTATTTAAATATGCTCTTAAATATAAAATTATTTTAATTGTTAGTATTATTTGTATTTTTTTCCAAGCACTCACTAATACAGGATTCTTGGCTTTAATTAAAAAAGTTACTGATGAGGGTTTTAGTAATTACTCAGATATATCTTCTTTATTCTTCCCGGCTGTTCTTTTACTTTTAATTTTAGCAAGAGCGATTTCTAGATTTATTTCAAGTTATGCCTTGAGGTGGGTTGCACGAAAAGTGGTAGAAGATTTAAGGTATCAAACTTTCAAGAGACTCATGCATTTACCCATTGCTTTTATTGATGATAATTCAACTGGAACATTGGTTTCAAAGTTGACGTATGAAACAGAGCAACTATCAATGATTGCAACTAAAGTTGTTTTAGATACCTTGAGGGATGCACTAACAATTATTGGGGTTATAGCTTATATGCTTTATTTAGACTGGTCTCTAACATTAGTTTTCGCCTTAATAGCACCAATAATGATTTTTTATCTTAAAAAGATATCCCCTAAGCTGAGAGAGTCAGCCCAAGAAGTTCAAGCATCAATGGGGGAGATGACGAGTGCCTCAGAGGAAGCGATATCGGGCCAGCGTATTGTAAAAATATTCGGCTCTAGTTTGTATGAATTAAAAAGGTTTTTTAAAATTGTTACACGTAATCGAAAAATGACAACAAAGCAGGCAAGATTAACTGCTACCAATGGTTTTATTATTGAGATTTTATCTGGTTTAGCATTAGCTGCTGTGCTGTATTATTCGGTAGGAAACCTTACGCCTGGTGAATTTGCTGCTTTTATAGGAGCGACAGTTTTTTTAATAACTCCAATTCGAAGATTGACAAGTGTTAATGAACAGGTACAAATTGGTTACTCAGCTGCTGTCAGTATTTTTAGTATCATGGATCAAAAACAAGAGATTGATTCAGGAAAGTTGGTATTAAGTGGCGTCAAAGGAGATATAGAGTTCAAAAATGTTTCATTTCAATATCCAAAAAATAATCAATTTTCCATTCAAAATATTAATATAAAAGTTAAAAACGGAGAAAAAGTAGCATTAGTTGGACGCTCTGGTGGTGGCAAAACAACCATTTTAAATCTTATTCCTAAATTCTATAGCTTAAGTAATGGTCAAATTTCTATAGATAAAAATAATATTAATAAAGTTAAGCTTGATAATTTAAGAGAGCAAATGTCTTTAGTTAGCCAAGACACTATTTTGTTTAATGATTCAATTTATAATAATATTGCTTATGGCGCGTTAAATAAAATAGATCCCGAGATGGTCAGTCGGGCTGCTCAAGCTGCCAATGCGATGGAATTTATTAATAAATTACCTAATAAATTCAATCATATAATCGGTGATAGGGGCGTTAGGTTATCTGGGGGACAAAAGCAACGTATCGCTATAGCTAGGGCAATTTTGAAGAACGCACCAATACTTTTGTTGGACGAAGCAACATCTGCATTAGATTCAGAATCAGAGAGGTTGGTTCAGAAAGCTCTTGATAATCTAATGGATGGAAGAACATCAATTGTAATAGCTCATAGATTAAGTACCGTTATTAATGCAGATAAAATTGTAGTTATTGATCAGGGACGAGTTGTCGGCGAAGGGAAACATAAAGACCTGTTAAAAAGTAATAAACTTTATTCAAAGATATATAAAAGAGGGTTAGAGTAACTTGAATTCAATACATGAGATATTGAATTATCAATATTACAAAAAATCAACTTGGATATATTTACTTTTACCACTAAGTTTAATTTTTCTACTAATAATCTCGATAAGAAAGCTCTTATATAAGTTAAGCATTCTAAAAACCTTTAAGATTAGGGTACCTGTTGTCGTGGTTGGAAATATTAATTTAGGGGGAACGGGTAAAACTCCTCTGGTAATGTGGATACTAGAAAATATGCTTAATAAAGGGCTTAATCCAGGTTTAATTTCAAGAGGATATGGGTCTAAAATAAATAATCATAAAGAGGTTAAGTTAACATCAAATGCAAGTGATGTTGGAGATGAACCATTATTAATAAAGTCAAAATTAAATTTACCCGTTTTTGTTGGAGCAGATAGGGTTAAGGTAGCTCAAGCACTATTATCCAAATACCCAAAAGTTAATATTATTATATCTGATGATGGCCTTCAACATTATAGGCTCGCGAGAGATTTTGAAATTATTGTAAAGGACTCGTTAAGAAATTTCGGTAATGGCTATATTTTTCCTGCTGGCCCATTAAGGGAGCCTATTTCAAGATTAAACGTTGCGGATGCTGTGGTTGTAAATGGCTCCTCAGATAACAAAAATTATTATAAAATGAGTTATCAAACAGATTCGCTTATTAATTGCAAAAATGAAAAAAAAATTAAAGTTAAGCAATTGCCACACTCTAAAAGTATCGCTATTACAGCAATCGGCAATCCTGAAAATTTTTTTAGAAGCCTTGCTGATTTAGATTTAAAATTTTCCAAAAAAATTTTTGATGATCATTATTTGTTCACGGAAAAAAATTTCAACTTTCTTGACTCTGATACCAATATAATTATGACGGAGAAGGACGCAATTAAATGTAAGTCCTTTGCTAGAGATAATTTTTGGTATTTACCAATTGAACCAAAAGTTGACCAGCAGTTATTTTTAAATATTATAAAAAAATTAGGAATAAAATAAATGGATAAAGACCTTCTTAAGATTCTTGTTTGTCCTGTTACAAAAGGACCTTTAATTTACGATAAAAAAAATAATGAGTTAATCTCTAAATCAGCAAAATTAGCTTATCCAATAAAAGATGGGATACCAATTATGCTGGAAGATCAGGCAAGACTAATTTTAGAAAAGAA
>Ga0209502_10001690_pt1 | contig 19573 bp, 26 predicted proteins | sample ArcticOcean_MG_C_10_FD_187442 | JGI IMG/M metagenome (GOLD analysis project Ga0209502, IMG submission 187442) | Marine microbial communities from western Arctic Ocean - ArcticOcean_MG_CB11_90 (SPAdes) (version 2) | ecosystem: Environmental > Aquatic > Marine > Oceanic | place: Arctic Ocean... | reverse complement strand
ATCGAAAGAAGCTCTTGTATATCTTTTTCTTTAATTAGCTGCTGAAGAGTTTTCATTGCTGCTTACATATTAATGATTATTAGAATATTTAGGATAGCAAAAATAAAGAATTAAGCAAAGGTCAGAGTGTAGGGTAAAAATTAATCACCTACATGACTAGTGATATAAGATACCTGTTCGATTATTAGAAACTCTTAGGCGTTATGCAAAATACTAAATTAGTAGCCGTTGGTGGACTGTTATTGCTTTCCATTATATGGGGCTCCAATATTCCCTTCATGAAAGAAGCGTTAGATTTTTCTAGCCCAGCTATTTTTGCTTTTTTACGCAATTTTTTTGGTGCAATAGCGCTATTTATTACCTTAATACTTTTAGGTAAGCCCATCAAAACCAAAGAGATGCCACAATTATTTGCGCTAGGACTGTTCCAAACAGCAGGTTTTACGGGTTTTCTAATATGGGCTTTAGTAGAAGGAGGCGCTAGTAAAACGGCCATTTTAACGTTCACTATGCCCATGTGGGTAGCCATCATGGCATGGCCTTTGTTACAAGAAAAACTGACTGCCTCCCAATGGGTTTCAGTAATGGTATGCCTTCTAGGTATCGGTTTTATTTTCGATCCATTTAATATGGACAATAATTTTCGTAGCACTTGCTTAGCCTTAGCATCGGGACTTTCTTGGGCCATTGGAGCCATTTTATCAAAGCGAATGCATCACCAACATCCAACAATAGACCTTGTTACTATGACTGCATGGCAAATGTTATGGGGGTCTATTCCTTTGTTGTTGCTGGCCCTACTCTTGCCGTCACAGCCGGTCATGTGGACCCCTTATTTTATGGGAATCGTTCTATTTAATGTGATATTCGTCAATGCCATTGCTTATTTGTTGTGGTTTTATGCATTGAAACACCTGGAGGCTACGCTCGTATCTATGCTTGCCTTGTTGACTCCTATCTCAGCAGCCATATCAGCTTGGTTTTTGTTGAATGAGATACCAAATACTTTTGAAACCATAGGTTTTTCCCTTATATTATTTGGGCTTTTTTTGTTGCTATTATATAAGGGCAGAGAAAAATTATCTTAGGTTATGGAAGACGAATTAACTGTTAAAATAATTACTTTATCAAGTTTGTTAATGGGCATTTAAATTATGGCAGGTCACTCAAAATGGGCAAACATCCAACACCGTAAAGGTAGGCAGGATGCGAAGCGGGGTAAGATTTTTACTAAATTAATTAAAGAAATTACGGTGGCAGCCAGGATGGGTGGTGGTGACATCAATTTCAATCCTAGATTAAGGGCGGCAGTAAATGCAGGCAAAGAAGAGAATATGCCAGCTGACAATATTGCGCGTGCTATTAAAAAAGGGACCGGTGAGCTTGAGGGAGTCAATTACGAAGAAAATCGCTATGAGGGTTACGGGATAAATGGAGCTGCCATTATCATCGATTGCCTTACTGACAACAAACAACGTGCAGTCGCAGATGTAAGGCATGCCCTAAATAAAAACGGTGGGAACTTGGGTGCTGTCGGGTCGGTGGCTTTTTTGTTCAAGCACTGTGGGACATTCTTCTTTGCTCCTGGGCATGACCAAGATAAATTAATGGAAGAAGCTATTGAGTTAGGTGCTGAGGATGTGATTAATCATGATGACGGTAGTGTAGAAGTCATTACGACGCCCTCTGAATATTTATCTGTGAAAGAAGGTTTTGATAACAGTGAGTTCAGGTATGAGCTGTCAGAGTTAACGATGAAACCAGATATCGAGGTCAAATTTCATGGGCCTGATGGTGAAAAAATGCAAAAAATCTTAGATGCTTTGGAAGAGTTAGATGATGTACAGGACGTCTATACGAATGCATCCATTGAGGACGAATAATTAACACCGCAATCACAATACTTGGTATTGACCCTGGATTGAGGGTTACGGGGTACGGCATAATAAAAAAGAATAAACATGATTTGCATTATATTGCCAGCGGCATCATCAAGACTGGAGACAGCAAGGATAGCTTGGCAAGCAGACTAAAGCTCATTATTCAGGGCTTAGGTGAAGTGATTAAGCAGTTTAATCCGGAATGTGTGGCTATCGAAAAAGTTTTTGTTAATGCTAATCCGCAAAGCACATTACTTCTAGGCCAAGCTAGAGGAGCCGCTATATCTGCGGCAGTAATACATGACTTACCAGTATTCGAATACACGGCGCTGCAAATTAAAAAATCCGTTGTGGGTCAAGGCCACGCCAGTAAAGGACAAGTGCAGTTAATGGTACAGAAACTGCTTGGACTACCTTCAGTTGCCAGCACGGATTCATCGGATGCTTTAGCTTGTGGATTATGCCATGCTAATATTAGCGCTAGTATGGCTAAGTTTGGCGTTGGTAATCGCATGAAAGGTGGACGCATCCTATGATCGGAAGAATCAAGGGGTATTTATTAGAAAAAACTCCCCCGTTAATATTGTTGGATTGTCAGGGCGTAGGCTATGAAATTGAAGTACCTATGACTACATTCTTTGATTTGCCGGACGTGGGATCAGAAATTACTTTATTGACGCACCTCATTATACGAGAAGATGCGCATCTATTGTTTGGGTTTGCGACAGCAGCAGAAAGGCAAATGTTTAGGCAGCTTATTAAAGTCAATGGCATTGGCGCTAAGGTAGCTTTATCTATCTTAAGTAGTATAGGCTCAAGTGAGCTAGCGTATGCCATCGAGCATGACGATATCAATATGCTTGTTAAGATACCGGGCATTGGTAAGAAAACTGCGGAACGATTAGTTTTGGAGCTGAAGGATAGACTAAAGAATTTAAATATTAATCCATTAGTCAAGAAACACGCAACACATATAGAGGATATTGAAAACGCTTTAATCAGCCTTGGATATAGCGCAAAAGATGCATCTATGGCAATTAAATTGCTCCCAGATAATATATCGATTAATGATGGCATAAGGCAAGCATTAAAAAGCCTTTCTAATAACGCGTAAACTTTATTTATGATTGAACCAGATAGATTTGTAGATCCACAAACTTCTGATATTGCAGAAGAGGGGGTGGAGCGTGCCCTAAGGCCGAAAGACCTTAATGAGTATGTCGGGCAAGAAAAAACTCGGGATCAGTTAGAAATTTTTATTGATGCCGCAAAAAAAAGGCAAGAAGCGTTGGATCATGTCTTGTTATTTGGTCCTCCCGGCTTAGGTAAGACGACATTGGCCCATATTATCGCAAAAGAAATGGGTGTTAATTTAAGGCAAACATCCGGCCCGGTGTTAGAAAAAACCGGTGATTTGGCGGCTATTTTGTCAAATTTAGAACCTAACGACGTCTTATTTATTGATGAAATTCATCGGCTATCTCCTGTGATTGAAGAAATTCTATATCCAGCGATGGAAGATTATCGGCTTGATATTATGATTGGTGAAGGACCTTCGGCGAGGTCGGTAAAATTAGAGCTCCCTCCCTTTACTCTTATCGGTGCAACGACACGGGCTGGCATGCTAACAAACCCTTTGCGCGATAGGTTTGGTATTGTGGCAAGATTAGAATTTTATAACGAAAGCGAATTAACAAGAATAGTTGAGAGGTCAGCAGGCTTATTAGAAGTAGTTATTGATCAAGACGGTGCAAAAGAAATAGCTAAACGGTCTCGAGGTACGCCAAGGATTGTTAATCGCCTGTTAAGAAGGGTGAGGGACTTTGCAGAAGTTAAGGCGCAAGGAAAAGTGGATAAGTTAGTGGCAGATCAAGCGTTAAAGATGCTGGATGTTGATGTTGTAGGATTAGATTTAATGGACAGAAGTCTGCTAGAGGCTATTATTGAAAAGTTTGGCGGCGGGCCAGTAGGCCTTGATAATTTAGCATCAGCTATTGGCGAGGAAAAAGAAACCATCGAAGATGTGATCGAACCTTATTTAATTCAACAAGGCTATTTGATGAGGACACCCAGAGGAAGAGTAGCTACCGCCAAAGCACATCGTCACCTAGGACTTCCTGAGCTAGATCACTGAGAGCGTGCGTGAAGATTAGAGTTTATTATGAAGATACGGATAGTGGAGGGGTGGTATACCATGCTAATTACCTCAATTTTATGGAAAGAGCGAGGACCGAGTGGCTAAGAGACTTAGGTGTCAACCAACACAGCTTAAAAATAAAGGATAACGTGATGTTTGTAGTTGCAAACATGGCTATAAAATTCAAAAAATCAGCTGTACTAGATGATGAGCTAACCGTACATACAAAATTACTTAAGCTTAAGCCTTGTTCACTCGATCTAATACAAGATATATTCAAAGGCGATGAATTGTTAATACAGAGCAGTATAACGGTTGCATGCATTGATGCTAGCCAATTAAAACCATTAAAAATACCTACAGAAATTAAAAAACTTATGGAGACTTTATGAATATAGGAAGTGACTTATCTTTTTTTTCATTGATATTCGGAGCAAGCTTGCCCGTTCAGCTAGTGATGGTGATATTAATTGGAGCTTCGATTGTTTCCTGGAAGTTTATTTATTTAAAAGTTAAATTTCTTAAGGAATCTGAAGAAAATGCGCAAGAATTCGAGAAATTTTTTTGGTCAGGAGGAGATCTTGCGAAACTTTACGAGTCAGTAAGCACAAGTACTAGCGGAATTAATGGTTTGGCGGAAATATTTCGATCAGGCTACAAAGAATATATGAGCCAGAAAGAACATCAGGCATTTGATAAGAAAAGCATTGAAAGTGTAAGGCGTGCCATGCGCGCTTCATACAATAGAGAGATAGACACGCTTGATCAGCATTTACCCTTTTTAGCATCTGTTGGCTCAGTTAGCCCATACATAGGTCTTTTTGGAACAGTCTGGGGCATCATGAATGCATTTATTGGCCTGTCCAATGTAGCGCAAGCTACATTAAGCCAAGTTGCACCTGGCATCGCAGAAGCTTTGATAGCAACGGCTATTGGTCTTTTTGCTGCTATACCTGCCGTGATTGCTTATAATCGTTTCGCAACAAAAGTCGATCGCTTATCCTTACGATTTGAAAGCTTTATAGAAGAGTTCATTAATATTGTAGATAGAAAAGGCTAGTTATGAAGAAGCGACGCTTAATGAATCAAATTAATGTAGTTCCATACATTGATGTTATGTTGGTGCTGCTAGTAATTTTTATGATCACCGCACCTATGACCAATCCAGGTGTTGTTGAGTTACCTAAAGTTGGAGAAACATTAAAACAACAAGAAAGTCCTATCGTCATTTCAATAAAAAAAGATGGCTCGTCTGAAATTGATGGTAAGAAATTTAAAAATGATGCACTGCTGGCTCATGTAAAAAAAGTAACGCAAGCAAATCCAGGACAATCGGTGGTAATTGCTGCAGATAAAAAAGTAGATTACGGCCAAGTCATTACCATCATGGACCTATTAAAACAAAATGAGATTAGCAAGGTGGGTCTCCTTTTAACCCCAGCTAAATAAATTTATATGCGATTATCCTGGCTTGAAAATAACGATAATTTACAGGCTAATTTATTTACATTGGTTATTCATTTAGCCTTGTTTATTTTTATGATTTTCTCAGTAAACTGGCAACCGAAGACACCGTATTATGCAGAAGTAGAATTATGGGATGCTATCCCAACTCAAATAAAGCCTAAACCTCTCATAAAAAAAACTACTCCCAGGGTAGAAAAACCACAACCATCTGAATCTAAAAAAATTGCTGAGGCTAAAAGGGATGCTGATATCCAGAATCTAAAAGAATTGCTGAGGCTAAAAGGGATGCTGATATCCAATTAAAAAAGAAAAAAGCTGCTGAGTTAAAAAAGAAAAAAGCTGCTGAGTTAAAAAAGAAAAAAGCTGCTGAGTTAGAAAAGCTTGATCAATTGAAGAAAAAGGCATTGGAAGAGGAAAAGCTTGATCAATTGAAGAAAAAGGCATTGGAAGAGGAAAAGCTTACCGAACTTCAAAAGAGACTCTTGGAAGATGAGAGGATAGAAGAAGTGCAAAAAAAACTTCTAGAACAGGACGACTTGGAACGAATACAGGAGGAATTAAGAAACAAAGATCTAGCCAAAGAGACACGTATAGCTATTGAAGGAACAGAAGATCTTGTTGCTGGTTCAAATTCTGGGGAATTAGAAAAATACAAAGCATTGATTCAGCAAAAAATATATCAAAATGTAAATAAGCAATTATGTGGACTAGATCCAGTTGAATTAACATTTGAAATCGTACTGATGCCAACAGGTGACTTGATTGGTAATGCAAAAATGATAAAGTCTAGTAAGATTGAAAGTTGTGATCAGGCAGTGGAAAGAGCAATACTTCAGGCACAACCCTTACCAATGCCTCAAGATAATCGTCTTTTTTCACAGCTTAAAAAGTTGAAGCTTAAGTTTCAACCAAATGGCCCTATTAACTAACTAAAGGCAGCACTTACGATGAAGTCATTTTTAAAACCTTTGTTAATGATTTGGATGGTATGTATAGCGGGGGCAGGCCATACGCTCGAAGTGATTGAGATCCTAGGAGGAAAGGCTAGTCAAATACCGATTGCGGTTATTCCTTTTAAAGATAGTAATCCTAAAAAAAGCCTGCAATTAATGAATGAAGTTATTGCAAACGACCTTAATCGCTCTGGTTTATTCAGTCCCATTGATATTTCTGGTGTTTCAGATTACCCATATGATGAGCGCGAAGTAAATTTTAGTAATTGGGCTGCGTTGCAATCGCAATTTATCGTTGTGGGTAAGATTGATGCTATTGGCAGATCAAACAATCAGATGCAGGTAACTTGGAGTTTGATTGATATTTTTAAAGAAAAAACCGTTTTATCGGTTGCGCTTAAAGGGCAGCCTAGCCAATATAGAGTCATAGCTCACCGCATAGCGGATACTATTTATGAAAAACTCACGGGAAGTAAAGGTGTGTTTGATACCAACATAGCATTTGTAAAAAAATTAGATAAAGAGAGATATAGCTTATTTATCGCTGATTACGATGGCCATAACCCAAGAGCGATTGTAAACTCGAAATATTCTATCATTTCTCCTAGATGGTCGCCTGATGGCGAAAAAATAGCCTACGTATCTTTTGAAAAAAGGAAGCCTGTTATTTATGTCCAAAATATTGTAACAGGAGAGCGAGTATTGCTTGCTAATTTTAGAGGGAATAACAGTGCCCCCGCGTGGTCACCGGATAGTAAAAAACTGGCAATTGTGTTGACATATAGTGCTAATTCACAAATTTATACCATTGATGCAGATGGCAAGAACATCAAACAATTAATGCGCACTCGATCAATTAATACTGAACCTACATGGGCGCCAAATGGCAAAGAAATCTATTTTTCGTCAGACAGAGCAGGAAGCGCACAAATATATAAAGTGGATATTGATACCAATGAAGTAGTGCGGGTAACTTTTGAGGGAAATAATAATGTAAGTCCTAGTTTGTCACCTGATGGAAAATTATTGCTGTTTCTAAATCAAGATGGTGGAAGTTACCGGGTTGCTATACAAAATCTTCTATCAAACCAAGTGTTAAGACTAACTGATGGCCCTGATGACGAGTCGCCGATCTTCTCACCAAATGGTCATATGGTATTATTTACCTATAAGGACTATGGAAAACTCTCAAAAATTGGTACAGTATCAATAAATGGGTTAAAAATGACGCCCATCGATGTTGGTTCTGAATCAATTTTAGAGTCAACCTGGGGACCATTACCAAATTAATTTTATTTAAATAAGGGATAAATAATGAAACACTCATTACTACTGGCATCACTCCTAGCAGTTCTAGCTGCTGGCTGTAGCACAACAGACATTAACGAACCTATGGGCTTGAATGCACCTTTCCCTGAGCTTGAATCAAGAACATCTGATGGTTCAGAGGTTGATTTAATTGGATCCTCTCAAGGAAAAAAATTAAGCCAGTCTGCATTAGAAGAATTGGCTGCAGCTGCAGAATTAGCTGACAGGGCTGTGTATTTTGACTATGATAGTTTTGCAATTAAATCTGACTTTGAGGGCGTAATAAGTAATCATGCTGCTTTTATAAATAAACACGATGCAGCAGTGGTTGTTTATGGAAATGCTGACTATAGAGGCTCACATGAATATAACCTAGCCTTAGGACAAAAACGTGCGGTCGCGGTAAAACAAGCCTTAGAAGCGTTAGGTGTTAATGGATCAGCGATTGAAACAATCAGTTTTGGTGAAGAACATGCAAATCAAACATGTACAGGTAGCACTTGTGGGCAGGATAGGCGTGCAGATATAGGTTATGTAGGCGAATAACATAACGTATATAAACTGAAGTTTTACATGAAAACATATTACTGGGTTGGTCTAATATTTTGCGCGCAACTTTCGTACGCAGGATTATTTGAAGATGAAGAAGCAAGAAAAAAGCTTAATAGCATTCAAGACCAGCTCAATAATATACAAGGAAATATTCAAAGTAATATTGATGCAAAAGTCACCCAGGCATTAAAGAATCAAAATCCCCTTAAAACTCAAAATGATTTGATGCGAATCCAGGATGGATTGGATAAGCTGAGAGGTGAAATTGAGGTGTTGCAATTTCAGCTTAAAAACTCTCAAGAAAGAGAAAAGACTCTATATCAAGATATTGATAGCCGATTATCTGACTTGGAAAATAAGCCTCAGACTGCAGTAGAGCCTAATGATTTGGTTAGTAATAATACGCCAATTCCAACAGATATTGATACCGTTCAAAGTGATGTTTGGGACGAACTCAATCCGGTAGCTGAAGAAAATTCTTTAGCTGGTAACGTGCCACCATTGATTGATAAAAATATTGAGGTTGCTGCTTATGATGAAGCTATCACTTTATTACGAGCGACAAAATACCAAGATTCATTCATCGCATTTGACCGCTTTATAAGTGCCTACCCAAATGCAGAGAAAATTGCTGACGCTAAATATTATCTTGGCTATTCGCAGTTTGCCTTAAAAAATTATAATGCCGCGATTAAGACCTATTCAAAAGTCATCGAATTACATTCAGATAGCCGTATCGTTCCTGAAAGTATATATGGCATTGCAAACTGTGAAATACAGCTAGCAAAAATTGGAAATGCAAAGAAAACATTACGCGATTTAATTCAAAGATTTCCAAATGCTGAAATTATTCCAAAAGCCAAGAGAAGATTAAAGGCTTTGGAATCTATCAACCTATAATCTACTAAAGTGGTTAAAAATCAAACACTTAAAATCAATGAGATTTTCTACTCACTACAAGGTGAATCATCTCGTATTGGCCTACCAACTACCTTTGTAAGGCTTACAGGCTGCCCTATGCGATGCACTTATTGTGATACTGCGTATGCTTTTCATGAAGGGAAAAATTTATCATTTGATGAAATTATTGATGAAATTAAGCATTTTGATACAAACTTTATTACCGTAACCGGTGGTGAGCCTCTTGCACAAAGATCTTGTTATGCTTTTTTAGATCAATTATGTGATATTGGGTACGATGTTTCACTAGAGACAGGAGGCGCGTTATCAATTAAGGATGTTCATGAGAAAGTAAAAATAATTCTTGATATTAAAACTCCCGGGTCAGGTGAATCAGAAAATAACCATTGGGATAATTTACTGCTAATTAAACCAACAGACGAAATAAAAATTGTTATAACTGATCAAAACGACTATAAATGGGCAAAAAAAGTTATTCAAGAAAAAGGACTTTACCTTAATAGTGACATTTTGTTTTCCCCTTCCTTCGGAGACCTAGAGCCGAGTGAGTTAGCAGGTTGGATTTTGAAAGATAATTTGAAAGTGAGAATGCAACTACAATTACACAAAATTATATGGGGTGAAAAAAAAGGTGTCTAAATCTGCGGTAATTCTTCTATCAGGCGGCCTAGATTCGGCAACAGTTTTAGCTTTAGCAAAATCTGAAGGGTACCAGTGTTACGCCATGAACATCAATTATCATCAACGCCATAGCGCCGAACTGAAATATGCCAAACGCCTTGCAAGTCTCTATGAAGTAAAGGAATACAAAGTAGTAGACATTGATTTAAGCTGGCTGACTGGATCCTCACTCACCAATAAGTCGATGAGTATTCCTCAAAGTGCTTCGGAAGGTATTCCCTCAACGTATGTCCCCGCTAGGAATACTATCATGATGACTTTAGCTTTAGCATGGGCGGAAACTATCAACAGCCAAGCTATTTTTATCGGCGTTAATGCTATTGATTACTCGGGCTATCCTGATTGTAGAGAAGAGTACATTAAAAGTTTTGAAGCGATGGCTAATTTAGCAACCAAAACTGGAGTAGAGGGGTCCAAGATAACAATACATGCCCCCCTGATCCATATGAATAAGGCAGAAATTATAAAACTAGGGCTTGAAAAAGGAGTGGACTACAGCATGACCGTTTCTTGCTATCAGGCCACGGCCGATGGTCATGCGTGCGGCAAATGTGACTCATGCAGATTAAGGAGAGAAGGATTTAAAGATTTAGGAATAGCAGACCCCACTATGTATGAAGGCCAAAACTAACCTATTGTTATTTAAACACGGGCTTGATCATATAAAACTTGCCAAAACTATCTAAAGTAGCGTAAAATTTCGCCCTTTCTGTACATAAAAATATTTTAATAACAAGAGAACATATATGGTAATCATTAGACTTTCAAGAAGTGGATCTAAGAAAAGACCTTACTTCAATGTAGTGGTAGCGGATTCGAAAAAAAGAAGAGATGGCCGCTTCATAGAGCGAGTAGGGTTTTATAATCCAGGCGCAAATCAAGGTTCAGAAGCTTTAAGGCTGGATACTGACCGCATTACATATTGGCAAAGTCATGGTGCACTGCTGTCTGAGACAGTAGGACGAATCGTAAAGCTTCACACGAAAGGCCCGGAAGGCTTGGAAGCAATGAAGAAAAAAGATTTAGATAAAGCTGAAGCAAAAAAAGCCAAAAAAGCAGCAGCTAAAGCAGAGGAATTAGCAGCAGCAGCCGCGGCAGCTCCAGCAGAAGAAGCGCCAGCGGCAGAGGCAGCTCCAGCAGAAGAAGCGCCAGCGGCAGAGGCAGCTCCAGCAGAAGAAGCGCCAGCGGCAGAGGCAGCTCCAGCAGAAGAAGCGCCAGCGGCAGAGGCAGCTCCAGCAGAAGAAGCGCCAGCGGCAGAGGCAGCTCCAGCAGAAGAAGCGCCAGCGGCTGAAGAAAAAGATAAGTAGAGAGTACGCATCATCTCTCCATCGGAATTTATGGAAGATGTGGTTATTATGGGGAAGATTGTTGGTCCTCATGGGATTAAGGGATGGTTAAAAGTTCACCCTTTTACAGAAGAGATAGGAACGCTAAGTGAGTATCCGCAATGGCTTGTTTCGGAAGATGAAAAGCATTGGGCTAGCTATAAAGTAGAAAAAACGATAATTAAAGATAAAACGTTACTCGTTAAGTTATCGGGAATAGATGATCGCAATGGATCTGAGAGCGTTAATAAGAATATGATAGGTATTTTGAAAGAAGAGTTGCCTAAGTTAGATTCCGATACTTATTACTGGTCTGATTTGATAGGTTTGGATGTCCAGAATGAAGCAGGGTATTATTTTGGGACCATTAAAACAATGATGGAAACTGGGTCAAATGATGTAATGGTTATCAAAGGCGAAAAAGAGTTTTTGATTCCTTATTTGCCGGATGTTGTTATTAAGGTAGATCTCGAAGCTAAAAAAGTTTTAGTTGAGTGGGATGAAAACTACTAAACCGTTATTTAGATTTGATTTGATTTCATTGATGCCTGAGATGTTCCAAGCGCTGACTGATTATGGGGTCACTGGTAGAGCTTTTAAATCTGGCATAATTGAAATGAATTTATGCAACCCGAGGCAGTTTGCAAAGGATGCTCACAACACTGTAGATGATAAATCGTATGGTGGTGGTCCTGGCATGTTAATGATGGTGGAGCCATTAGTAAAAGCTATTGAGTCGTTAAAAGACACGCAACGTAAAAAAGGATTTAAAAGCGCTAAGGTTGTTCATATGACGCCAAGAGGAAAGTCATTGAGTCACCAGCTAGTAAGAGAATTATTAAAAGAAGAGTCTTTAATCATTGTAGCAAGTCGATATGAAGGTGTAGATGAAAGAATAAATGATTGGGTGGACGAAGAAATTTCTGTAGGCGATTATGTTATGAGTGGCGGAGAGTTGCCAGCCATGACACTAATGGATTGCTTGATAAGGCAATTACCTGGAGTGTTAAATGACGAGGAATCAGCTAGCCAAGATTCTTTTGTGGATGGACTATTAGACCACCCACATTACACACGACCAGAAGTGTATAGAGGGATTAAGGTTCCTGATGTTTTGATGTCAGGTGATCATGAAAAAATAAGAACATGGCGACTTAAAGAATCGCTAAGGCAAACTTGGAATAAACGTCCAGATTTGTTGGCCGAAAGGTTGTTGACGAAAGAGGAGTCTCGACTGCTACAGGAAGTTAAGAGAGAGCAGGAACAAGGCCCTTATAACTAAAAGGAATAAATGATGGCGAATATTATAGAAATATTAGAAAAAGAAGAGATTGCACGTCTTGGAAAGAAAATTCCAAAGTTTGCACCTGGAGACACAGTTTCAGTAGGGGTAAACGTTGTAGAAGGAACAAGATCAAGAGTTCAGTTATTTGAGGGTGTAGTGATCGCAAGAAGAAACCGAGGGCTTAACTCATCATTCATAGTGAGAAAAATTTCATCAGGAGAAGGGGTGGAAAGAACATTCCAATTACATTCTCCACAAATAGAAAGTATTGAAGTTAAAAGGCGCGGCGATGTTAAAAGAGCTAAGCTATTTTATCTTCGTGATCTATCAGGTAAGTCAGCTCGTATTAAAGAAAGACTTAAGGTTCGTCCAAGCGATAGTGAGTTTGAAGATATTCCTGAAGGAGCAGCTCCAACAGAAGCTCCGGCAGCAGAAACAGCTCCAACAGAAGCTCCGGCAGCAGAAACAGCTCCAACAGAAGCTCCGGCAGCAGAAACAGCTCCAACAGAAGCTCCGGCAGCAGAAGAAAAAGCTGCTGAATAAAGAATTAAAAGAGTATGTAAAAAGCCCCAAACTATTGGGGCTTTTTTTTAACTTTTTTGTCAGCTGTTATTAAATAAATAAAATCAATGAAATGAAGGCTTAATAGATTTAGAATAAAAGAAATGAATATATTAAAAATACAGTTAAGGTAAGCCACCAATTGCACCAACAAATTATTGACGATTTTATTGATCATCTATGGCTAGAGGATGGCCTGTCGAAAAATACGTTAAACAGCTATCGGTTTGATTTAACAATTTTTGATAACTGGTTAGGTGAGCACAAAAAAATAAAAATGATAGATGTTTCCGAGTCGGAAATACAAGAGTTCCTAGCCTTTAAATTTTCATCATCAAAATCCAGGAGCATATCTAGGCTTCTGGCTACTTTAAGAAGATTTTTTCGATATCAACTCAGAGAAAATAAAATTAAACAGGACCCAACGCTCAAAATTCAAACACCAAAAATACCAAAGTCATTACCAAAGTCATTGAGTGAAGATGAGGTAGAAAGCCTTTTAAATGCACCAAATATTGATTCCTCCTCGGGGTTGAGAGATAGGTCTATGCTGGAGCTACTATATGCATGCGGCTTAAGGGTAACTGAGTTAGTAGACATTCAATTAACAGAGGTTATCCTTAATGACGGAGTGATCAGGGTAACTGGTAAGGGCTCTAAAACAAGACTGGTACCAATGGGAGAAGAAGCGGTAGATTGGATAAAAAAATATATTGATCAAGCGCGAGGAGATATTTTAAGGAAGAAAACATCCAAATATCTGTTTATTACCAATCGGGGAGGTCCTATGACAAGGCAGGCCTTCTGGTATGTAATAAAAAAATATGCTGTTGTTGCAAGTATTAACAAGCCCATGTCGCCTCATATCTTGAGACATGCATTTGCAACCCACTTAATTAATCATGGTGCAGATTTAAGGGTGGTACAAATGCTTTTAGGTCATACCGATATTTCTACTACACAAATTTATACACATGTTGCAAGAGAACGATTAAAAAAACTTCACCAAGAACATCATCCGAGAGGGTGACTATCGCTTTAAGATAACACCAACAAAGTCTGTGCTTGGTATTATTTTATTTTTTGCAATTTTTAATTCAATAGTATTAACAGTAAATCTTTCTTTGATGGTTGAAATTATTTCTTCACCAAATGATTCTAATAATTTATAGCTATGATTATCCCCAATAGTTACGATAATCCTCTCTATCTCAGCATAGTCTAGGGTTTCCTCAATATCATCAATATCGAATGATGAATTCTTATGAAGCTGGATATCAACATCAAGATGTAGGATTTGATACTGCTTCCTCTCAAAATCTGGGACACCAATCTTGGTTTTTATTTGCAGGCCATGAAGAAAAATAAAGTTAGACATTAGGGTGTAGGCTTTTTTGAAATATAATGAGTCTATATGATAAATCAAATTCTTTTTGTTGCCATTGCTTATTTTATTGGTTCGCTATCTTTTGGTATTTTAGCCAGCAAGATTTTTAGTATTTCTGATCCAAGAACTATGGGATCTAAAAATCCTGGAGCTACCAATGTGCTGCGAACAGGTAACAAATATGCTGCCATCTTTACTTTATTAGGCGACATGTTAAAAGCGACTCTTGTAGTTATAGTTGCATTATCTTATGAAATATCGGGCTTACCCTTGATAGCATTATCACTGGCAGTGCTGCTCGGCCACATTTTTCCTATCTACCATGGGTTTAAGGGAGGGAAAGGCGTGGCAACTGCTCTAGGGATCTTGCTGGCAATTAATTGGGTCTTAGCACTCTGCGTTCTATTTGTTTGGCTTCTGTTTTTTTTGATATTTAGGTACTCATCTCTTTCGGCGATTATTTCATCGTTAGCCGCACCATTCATTGCATACTTTCTGAATCAAGGTCAAACCATTGTTATTATTGCTAGTTTGGTGGCGTTGCTTATAGTTTATCGGCATCAAAGCAATATAAATAATTTGTTGCATGGTAAGGAAGCAAGCTTTAAAAAGTAAGTTAGATTTCGTTTAGACGCCATCTTGGCATTACGCTAAAACGATAGTCAGTTTTGTGGGAAAGTTGATAGCGGAGAGAGCCTGCCAGAGCAATCATAGCTCCATTGTCTGTACAAAACTCTAAGGACGGGAAGAAAACTTGGTAATTATTTTTTTTCGACGATGCGACGAGCTTTTCTCTTAATTGTTTATTGGCTCCAACGCCGCCTGAAACTACGATTTGGTCTAGATTTAAGTGATTCATTGCGTTGACTGATTTATGAATTAATACTTCGGTAATAGACTCTTGAAAGCTTGCTGCAATATTAGCTTTTATTTGATCTGTAAGTTCGGTTTGTTTTTTCACTAAAGTTAATACCGCAGTTTTCAAACCACTAAAACTAAAATCAAAATCTTTGCTATGCAGCATAGGTTTAGGAAGATTAAATATAGGGGTGCCAGATTCAGCAAGCTTAGATAGTGCAGCTCCCCCAGGATACCCAAGACCTAAAAGCTGCGCTGTTTTATCAAAAGCCTCACCAGCAGCATCATCTAGGGTGTCTCCAATAATGTCATATTGGCCTATTTCTTTTACATGAATGATTTGTGTATGACCACCCGATACAAGTAAAGCTAAAAAAGGAAACTGAGGTTTGCTATCTTCTAGCATGGGAGCCAAAAGATGTCCCTCTAAGTGATGAATAGGGATGCTAGGAATGCCCAGCGCGCATGATAATGATTCTGCAACACTACTCCCAACCAATAAAGCTCCAGATAATCCTGGCCCTGCTGTGTAGGCAACAGCATCGATTTGGTACCTTTCAGTGCCTGTTTGTTTTAATAATTGTTCGATAAGTGGAATGATGAAGCTTATATGGTCACGCGATGCTAATTCAGGCACCACACCTCCATAAGCCTTATGTAGATCAATTTGAGAATGTAATGTGTGGCCCAGCAATCCTTTATCCTCATCGTACAGAGCGATGCCAGTTTCGTCACAAGAGGTCTCTATTCCTAGAACAAGCATTAATTTACTTAAATTGGTTGAAAAAAATGAATATTAGCATTAAAATGGTCGGCTTTTCATGGGTAGTATAGTTTATGCTACTAAATTGAAGTTTTAACAATTATAGAGATTATTTAATGTCAACAATTAAAGTTAAAGAAAACGAACCATTTGATGTTGCGCTAAGAAGATTTAAGCGCCTTATTGAAAAAACAGGCCTATTAAATGACCTTAGAGCGCGTGAGTTTTACGAAAAGCCAACATGGGAAAGAAAGCGTAAAGCTGCTGCCGCGGTGAAAAGACAGTACCGTAGGCTCAGAAATCAAATGCTTCCTCCAAAACTGTATTAAAAAAATAATGTCCTTAAAAGAAACTATTAATGAGGACATGAAAAGTGCAATGCGCAGTAAAGATGCTGCGCTACTCGGAACAATAAGGCTTCTTCAGGCCGCTATCAAACAAAAAGAAGTGGACGAAAGAATTCAGTTGGATGATCCCGCCATTATTTCAATCATTGAAAAAATGTTAAAACAAAGAAATGACTCTATTGAAGCCTTTAAGAAGGCAGAGCGAATCGACCTTGTGTCAAAAGAAGAATTTGAGGTTAGTGTGTTAAAAGGTTATATGCCTCAGCAAATGGACTTATCCGATGTTCAATCTATTATTGAGGATGTTATTAAAGCACTGGGTGCTAGTTCAATGAAGGACATGGGACCTGTGATGGCTCAGGCTAAAGAAACACTTGCAGGAAAAGCTGACATGGCCGCAGTATCAAAAATTATCAAAGATAAATTAACGTCATAGCACTATCGCAATTCATACACATATATACTAAATCGTATAATATTAAATAATGATCCCTGAATCATTTATTCAAGAAGTGTTAAATAGAACTGATGTTGTTGATGTGATTGACAAACGAGTTCAGCTAAAAAAAGCAGGAGCCAACTTTGTTGCTTGCTGCCCCTTTCATCAAGAAAAGTCTCCATCATTCTCAGTAAGTCCAAGCAAACAGTTTTACCATTGTTTTGGGTGTGGGGCTCATGGGTCGGCTATTACCTTTCTGATTGAGTTTGAAGGATTAACATTCGTAGAAGCGGTCCATCAAATTGCCAGCAGTCTTGGCCTAACTGTTCCTAACGAGCACATTGCTGATCCAAAAAAGATAAAAGAAAATTTTGGGCTTGAGGAAGCAATGAAAATTGCAAACCAATTCTACCAAAAAGCCTTAAGAGCGTCACCGAAAGCTATTGAATATTTAAAAACTAGAGGCCTCACTGGCAAGGTTGCAAAAGAATTTTCTATTGGATTTGCTCCTGATGGATGGCAAAACTTAGAGAGTGCTTTTAAACAATACGACGACCCTTCATTAGAAAAAGCCGGTTTGATTCAAAAGAATGACAAAGGAAAGTATTACGATCGATTCAGAAACCGTATTATGTTTCCGATTATTAATGAGAAAGGTCAGGTTATTGCCTTTGGTGGAAGGGTCATAAATCCTGAGGATACGCCTAAGTATTACAACTCTCCTGAAACTCCCTTGTTTCAAAAAAGTTACGAACTATATGGTCTTATCCATGCAAGAAAACCAATTAGGGAAAAAGGTTATGTGGTCGTAGTCGAAGGGTATATGGATGTCGTAGCTCTCGCACAACATGATTTTAAGAATGTAGTTGCTACTCTTGGCACAGCAACAACTATTTACCACATAAAAAAACTCATGCGCTATACACAGGATATTGTCTTTTGTTTCGATGGGGACAATGCTGGTCAAACTGCAGCATGGAGAGCTATGATGAATGCATTAAGTGCAGTCACTGACAATGTAAGGTTAAAATTTTTATTTCTACCAGACAATCATGACCCTGATTCATATATAAGAGAGTATTCAAAAGACGCTTTTGATCAGCTTGCTGAAGATGCCTTGCCCTTGTCAGAATACATTGTTAGGCACTTAACATTAACGAATGACCTCTCCTCTCAAGATAAAAAAGTTAGATTATTAAATGATGTAGAGCCTATACTCAATGAAATGACTGCGCCTAAATTACACTTATTTCTTAGAAAAAAGATTGCTCAGTTGGTTGGCCTAGACATGCAAGAGATAACTAATATTTTAAAAGATACTAAGGTTGCTCAACCTTTTTCTCAAAGAATAAAGCTTGAAAAAAGGACACAAATGAACCCCATCAGACGGTTTATTTTATTTATTGTTATTAAGCCTGCTTTGGCGAACAAAGATGACCTGACGTTATTTAGCGCTAAGGAAAGTGAGCAAATCCTCGCCAAATCTGTTATCGAGATTGCCCTGGAAAATAAAGATAATAATGCTGCAGTAATGCTTCACCTAATTTCCAACAAGGTCGATAAATCCATTTTAAGGGAAATGGAAGATCAGATTGTTAAAATTGATGGAGATTTACCCATAGAAGAAGAAGTCAAAGCTCTCCGCAATAGTTTACAAAAAAAACTGCTCTCCTCAGCAAATAAAACAAAATTAGGGGAGCTACAGCAAAAAAGCTTAGGCTCACTAACGGATGAGGAAAAAACTTTTTTAAAAAATATTAGACGAAAGTAAATAACTGATTATTAAGGTTTTTACTTAATAACATAGCAAACGAATCATTGACATAATATGGTCGAATTGCTAAAATCCCACGGCTCTACTGCTAAGATAATAAAAAACAACATTATTTAGCCAAATTCATTTGAGGTAATTATGGCACGACCTAAAAAAAATCCAGAAGATAAAAAAACCAAACGCGTCACGCGCGTAAAAAAACTAAAGGACTTATATCTTAAAGATGCGGTAAATAATCCTGAAGAGGCAGAAAATAGACGCCTGCAGTTAAAAGCTCTCATTATCATGGGTAAAGAAAGAGGTTACCTTACTTACGCAGAAATTAATGATCATCTTCCAGATGAGGTGTCGGAAAGCGAACAAGTGGAAGGTATCATTGGCATCATTAATGACATGGGCATTATGGTCTATGACCAGGCACCTGATGCAGAATCGGTACTAATGTCTGACGACCGTCCACCAGTAACTGACGAAGAGGCTGCTGAGGAAGCTGAACAGGCCCTTGCCACTGTGGACTCAGAGTTTGGCCGAACAACCGATCCTGTAAGAATGTACATGAGGGAGATGGGTACCGTTGACCTGCTAACCCGTGAAGGCGAGATTGAAATTGCTAAAAGAATTGAGGACGGATTAAGGCATATGGTCCAGGCGATTTCTGCATGCCCAGGTATTATTGACGATCTCATGAATATGGCTGATAAAGTTAAGAAAGAAGAGTTAGGGGTAGAGGAATTTGTTGATGGTTTGATTGATATGGAAGCAGAAAGAGAATTAGCCAAAGTAGAGGCGGCGTTGGCTCAAACAGATGATGAAGACTCTGATGAAGATGACGATGATGAGAATGATTCTGGCAAAGCCAGTGGAATGTCAGTTGAGGACTTAGCAATCTTAACAAAAGAAGTGCTTTCACGGTTTGGAAAAATTAAAAAAGCACA
>Ga0209502_10001687_pt1 | contig 19611 bp, 26 predicted proteins | sample ArcticOcean_MG_C_10_FD_187442 | JGI IMG/M metagenome (GOLD analysis project Ga0209502, IMG submission 187442) | Marine microbial communities from western Arctic Ocean - ArcticOcean_MG_CB11_90 (SPAdes) (version 2) | ecosystem: Environmental > Aquatic > Marine > Oceanic | place: Arctic Ocean... | reverse complement strand
GTGAGGTTCCATTCTGATGAATACTATATGGTTATTAATGTGGTTCACTGTAATGCCTGAGGTAGGTGTAAAGTATCACCACCTAGGAACATTTGCCAATGTAACAATATGTAAGGCTGAACTAAGGATTGCTTCTGTTCTAGTAAACAACCCTACAGAAACAATAGAGTGTATTGGAGTTAGAGTAAATGATTGAAGCAACATACATAGACCACATGGGTAGTGACCTGTCAGTAGCCAATGCAGCCCGTGTTAGCTTTGGTAAGACATCTGAGATGGAAGAGAATACTTGGGGGCCACCAACACTTAAGGCTAAAGATGCTAAGCTCATAAACTACCTAGCCAAGCACAAGCATATCAGCCCTTTTGGTCATGCCTTTGCATCCTTCCACGTCAAGGCTCCAATCTTTGTAGCAAGGCAGCTTGTGAAGCATAAGTTCCTACGTTGGAATGAAATCAGCCGTAGGTACGTAGATGATGAGCCTGAGTTTTATACACCTGATGTATGGCGTGGTCGTAGTTCTGATAAGAAGCAAGGCTCTAGTGATGAAGTAGTAGACATGTTGCACTGGGTTATCGCAGACCCTGAGCTTTCTATTGAGGGGCATACAGAGTATGACAATGTAAGTGATAACCCTCACAGATGGTCAGCCTATGTAAACACGCAGGCGCTAGACCTTTACAACGCTATGATTAACAGTGACGTAGCCCCTGAACAAGCACGTATGGTACTGCCACAGTCTACTATGACAGAATGGTACTGGTCAGGTAGCTTGGATGCCTTTGCTGACATGTGTAACCTACGATTGAAGACTGACACTCAGTACGAGACACAGTTAGTTGCACAACAGATTGATCAGATCATGTTAGGTCTATTCCCTGTGTCATGGGAGGCCTTAGTGTATGGAGATGACTAGTGATACCATTGTATCAGTTAAGAGGCAATACTTGCCAGTACTAACACCCCAGTAGTAGTAGGAGATGATCAAATGACCAAGCGTATACCCATGAAGGGCGGTGATGAGTATGATGGACTTACTAAGGCACGTAGGTTCTACCTTTGGAAAGCTGGACAGTTAAAGAAAATCAAACGTGCCTATAACAAAAGGTTTCGTAAACACAACAAGGAGAAGACTGATGATTGCAGGTAATATTAAGATCACTGAAATAGAGGATAACGAAGATGGATCAGCCCGTGTTATTCTAGACATGGATGCAGAGACATACCATGATATCTTTGAGTACGGCTTCATACAACTTATAAAGAAAGGTATGGAAGCAGATGACGGACAATGAATGGCCCTTAGAGTCTGACTTAAGTGACATAAGTCCTATGACGAATAAAGAACGTAAAGCATCCATAGAGCGAGAGGCTGCAAATGGTTGGCGCAAGTGTGTGTCATGCGGTAATAAAAGTAAGTCAGACTTCTGTGGGTTTTGTTTGGAGGAAGAGTAATGTTTACAGTTGAGATGGAGCATGACGCTACGGTGATTACTACAATGGATCAGCGTGATGAGTTTGAAGATGTAGAGTGCATCATTAGTGATGATGGTGTTGTATTTATGAGACAATGGAATGAAGGAGCAAACAACCACGACTTATTATACTTAAGTTTCCAGCAGTTAACTGACTTGTTTGCTGCAATGAAATCACCAGAGGGTATGTTTAAATTAGTTAATAGGACTTGGGTTGATGATTAATGAACTAGGTCAAGGTTTTTTAGGTGGTATATTTTTAATGTACGTGTTAGCTTTACCACTTCTGTATCACATGGTCGAGCCTGATGATGAAGAAGAAGATAACAGAGGCCCAATTAAGTTTGCCTTCATGTGGCCTGTAGTGGCTATGGAAGTAATATATAGTATTCTTGTAGGAGAGAAAGACGATGATGGAACTGGCACTAGTTAAGACGTTACTTAAACGTGACTTCTATGAACAACATAAGGGCATCCGCTGCCCAGATAAGATCTTCACTAAGGATGTACAGAAGATCAAGCAAACATTAGACAGCGCAATGCGTGAGTATGATGGTGACTTAAACACTTCAGACCTTGAGGCGCTGTTCTATAGTCAGAACCAAACAATGACTACGGCAACCAAGGCAGCATATGCTGACCTGTTTCGTAAGATGAACAAAGAGGATGTAATAAAAGAAGATATTGCTGACACTGTTCTAGGTACTATGTTCCAGAACTTTGTAGGTGAGAAGGTTGCAAACCTTGGCTTTGACTTTGTTAATGGTACACAGACATCACTAGAGCCACTGAGGCGGCTACTGGCAGACTATAAGGATGACTTCACACCCAATATCCGTATTGACTGGGAGGACATCTCTATCGACACGTTACTTAAGGCTAACGATCTACAGACACAGTGGAAGTTTAACATACCAAGTCTAGGCCGTAAGGTTGAGGGTGTTAGTGGTGGTCACCTGTTACTTGTGGGCGCACGTCCTAACACAGGCAAGACTTCCTTTCATGCTTCACTAATTGCTGGTGAGGGTGGCTGGGCACATCAGGGTGCCAAGTGTGTAGTACTCTGTAACGAGGAAGCATATGAGCGTGTAGGAGCACGTTATCTTAGCGCAGCCACCAACATGTCAATGGATGAGGTCAAGGCTAACGTAGCCCTTGCACGTAGCCGCTATGACCCTGTTAGGAAGAACATCCGCATCAAGGACAGCACTAACAAAGATATGCAGTGGGTTGAGTCCATCGTTAAGCAGGAACGTCCAGACATTCTAATCCTGGATATGGGTGACAAGTTCGCAACTAAGAACAGCGAGAAGTCTGATGTGTACCTAAAGGATGCAGCTATCTATGCGCGTAACATTGCTAAACAGTACAACTGTTGTGTTGTATGGATGTCACAGTTGAGTGCAGTAGCAGAGGGTAAGGTCTACGTTGATCAGTCAATGATGGAAGGCTCTAAGACAGGCAAGGCTGCTGAAGCAGACCTCATGGTCTTGATCTCTAAGAACCCTATTGTTGAGGGTGCAGATGAGGAAGACACACAAAGGCACTTGAACATTGCTAAGAACAAGCTTAAAGGCGGTTGGCATGGTGTAGTGCACTGCGAGTTAGACGGTGCACGATCATTGTATACAGCATAAGGAGAGAGACATGAGGCTAGTATTAGACGTTGAGAACAGTGTTACTTGGAGGGGTGGCGTAATACACAATGACCCCTTTGAGCAATCTAATACTTTAACTCAGGTTGGTATGGTCAATGCCGATAATGTTGATGAGTTGTTTATCGTTAACATAGACCACAATGAAGCCAAGGATACGTCAGGCGCTGGGCGTAAGCTTGTTCAAGATATACTTAACATGACTACACTACTAATAATGCATAACGCTAGACACGACTTGATGTGGTTATGGGAGTGTGGGTACAATTACAACGGTGATATATACGATACCATGTTGGCAGAGTACATCCTAAACCGTGGGCAGCGTGACTTAGTAAGCCTAGCTGCATGTGCTGAAAGACGTAACCTAGGTGAGCAAAAGGAGGATTACCTTAAGACTTGCCTCAAGCAGGGAATTAACACCAATGAAACGGATCTCAGTAAGCTTAGCCTTTATCTTAGGGCTGATCTTCTCACAACTAGTGAGTTGTTCCACGCTCAAGAGAGAGACTACTCCCAGCCAGAAAGCACCTCCCTACATACCGTTAGAGACGTTACCTTTAAAACATGTAAAACCCTTACCAGAATGTACATGTCAGGAATCAGGGTGGATCGTAATGCCCTAGATGGTGTGCGTGTTTTGTTTGAACGGGAGAAGGCTGACATTGAGGATAGGTTGCAGCGCAAGGTGCGTGAGATCATGGGTGATACCCCTATCAACCTTAGCTCAAAGCCACAGATGTCTGAGGTTGTGTTCTCTCGCAGGCTAAACAACAAGAAAGAGTGGGCAGACCTATTTGAGTTTGTACGTGACAAGAAAGAGTTCAAGCAAGCAGTTGAAGCTAACAGCACTATCATCAAACGTACTAAGGCATTCACCTGTCCTACGTGTGATGGTCAAGGCAAGACTTACAAGACTAAGAAGGATGGCACTAAATTTACTAGACCTAACAAGTGTAAGGACTGTGACGCACGTGGCTATGGCCTTAAAGAGACAAACCATATTGCTGGACTAGGACTAGGTGCACCCAGCAAGAAGTGGGTGAGCGCCAATGGCTTCAGCACAGGAAAGGATAACTTAGATGTACTTATTGGCACTGCTAAAACGCACAACATGGATGCTGCTGTTGAGTTTCTTACTGACCTTAAGCGCCTTTCTGCTGTTAGCAGCTACCTCTCTTCTTTTGTGGAGGGTATCGACAGATATACAAAGCCAGACGGTTTCCTGCATGTGGGACTCACCCAGCACGTTACTGCAACAGGACGTTTCAGTGGAAGAAATCCCAATATGCAAAACATGCCAAGAGGGGGAACATTCCCAGTAAAGCGTGTATTTATATCTCGTTGGGAGGGTGGCTACATTTGTGAGGCCGACTTTGCTCAGCTTGAGTTTCGTGCTGCAGCATTCCTTGCCCAGGATGAGATTGCTATGGAAGAGATACGCACAGGGTTTGACGTACACAACTACACTGCAAAGGTTATCTCTGATGCAGGTCAGCCCACTACCAGACAAGGAGCAAAGGAACATACCTTCGCACCCCTATTTGGCGCTACAGGTTATGGCAGAAGTAAGGCTGAAGAGGCCTACTACATTCACTTCACTGAGAAGTATAAGGGTGTAGCCGCTTGGCATAAGAGCTTGGCTAACGAGGCAATCAGGTTCAACAAGATTACTAACGTATCAGGTAGGCAGTATGCTTTCCCTGACGTGAAGCGCAACGCAAGAGGAGGAGTATCACACTTCACCATGATCAAGAACTACCCCGTACAGGGCTTTGCTACTGGTGATGTTGTACCTGTTGTGTTGATTGAAATGGAGAGAAGGATGGAACACCTACAGTCATGCCTAGTGAACACTGTTCATGACTCAACGGTTATAGACATCCACCCAGAGGAGAAGGAGAAAGTACTACAGATAATAGAAGATATGAATGGTGGGTTGACTGACCTAATAGAAAAAGCCTACAACGTAAAAATGAATGTACCGCTACTATTAGAATCTAAAATAGGGCCAAATTGGCTTGACGTGAAGGACGTTTAGCGGTATAACTTAGTCTCTTTAACACAAACCTCATGAGGTACAATATGAGTACAGAACTATCAATAACTAGCATGGATAATGCTTCAATGGCTACACTGATGGGTGTATCTGAAAACGCATCGCAAGGTAAGGCTGCACTGGCTCGTGTGAACGTAGTTAGCACAGCACTGAAGGGCGAGATCGAAGTCGGTGGCAAGAAGATCAAGACAGATGTTATACCTGTAGGAGCATACAAGATCACGCTAGGTGACGATGTATTCTATGCAGAGAATGTATCTATTCGTATCTTCGCCCAACGGCAGCAGTGGCAGCGCTGGAATGCATCAACTAATGAGATGGAGAAGTCAGTAATGGCTAACTCGCTCAATGGCGACATGCAGGACAGCGTAGGTGGTTTTAACTTAGGTCGCCCCTCTGGCTACATCGAAGACTTCGCCGCTCTACCTGAGGCAACTAAGGAGGTCATGCGCTCAGTTAAGCGCGTCAAGATCTTTATGGGTCTACTCACTGTTAAATTGCCTATGGATGAGAATGGTGAGCCTAGCACTACTCAGTGCGTAGATGTACCATTTGTCATGGACGTTAAGAACCGTGATAGCATGAAGAACATTGATACTGCCTTGTCTTCTCTTAAGCGTAAGAACCTTCTGCCTATTATGTCTACTATCCTCTTAGCAGGGGACGAAGGCTCCATCCCTACTGGTGCTACCTACGGATACAGTACTGCTAGGGTAGGCGATAAGGTTGATCTGACTGAGCCAGACAATGATACGCTAAAAGACTTCTTGAGTCTTATTGAGTATAGTAACGGTAAGGTGTTAGACCTCTACAATGAGCGGTCTGATCGTGGCCTTAGTAAAGCTGACGCCAGCCTTGTTGGTTCCATCATTGATGTAGATGAGGCACCATTCTAATGGAACACCCTGCAGAACTTAAAGTTTATAGCTTCTTTCAGAGGGCTGTTGCAGGGAAGACTTCATTCTCAGAGGAGGTGGCTGATAAGGTCGCCTCCGATGTGAAGGCTGCACTACTTAAGCAGTTTGATAGTGGACCACGTGATGAGTTTCGTTTGCGTATGTCTAACATAGGTCGCCCTAAGTGTCAGCTATGGTTTGATAAGAATGACCCAGCGGATAAGACACCATTTCCACCCCACTTCATGATGAACATGATGCTTGGTGATATTGTTGAAGCAGTATTCAAAGGCATCCTCAATGAGGCTGGTGTGGACTTCCAAGACAATGAAAAGGTTACACTTGAGTTAGCCAATGGTCGTAAGATCAACGGTGAGTATGACATGATCATGGATGGAAAGCTTGACGATGTTAAGTCTGCCTCACCTTGGTCCTACACTAATAAGTTTGCTTCCTTTGATAGCTTAGCTGATGGAGATGGCTTCGGCTATGTGTCACAGCTTGTAGGCTACGCAGAGGCTGCAGGAGTTGATGTAGGTGGCTGGTGGGTAGTCAACAAAGGCAACGGAGAGTTTAAGTATGTAGACGCCTCTGTGGTTGATCGTGAGAAAGTCTTAGCTGACATACAGGCTACCGTAGACTTCATTGATAATGATGAACCCTTCGAGCGTTGCTTTGAGCCAATCAAGGAAACGTTCTACCGTAAAGAGACAGGTAACTGGGTACTGCCATCAGGATGTAAGTTCTGTAGCTTTAAACACAAGTGTCACACTAACCTGACACCAAGGCCAAGCATTATGAGCAAGGCTAAGAACCCACCTGAAGTAGACTATACGTTTGTAGCGGAGGAATACAATTAGGATGGCTAAAAGAACAACTGCAAGAGTACACAACTCTCGCCGTTATCGCAGTGGTCTCGAAAAGGAGGCCGCTGCTTTTTTAACGGCAAGACAGAAGTTAGTTAAGTACGAGCTACTAAAGATAGAGTGGGAAGACCTACGCTACCGCAAGTACACACCTGACTTTGAGTTAGACAACGGCATCATAGTTGAGACAAAGGGCATATTTGATAATGAAGATCGCAGGAAGCATGTTGCAATAAAGCAACAGCACCCAGAGTTAGACATAAGGTTTGTATTTAGTAACGCGAATGCTAAGTTGTACAAGGGTGCTAAGAGCCGCTACTTTGAGTGGTGCGACAGGAATGGTTTTTTGTGGTCACACAGAGTTATTCCTGAGGCTTGGTTGACTGAGCCAGGATCAAGGGCTACTACAGATGTAGTTGTACTTAAAACAAAAAGGAAAGACTGATGAGTTATACGTTATCAGATGATGAGATGGCTCTGATCGTTAGGCCTGTAATGCAGGATGATGAGTGGACGGGTCACATTGAGACAGGTATTGCTGCATGCTCTGAGTCAAGCATAGATGACGCTACACAGAGTACTATGGTCCACTATATAACTCTTATGGCTGCTTTCCTATCTTGGGCTAACGATAACCCTAAGGCGCTTGATGAAGTCGTTGCTTATCGTGATGGCTTACTGGACGAAGTAGATGGTTGGTCGTTAGATGATGGGCCAGAGCCGCCTGAGGGTGACAACGTAATAAGACTAAACAGATGGACTAAGACAGAGGGTAACGCATGAGACAAGAGCCACCATTAACAAGAGAACCTCTACCACACACTGAATACATAGGAGATCAACACCCTGAGCTAAAACAATTTGATCCAGTTGAGCGTCCAGTACACTACAACATGGGTGGCATTGAATGCATTGACTACATCAAACAGGTGCTAGGTCTAGACGGTTACATTGCGTACTGTCATGGTAACTTCGTTAAGTATCAACACAGGTATCGCTATAAGGCTAACCCCGTGGAAGATATGAAGAAGGCAGGGTGGTATCTTAATAAGATGAATGAAGCACTTGCGGAGAAGCACAAATGAGTGTTAAGCAGTTTGGGGTGACAATGCTAGTCACGGTAGAAGAGAATAACAACATCTTATCCTCCTATGAGGATGCACACGAGGATGATGTAAGGGATATGATTGTTGATACGTTCTATGACGTAGATGACGTTGAAGTAAAAAACTTATTAGTAAAGGAGAGACTATGATTAGCGAAGTAGATATTGAGGCTTTCAGAGTTAAGTCACAGGAAGAGTGCTTACATGAATTTATATACACATTTAAAGCATCACTTGACCCACGGTTATGGTTAAAGCTTATTAAAGAAGAGCTAGGAGAGGCTCAGGCAGAGACTATTGGTACGGCTGCACACCTTAAAGAGATAGCTGATCTTCTTTACGTAATTGAGGGCTTTGATACTGTTACTAGCGGTAACTTTATAGAGCTTTTGGGGGAAGTAGAAAGCAGCATTTGGATGGACTTGATGTCTGATGCCAATGACGAAGTTGAGAGTGCTGAACACTACTACAGCCACGGCATTGTGTTTGATGCCTTCCAGCTTGTACACCAGAGTAATATGTCCAAGCTAGGCACTGACGGTAAGCCTATCTTCCGTGAAGACGGTAAGGTTCTTAAAGGGCCTAACTATAGAGCACCAGACTTAAGTGATCTGGTATGAGTATGATGAAACTATTTTATGAGGCTAAGCAATGAGCAACCAACTACCAACAGACTATCAGTCATTTATCCACAAGTCACGCTATGCTAAATACTTTGACGGTAAGGGACGTGAATCATGGGGTGATACAGTATCCCGCCTTATGGCATTTATTGATAGACCAGAGCTTGATACCAAAACAAAGAATCAGCTAGAGCAGGCCATCTTAGGCCTAGAAGTTATGCCATCTATGAGAGCGCTCATGACAAGCGGCCCTGCAGCATCGCGTGACAATACCTGCATGTATAATTGTAGCTTCTTACCCGTAGATGACCTTAAGTCCTTCGATGAGGCTATGTTTATCCTCCTCTGCGGCACTGGCGTTGGCTTCAGCGTCGAGCGCCAGTTCATCACTAAGCTCCCAGATGTGCCGCAACTCTTCCAGAGCGAGACTAATATCGTTGTCAGGGACAGTAAGGAGGGGTGGGCTAAGTCGTTGCGTCAATTGATTGCACTCCTGTATGCTGGTGAAATCCCAACGTGGGATGTGTCTAAGGTACGCCCTTCTGGAGCACCCCTTAAGACGTTTGGCGGTAGGGCATCAGGCCCAGCACCATTGGTGGATCTGTTTAACTTCACTGTCAATGCATTCAAGAAATCAGAGGGACGTAAGCTTTCATCCATTGAGTGCCATGACATCATGTGTAAGATTGGCGAGGTAGTGGTAGTTGGTGGAGTACGCCGCAGCGCCATGATTTCATTGAGTAATTTATCTGATGATCGTATGCGTACTGCTAAGTCTGGCTCATGGTGGGAGAACAATCCACAACGCGCCTTAGCTAATAACTCTGTATCCTATACTGAGAAGCCTGATAGCCTGTCGTTTATGCGTGAGTGGATGTCGCTTGTAGAGTCTGGCTCTGGTGAGCGTGGCATCTTCAATCGTGAAGCATCTAAGAAGCAAGCAGCAAAGAATGGTCGCCGTGATCCTAACCACGACTTCGGGACAAATCCTTGCAGCGAAATAATTTTACGCCCATACGAATTTTGCAACCTCAGTGAAATTGTAGTACGTGCTACTGATAATATTGATACACTATCTGAGAAGGTACGCCTTGCTACTATAATGGGTACAATTCAGTCAAGCTACACTAAGTTTCCCTATCTGCGTAAGATATGGGCAACAAACACGGAAGAAGAGCGGTTGTTAGGCGTTTCCCTGACAGGCATCATGGATAACCCACTGATGACACTTAAAAATAAAGGATTGGATAAGACCCTTAAACATCTCAAACAAATTGCTATCACTACTAATGCTGAGTGGGCTGAGCGCCTTGGTATCCCTGTTGCTGCTGCTATCAATTGTGTTAAACCTTCGGGAACCGTATCTCAACTTGTTGACTCCGCTAGTGGTATTCACGCACGTCACAGCCCTTATTACATTCGCACGGTGCGTGGAGACAATAAAGACCCCCTAACACAGTTTATGAAGGATCAGGGTATACCTAATGCGCCTGAGGTATTTAAGCCTGACCAGACCACAGTGTTTAGCTTTCCAATGAAGGCACCTGATGGAGCAGTGTGTACTGCTGACATGTCTGCCATTGAACAGTTAGAAATGTGGTTGGCATATCAGCGACACTGGTGTGAGCATAAACCATCCGTAACTATCAACGTGAAGAATGACGAATGGTTTGAAGTGGGTGCCTTTGTGTACAAACACTTTGATGAGATGTCAGGGGTATCCTTCCTGCCATACAATGATCATACGTACCAGCAAGCACCTTATCAGGAGTGTGGTAAGTCGGACTACAAGACACTTTTATCTTGTATGCCAAAGTCTATTGACTGGAGTAAGCTTTCAGAGTATGAGAGTGAAGACAATACTGCAGGAAGCCAAACGCTTGCGTGTTCTGGTGATGCCTGTGAAATAGTAGATCTAGTATAGAAAGGAGAGAAGTATGTTTGAGTTTATTGCTTTAAATATGGTAATCATCATAGCTTATGAAGTAACAACAGAAGCACTAATTCCATTTGTTACAGCATTGTTTTAGTTAAACCACCTGAGCATGTGAATAAACTGCTCTCATAAGGATACAGCATGTACACTATTATTACAAGAGATCAATGTAACTTCTGTGACTCTGCTAAGGAGCTTCTCAAAGCAGCTAAGCAGGGCTACACAGAGTACAACGTGCAGTCAGACAGTTCCAGATGGGTACTAGCACTCATAAAGCAAGCAGGACACAAGACTGTACCACAGATCTTTTCTTCTGATGGCACATACATTGGAGGTTACACTGAGTTAAAACAACTAATGGGTAAAATAGAAAGTGAAATATAATGTCAGCACATACATGTAACAGTTGCAGCACACCTTTGAATGCATTAAATTGGTATGCTACTAATGCTGCCCAATGCATATACAAGTGTAAGACATGCTTTAAGCGAGATAACCGTGTAGTTAATAAAACACGTATTTATCTTGATGGTGATTACATCAAAAAGCATGACCCTTTATATAACCTCCTAAGACCTGGACACCACTTCTCTAGTGACTTGAATGGTGTGGTTTCATTTGAAAGGACAACATCTTCTAAGGAAGGGTACGTGTATGTTATAACCAGTAAAGCTCATGAAGGCTGGGTTAAAATAGGTATGGCTGATGACCCTAACAAACGCCTAAGTCAGTATCAAACCAGTAGCCCCTACAGGGACTTCACGCTAGAACACTCTGTACATTCTACTGATAATAGAAAGGCAGAGGCAGAGGCCCACTTAAGGGCGCGTTTAGTTGCTAGTCAAAACAACTATGAGTGGTTTAAGCTTAGCGTAGAAGAAGCAATAACAATACTGGATAACTTGAATGAACACCGACACGTTAGAGCCACCAAAAAAGCAGACACGCACAAGAAGGAAGACAACCTACAAGGGAGCCTCTTCTAAGCCTGTATCAGGTATAGTACCAAAGACAGTTAACCAAGGTAGGCTAATTGATGCCATTGCTAGTAGCAAGCAGGTGTTGATACTTGGTCCCGCTGGTACTGGCAAGACCTACGTTACAGCTACATGTGCTGCAGACTTGTATACTCTCAAAGAGATTGACAAGATTGTTATCACACGCCCTCACGTAGCTGTAGGTAAAGACATTGGGTTCCTGCCGGGAACGCTTGAAGAGAAGGCTCAGCCTTGGGCACTGCCTGTGTTAGACGTACTGGTTAAACATCTAGGGCGAGGTGCTGTTGATACAGGACTGAAGGCAGGTAACATTGAAGTAGCAACACTGGCGCTCATGCGTGGGCGTAGCTTTGATGATGCATTCATTATCGTAGATGAAGCGCAGAACATTGAGATCAGTGAGATCAAGATGCTGTTGACTAGGGTAGGCGAAGGCAGTACTATTGTACTCAATGGTGATATCCAACAGTCAGATCTTAAGGGTACGTCTGGTCTAGCTAAGGTCATACATCTCTCTAAGAAGTACATGCTAGATGCACCAGTAGTTGAGTTTGGTATTGATGACATTGTGCGTAGTGGTATCTGTGCAGAGTGGGTCAAGGTGTTTATGAAGGAGGGGTTGTGATGGCTTGGACTAAGGAAAAGCAAAAAGCCTATAGTAAATCTTGGCGAGAAGCTAATAAGGAAAAAAAGGCTGCAACTGATAGAGCTTACAGAGATGCTAACAAAGAGAAGCTACGTGCCAAGAAAAAAGCTTACTACGAAACTAATAAAGATACGCTTCTTGCCAAGCAAAAAGCATACGCAGAGGCTAACAAGGATCAGAAGGCTGCAACAGACAAAGCTTACTATGAAGCTAACAAAGAGAAAATAACCGCTTATAAAAAATCTTACTACCAAGCTAATAGTGTCGCGCATTATGCCAAGCAAAAAGCATACGTAGAGGCTAATAGGGAAAAGGTAGCCGCTTACCATAAGGCTTATATGGTAACCTACTGCGAAGCTAATAGGGCGCAGCTATCAACTAAAGCTGCCAAAAACAGAGCCATAAAACTAAAACAGATACCTATACACCTACGTGACTGCCCTCAAGAGAAGCAGCGCTTAGTAAAGACATACAAGCTGCGTAACATACTAAGTAAAGCCACAGGATTGCAACATCACGTAGATCATATGTGGCCTCTCAGTGATGGTGGGCCACACTGGAGTGGTAACTTACAGGTTATACCTGCAGAGGAGAACTTGCGTAAGAGTTCTTCTGTCTGTGAAGAAACAAAGGCTACTATCATAAAGAGTCTATACATATTTGAGTCAGAGAGAAGTATCTAATGAAGTTAGAACAGGAAGCTAAGGCGCACGTAGAAGGCACACGCATTAAGTTCTACGAAGAGTTGTCTAGGAATACAGAAGAGATTGAACGCTTTATTAACAAGCAACTCTGGCCTAGCGAAGAAAAAGAAAAGGCATTAGAGCACTTAACTGCCTTCTTTCTTTGGTCTAAACATTGTGCCAAGAAACATGGTATACGATAACAAAAAGGGGCCGCTTAGTGTGGCCCCTCTTGCTTTACTTGATCTTTGTTTTAACTTTCTTCTGGCCTTTAAAGTAGTCTATAACGTCTAAGTACGTTTGTAACTCTTCCCAGTTCATATCTCTTGGGCCTTCACCAGAGTAACCAAGATCTTCTCGCATGTATTTCATGGCTAGGTTCTTCTCTTCCTTACTGCCATGACCAACAGCCTTACGCTGTACAGCAAGCAGACCATACTCTGTACTGTTTTGTAGGTATGCTCTAAGTTCACCTGATAGGTGGGTTTTCCACCCCTTAAGTGCTTGGCGTCTATCTGCTATACTTCCCTTTTTAAATGAAGGCTGTTCTATAAGCTTAGCATACCTATCCTCAAACATTGGCTGGATTAAAGAGTTAAACACTTTATCGTACTCAGCAATCTGGCTGCGCTCACCCGCAGTCCAAGGATGCATCTCTGCCATGCTGAACGCCTTCTCTGTGGCTGTACGGGAGGGTAGTACGGTGACACCTAGCGCCTGTAGTATAGGGTTAGGGTTCTTAACTGAGCCATTACGAGTTGCTACTCTTAGCTCTTCTCCTGTAATGCCATCAAGCTTATCTGTGAAGATCTCAACAATGTTATCTATGTACTTTGAAGCACCCAGCAAAGCAATGTCAGTACCTTCTACCAGACGTGAATCACGTGCAGCATCTGTGTTGTTGATGAAGCCAACCATCTTATTAACTGCATCAAGTGGACGTGTGACACCCGCAAGGATGTTACCACCCTGTTTGTACAGAGCATCAAAGGTCATCTGCCTTGAGCCATCACCCTCTTCTCCATTAAAGATGGTATCAAATACATTATACATATCATTACCAAATTGAATGTCTTTAGCGAATTGCCCTACAGCAAGTTGATTACCAATATCAACCATTAGTTCATTAGGAACCATCTCACCTTTGCGTGACAGGTTAGCAGCACGGCCTACTGCCAACCAGAGTGAAGCAGGAAATAAGTTCTGCGCTTTCCATGTCTGACCACCACCAATGTCGATCATGTCATGGGCTAGGCCCTTCTCCAAACGATCATTGTCATACTCCATAGCCAAACGCAGGGCAGTCATACCTACAACGCTACGAGCAAAAGCCTCTGTAGTATTTGCAGGTATAGGCACACCCTTGATAGACTTCTTGTACATAGCACTAGCCATTTGTACACCACCACCAACGCTCCACTGGTATGCAGTAGCTAGGGTGTTGTTGAAGAAGCGACCAAACGGAAGTATAGTACCAATAAGAGGCATATTAGATATACCTTCAATGCCCTTAGCTACACTTGCTAGTAGTTGATCATCTGTTGTGTAGTCCTTAGCGAACACAGACTTAAGAGTTGTGTCCAGAGAGTAACCAATAACGTCATTATCAATAGCGTCTAGCTTACCGGACTTAAGAATACTCTCTAGTGTCTCACCTGGATTTTTAAGGCGGATGTGTTTATCCATCTCACCAATAAACATCTGTGACTTAGTGAACGTGTCTTGGATCTTAACACCTGTCAGACGGTTCATGGCATCAACAGTAGTCTCAGTGCGCTGGAACCATTTAGCATTAGGGTTAATGCCGTGGCGTTCACCGCTACGAGCAACACCACCAGTAAAGCTCTCAAACATAATTTTTCTTACGTCTTTGTTCTGTGCTAGGAATGCCATGTACGCATCATGCGTAGTGTAGGGGTCCATAAGGTTACGGATCTTTTGTGTCTGCATCTGACGGTATACTTTACCAATACGCAGAGACTCACGACCACCCTTGGTCATAGTTCCGCCCTGAGCTAAACCCCAGAGAGTATTAGTTGTACCGGAAAATATATCTGCAAGAGACTGTCCTACAGCAAACTGACCAAAGCCCATGACGTTTACAGCAGTAGTGGCTGGTGATGACACTAGCAACCTGCGCCATACGTTCTGACCATACTGACCATACTTGGCGCGTTTAGCTGCAGCAGCTTCTACTTCCAAGTTTTTAATTGCTTTCATCTGACCATCAATGATCTCGTGACCATAGAGTATACCACCATCAAGCACTTTACTTACCTGAGACATTACATTCAATACCTTACCACCCTTACTTACTTCTACAGCAAGTAGGCTTTGTAGGTTCTGTGCCATCTCAGTTGTTTGGCCTAGTGTGATACCAGATACCTTAAGGTTAGCGTTGATAGCTTCAAGTGTTTCCTGTGGCAACTTAGATACAACATCAGTCATAACAGCAGATACAGGTACATCCTTTGGTAGGGGTACTCCTTGGTCTTTAAACAGTTTAGCTAAGCCGCCCTTGCCATCATCACCAAGCATAACACCCCTAAGGAATGACACAGATGTGGGTACATCATCAAACTGGCTTATGCCTTGCTCTACCCTGTTACGCCATAGGCTTGAGTATTTAAGGATCTCATCAGCAGCTTCTTTAGCTACCTTCTCATCCATCTCTATGTTGATAGGCTTACTCTTAGCGCCCATAGTCTTAGCTTGTATGTCAAGCTTCTTAGCTTCCTCTGTGCGCTTGCCGCCTATCTTAAGATCAATAACTGCATCAGAGAGGCCTGAACCACCAGCAAGCTTACCAAAGCCCAGCTGAGTAAGGCCTGCTACACTACCAAAGAGTGAGCTAAAGCCTGTCTGCAGAACGCTGTACTCTTCTTGTGCACCAGCTTCCATTAGTGTGCTTTGTAGTTGGTAGTCATGCACAACAGCAAACATAGCGTCAGCTGCAGTAGTAGCTGCTAGGATCTTCTTACCATCCTTAACTGATGCAAGCTTTACAGAGTCACGCCGTGCTTTACGCTTAGCATTCTCCATGAAGATGTCATACTCTTTCTTAGCTGCAGCACGGCGTAGAGCTTTAGACTCTGCTCTAGTTACACCCTCTGTAGCCATGCGCTTAGACGCACTCTTATACATATCAGTGGCTGCTTTCTTAGCACCCGCTTTAGTCACGCCTGTTGCAGTTGCCTTCTTACCAGCCTCTACAGCAGCACGTTTAACTACCATACGACCCGCCTGCGTAAGGCCAACTCCAGATGCTTTAGCTACACCACCTGTAAGTAAACCCAAGTAGTTAGTAGGGTCAGCTGCAGAAGCGAAGAGGTAGTCCTTAATACCATCAACAGCACCAGCTACGCCATCATTAACAAACACGTTACCAAGCTGATCGTACAACTCATATGCTTTACCTGCACGTGCTTTAGTCTCTTCATCAGCATCTGTAATAAAGCGTACTGCACCCGCTACAGACACAGTATTACTATTCATCCAGCGCATTGAGTCAACAAATTCTTCTACTACTTCACTGTCAGACTTACCTTCGCCCTCATTGTAGTCCACACCAAAGCGGTCCTTCATATGGTTACGGATATCTTTAGCTGCCCTACCCTTTTTAAGGTCATCCTTCTTTAGTGTATCAGACTTATCAAATGGGTAGTAGTCCTCTTCATCTTCCTCAACTGTTCTACCCTTACGCCCCAGACGCTTCTTGTACTCTTCAAGTCCTATAGTGCGATTTGCCACAGGTGCTTTTGCAGTATCAGCAACAGTTGGTGTATCTAGGATAGGTGACTCAGGCTTTGCAACCGTAAGATTAAAGCGTTTCTGGTACTCTTCCAGTGTTATTTTCTTAGCCATAGCTTTAATTCCAATACTCTATGCTGGTGGGTTTTCTGAGATGAATTGCTTAACACCAAAGACTACAGCACCCATATCTTCAGGCAATAGACCAAGGTTCATTAAGTCTGGGTTAGCTGAGTTTTCATCAAACCAAGCAGCCACCGAAGCCTTAAACTCTTCTGTAGACTCTGTTCCATCAAACCCTTCATCATACAAGAACTCAATTATGGTCCTACCATGATCTTTGAGTAGTTTCTCTGCTCCCTGCGTGGCTTGTATTGCCTCTATTACAGGGTTATCTTCTGTAGGAGCAATCTCTGGTGAAGGTGGCTGTGACATTAGACCTTCAGGCCGTTCCTGTGGTCTCATAGGGCCTTCCTCTTGTGTTATAGTCAGGCCGGGTTCAGCATTGTAGTTAGGATACGCCTTCTTAATATCGCGAACTGTCCAAGTGGCTTTAGGTAAATCCTCATCAAAGTCTAAACGAGCAAGAGGCGTGTTGTAGTTCATGTTAAGTAGTGCACCATCAGGTACATGAATTAAGTCAGCACCCTTTACCTTACGCTCCCTGCGGCCTGGAAGTTTGCCGGGAAGAGTTACTTTATACCACTGTTCAGGGTTATTAGCAGCCTCTTCTTTAATGGTTAGCTGTTCAATACGCTGATCCACAGTATCTTGGTCTGGTAGGTTTTCAAAGAGCTTACCCAATGCTGAGTATTTCAGGCCAAGCTTACTAAGATCATAGCGGCTAAGGCCAGCTGTCATGTCTCTGGTTATAAGGTTGGGGTCAATTGTTTGATCCGCTGCAAGCTCACTAAGGTTTTCTATGCCTGAGTTATCCAGTAAGACCCTTGGTCCGGCTGATACAGGCTTAATAGTATTCAAGTAGTTAAATGCGTGTTCAATAGTATCAGCATCCATTTCAATTGTTTCACCTGTTAAACTATCTACAAATGACCCTGCTACCACTTCACCTTTATCATTAAATACAAAAGTGTGTACATCAGTAAAGTCTTGCCCTGATATCGTAAATTTACCACTAGATATATCAGACAATTCAAATCCATTATCGATAAGTGTATCCCAAGGCTTGCCATTAAAGCCCTCAGAGAATTTTACAGGTTTCCTCTCATCAGCACTAACTTCAGCAGCATCTTCAGTATTAACTTCAGTATCACCTGGGACTGTAACTAGGTTGCCGTTAACGTCAAGCATAGGCGATAGAGTTTCGTCTGGGTCCATATTTAGGAGTTTTGCGAAGGAACCTGTTCCACCCAAATAGCCATCAACGATACCCTGCATCTGCTCAAAGTAACCCCCACCTGTGAAAGCACCGTGGCGTCTTAGGGCCTCTTGAGCAACTTTTGATGCAGTATAAGCACGCTGTTTCTTTCTTAACTCAGAAATTTTAGCCTGTTGTGCAATGTATGCAGGATCTGCATCCGAGGCATAGTCTTTTGACGAAAGTGTGGTAATCTCAGTTTCCATAGCAACATATACTTGGTCCTCTTGTGCATTTGTAACTATCCTATCCAACACCGCTGACTCAGATGAGTAGTCATCTACAGAGAATACTTTAGGCATTGTGAAGTTAACGAATGCACCCTTAGTCAGGCTCTGGTAGTCCTGCTGTGCTGCTGCTTCATTAATATCCATAACAGAGTAGCCATCCATGAAACTCTCTGCGTCTAGGTTAGCACGTACACGATCCTTAGCACCACGACCCATGCCCCTGTCAAACCAAGAAGCTTCCGGTGCTACAGTAGAACCAAGGCTAGGTGCAGGTAAGCCATAGGCTAGAGCAACACGTGTAGCCAAGTCACCCTCTGGAACCACATACCCCTCAGGTAATTCATATGCAGTCTTTGCAGCCTCAGGTGACCAGCCAGATCCTAGCTCTACCTTTAAGTCCTGAAGGTTTTTGCTTAGGTCCATAAGCCCCGTATGACCGGAGTCAAGCGCAGCAGAAATCATTTCATCTGTAGCACCATTTGACTTAGCCTGATTAGCCAAAGTAACTTGGCTCTCAACAATACTCTTACGGCGATTGATAAGGGCCTTATTGGTTTCAGCCCGTTCCTTTAGTTCATCCTCATAGTCAGAAGCTTTTTCTTTACGCTTCATAATATCTTCTGCTGTGCGGTTTAGAAAGGCCTCACCAAAAGCCATGAAATCAATAGCCATTATACTGCACCCTTCGACATAAGACCCGTAGGCATTTCTTCTTGTGTTTCTTCCATTACAGGCTCTTCAGCTACCATGTCTGGTTCTTCCTCTTGCATCTCTTCTGTATCACCATCCATGCTCTGCTGCATCTCTTCTAGGATACCAGAGGATGTACCTCCATCCTTAGAGTCCTTCTCAAGAGCATCATTAATAAGCATGCGGAGACGCTTGTTCTCACGTGTAGTTGCTTCAGCTTCTGGATCACGGCTAGTCTCTTTAACGTCTACGCCTAACTCAGACATAGCCATCTTGATGTACGAACCTACAACGTCAGCAACAACCATACCGCCCTCAATAGTGTGAAGGCCCTGTGCTACACTGATGTTCATCATGGCCTCAGTCATGGACTTCAAGTCGCCACCAAGTTCAAACACAATAGACAAGTCCTGCATTAGATCGTTATCACTAAGCTTCCTGATGTAGTACTCCGCAATAGCATTAGGCTCAACCATCTCTGGAGGCCTCTCCCATGCTGCATTACGGGGTGTGTCAGTTAATGACTGTCCTGGGACTGGCATTTTATATGGGTCTATCATTGTATTACCTTACTTAGTAAATCCAGCACCAAAGTATAGTCCTACTATGGCTGAAACGAT
>Ga0209502_10001686_pt1 | contig 19612 bp, 17 predicted proteins | sample ArcticOcean_MG_C_10_FD_187442 | JGI IMG/M metagenome (GOLD analysis project Ga0209502, IMG submission 187442) | Marine microbial communities from western Arctic Ocean - ArcticOcean_MG_CB11_90 (SPAdes) (version 2) | ecosystem: Environmental > Aquatic > Marine > Oceanic | place: Arctic Ocean... | reverse complement strand
AAAATATTGGTTTGGTTAGGAAGTAGAACCAGCCCCAATCGATGATATCTACAAAGCGATCAATACCACCATCGTTTTGATAGTTACGGATCACTTCCCATTCCTTGGGGCCCGCAAAAAACTGTGAGGTCACAGTTGTTGTTGCGCCTGGAGCTATAGTTTTAGTGGGTTGCACCGCTTCAGTTAAATAAACGTCATTATTGATGTCATATTTGGCGACTGATTTGAAAGCACCTTTCGGTACCATTGTCGTCATCCAATAGTGATCTGTGAAGCCAACCCACCCCCCCTCAGCCACTTGGACCACGTCAGCGGGCGCGCGTTCTTTTGGATTGATATCAAATTTAGGCATCTTTTTATAAGCAGTTTCATTCAACTCACCATCCGACATACGCACCATGCCTTCATGCAAGATGAAGAACCCTTTCAGGTTGGGTGGCTCGCCGTGACGTGCTATCTGGCCGTAGGGTGCAAGTCCTACGGGGATCGCACTTGAGTTGGTTACGGACTGTTCGATATTGAACATGAAATTTTCGTCAATGGAGATAACCCTCTGGAATGATAAGCCTTTGCCATTGTCCCAATTAAGGGTGACTGGGGAGGAAGCTGTAAGGGTCGTGGAGCGTGAGGTCCAAAGTGTGGTGGGGCCTGGAACTTCAGTTGGGCCGACGCCGGATGCAGCGGCCCAGCCATTGATGCCATAATAGGCATGGTCGGACCCCTCTGGCGACAACAAGGTCACTATCGGGGAACCTTCTGAGATTGTATCGGTGTAATCTTTTAGACGTAAATCATCGATCCGGCCTGCAAGAAGGGACAATGATCCTTCGAGGCGTGGTGTATCAATCGTAATTCGGCCAGCATTGGCTACGGCCTGTGCATTTCCAGACCCCATGTTTGTATTTATATCGGCACTGCTGGCTGTTTCGGCAACTGATGCTGTTACTGGCAGGCCTTCAGCCGGGGGCGGAGCCGTTTGTGGTGGAGCAATTGCAAACCATGCAAGCATCACAGCAAAGCTGAGGCCTGTCGCTAAGAGAAGATTTTTATTTTGATCGTCCATTTGAGCCCACCATGCGTCATTTTCCCGGTTACCGGGTTACGTGGGGTTCAACCGTTGGGAAGGCAAAAGGTCAAGTAGATTCGGGTAATTTTGGGGTTTAAAAGCCTATGAGGCGATTTTAATGGCCGTGGCATGGGGCGTGGGCTTTGGTTAGCCTTTCTAGCGCTATTTATGAAACCAACTAAAGTCTCGGGGTCGGTAGGCCTGAAGCTCTACGCATTGCCGTATAAGCGACGCTAAACTACTCACAGCTCACTGTTGATTTCGACCACTTTGGTCTAAGTTTGGGGGGGTAAGGCGCTTGGCCATAATCAAAGCTGTTGCCTCGGCCATCTCTATTCTGTTGAACTTTTCAGCGTATCTAATGGTCGTGTACGTCTGGAACGGGGTCATAACCATTGCCACCAAAAGGGTGACACCGGCCCAAACGGCGGAGCGTTAGCCAGCTGCCCTTGAGGGCGCCATGCTTCTCCAAAGCCTCCAGAGCATAGGCGGAACAGGTGGGTTGATAGCGGCAATTGAAGCCCACCCAAGGGCTGAAAACCAGCCTATAAAGCCTCACTGGCGCTGCCACGATATTGGCAAAAACATTCACAGTTCAGATTGTAGTTTTTGTAAGGATTGAGCCAATTCGGTCTGCATGGCGGCAAAGTCGGTTGTGGCGGTCACATTGGCCCTACCAATCAAAACATAATCATGCCCGGGTTGGCCGCTGATTGGCAGAATTAGGCGTGCAATCTCACGCAACCGGCGTTTGGCCCTGTTACGCGCTACGGCATTTCCGACCTTTTTGGAACAGGTGAAGCCAACCCGCATTGGCGCATCATCTTTGCGGTTGCGAGACTGCAGAACAAAGCTTGTCGAATGTACGCGCTGGGCTTTGGCAAGTCGCAAGAAGTCTTTGCGCTGGGTTATGCGATTTAACAGTAGTAAGTCCGGCGAAGTTACTTCACCGGACTTACTATATAAAGTATCAGTCATCACCAAAAGAGCGCTTATGCGCTCAGTGATTTCCGGCCACGAGCGCGACGTGCATTTAGAATTTTGCGGCCAGCTTTAGTCGACATACGTGAGCGGAAGCCGTGGCGGCGTTTGCGAACTAGGTTCGATGGTTGAAATGTGCGTTTCATCGCGGTGTCTCCGGATTGGATTAGCTCAAGTGCCAAGCCATATATATTAGATCCGGTCTTTAGGCCCTGTTTGCGGCTGAGTCAAACAGACAATGCGATATTCCGATTGAAATTTAGATCTAATTAAAAAAAATAAAACATTTTTTTAAATTACCCGTGAGGGGGCTAGGAAGAATTTGTTTTGACAGTCATATCGTAGAAATATAAATCAGGAAATTGATATGTACCTTCAAATCTCTTTAATGCTTAATAAACTTGCGAAGTATCGGGCTCTGATTATTTTTCTGGCTGCGGCCTCCACCGGCTATTATTTTTTGCATGATTACCTCAGCTTTGAGATGTTGCGCGAGCACAGAGAAACGCTGCTCAGCTTCCGCGACTCAAATTACATTGCGGCTGTTTTGAGTTTTATCCTCGCTTATACACTGTTAGTAGCCTTCTCAGTACCTGGTGGATTAATTCTGTCCATCACTGGCGGGTTTTTATTTTGGACCTTTCCAGGTGTATTATACAACATGATCGGGGCAACACTTGGGGCGACCATAATTTTTTTTGCGGCGCGTTGGGGATTTGGAGCGCGACTTGCTGCTTCACTTGAGAACTCTGAGGGTTTGGTTAAGAAAATCAAAGATGGCGTAGCTGAAAACCAATGGTCCATGCTATTCCTTATACGGCTAATCCCTGGTGTGCCATTCTTCCTAGCCAACCTAGTGCCAAGTTTTCTGGACGTACCATGGCGCCGGTTTGTAATTTCAACGTTTTTTGGCATTTTCCCAGGGGCCTTAGTTTTTAGCTCGATTGGTGCGGGATTAGGTGAGATCTTTGAGCGCGGAGAAAACCCAGATCTTGGAATATTTTGGGAGCCACAGATCATTTTCCCAATCCTCGGCCTCTGCGCATTATCGACCCTACCCATTATTTTAAAACGTATCCGTGGTAAGACTGGGCTTTGATCATGAAAACACTCAAAACAGATGTCCTGGTGATTGGTGCGGGGTCTGGTGGATTGTCGGTTGCCGCTGGGGCGGTGCAAATGGGAGCACGTGTTGTGCTGCTGGAAGGTCATAAGATGGGGGGAGATTGCCTTAATTATGGCTGTGTACCCTCGAAAGCCCTACTCGCTGCTGGCGCTGCTGCCTATGCTCAGACAATTGGTGCAGGAATGGGGGTATCACCCGTTATTGCCAAATCTGATTATGCCAAAGTTAAGGATTTTGTTGGTTCTGTTATTGCGGAGATCAAGCCGCATGACAGTGTGGATCGATTTGAGGCGCTAGGTGTACAGGTTATCCAAGAGTTTGGCCGGTTTATATCTCCAACAGCGGTGCAGGTGGCTGACACAGTGATCACCGCCCGGCGAATTGTTATAGCTACAGGGTCGAGACCCTTTGTGCCTGCCGTCCCGGGATTGGAAGATGTGCCCTACTATACTAATGAAAATATTTTCGACTTGCGGGAAAAGCCGGATCACTTGCTAGTGCTTGGTGGTGGGCCCATTGGAATGGAGATGGCGCAAGCACATCGGCGGTTGGGTTGTGCGGTAACGGTAATTGAGGGCAAAAAGGCTTTTGGAAAAGAAGACCCTGAGATGGCTGCGATTGTTTTGCAAAAGCTGCGCGGGGAAGGCATCACGATCGTGGAGGCCGCTTGTGCCCAAAATATATTTTGTGCGGCGGGTGAAATCACGGTGGAAACTTCAAATGGCACTTTCAGGGGAACACATCTCTTGGTGGCGGCAGGCCGCCAGGTAAATATTGAAAATCTGAACCTGGAAGCTGCCGGGATCGAACATCATCCCAGTGGGATCAAAGTGGATGCAGGTTTGCGGTCCAGTAACAGGAGAGTCTACGCGATTGGTGATGTGGCCGGCGAGCTGAAGTTTACTCACGTAGCAGGCTATCATGCGGGTGTCATAATCCGGTCAATGCTGTTTAGCCTACCGGCCAAGGCCAAGGCGGACCATATCCCTTGGGCAACCTATACTGATCCGGAACTTGCGCAGGTTGGCATGACCGAAGCACAGGCCTGGGAGAAGTTTGGCTCACGCCTTGACGTCGTGAGGTTTGATTTTTCGGGTAGTGATCGGGCCATTGTCACTAGTAAAACTGATGGTTTGATCAAGGTCATGATCGTGAAGGGGCGTCCGGTTGGGGCTTCAATCGTGGGCGCAGGGGCAGGGGAGCTGATCGGCCTTTGGTCGATGGCCATTGCAAACAATTTGAAGATGTCAGCCATAGCGGCTACTGTTTTGCCTTATCCTTCCATGGGTGAAATTAATAAAAGAGCTGCGGGTGCATATTTTTCACCCAAATTGTTTGAAAGCCGTATTATCAAGCGGGTGGTTGCTTTTGTGCAGCGCTATTTCCCGTAATGAAGCTAGTCAGGGCAGAATTTTTACCGTTTGCCTGCCAAAGGAAAACAACTGAGCTATGCGCAATATTGCCCTTGCATCCACCCCATCTTGCCGCTATTTCCCGGCTTAATGGACCGATAGCTCAGCTGGATAGAGTACCTGACTACGAATCAGGGGGTCGGGGGTTCGAATCCTCCTCGGTCCACCACTTACCGCCTTACTAGAAGTGGCATTACCCAAGTAAAAATTAGATAATAATAAAACTTTTTATCCAGCACTTTTATTGTTGCATCCTAGTTTCGACCAAAGTTTAGATTAAATCTAATCCTTACCCTACTATTTCTGCTGTGGTGCTAAGTAGGAGAGGGCGTTCTTTAATGGGCAAATGCACTATAGCGCTAAACAGGCCCACGCCGACACCGACCCACCATACGGCCGTATAGGTCCCGTAGATGTCGTACATCCTGCCGCCGAGCCAGACGCCCAGAAAGCTGCCAAGTTGGTGCGAGAAGAACACAATACCAAAAAGCGTGCCCATGTAGCGAATACCGTAGATGTGGGCGACCAAGCCGGATGTAAGCGGCACTGTGGCCAGCCAGAGTGAGCCCATGGCGAAGGAGAATATGACTACAGACATCGGGGTGATGGGCAGGGCGATGAACAGGGCCGCAATCACTGTGCGGCCTAGATAAATTCCTGCCAGAAGATATTTCTTGGAATAGCGTTTTCCGAGGTAACCGGCTGTGAGTGTCCCCAAAATATTGGCCAAACCGATTAGGGAAATAGCAAATGCACCTAGTCGTGAGGTGGTGGTGATGCCAATGGAGTGCAGCGCCCCACCGGGCATGATGGGCCCGCAAAGCTCAGTCACAAAGGCTGGAAAATGTGCCGTGATGAATGCCAGTTGATAACCACACGAGAAGAAGCCCAGAAAGATAAGTGAATAGCTTGGGTCTTTGAACGCCTTAATCAATACTTTGCCAATGCTTTCTTCCAGCGTGGCCCTGCTGGCCACCCGGTCAGATTTCATCATAGGCAGAAAGATTAATGAGCCAATTATGATGGCCGCAAACGCAATAAACACGTTTTGCCAATCCATATAGATTAGCAAATACTCCGCAAGTGGCGCTCCAACCACTTGGCCGGCTGATCCTGCAGCCGTTGCAATGCCCAAAGATATAGATCTGTTTTCATCTGAGGCTGCACGGCCAACTACCGCAAGGATTACCCCAAAGCCTGTGCCTGCAATGCCAAATCCGACCAATATGCTATACATCTGCATGGCGCCTGGAGTTACTGCGCTAGAGGACAACACCAAGCCTAACGCATAGACTAAACCCCCTAAAAGAATGGCTTTTCGATCTGTAATTTTTTCTGCGATTGCCCCAAATATTGGCTGGCCAATACCCCAAAATAGGTTTTGTAAAGCAATTGCCATTGAAAACTCTGTACGTAACCAGCCAAATTCTTCAGCAACTGGAATTTGAAATACTCCAAAAGAAGCGCGCACGGCGAAACTCAGCATTATTATAATACAGCCGGCGATCAAAATAGGGGTGAGCAGAGCGGTTTGTTTCATAGATTGTTAGTAAGAGTTATTGTGCCCTGCGCAAGGGCCACTCATTCTGGGAGTGGGGTATTATGCCCAGTAAAACGAGGTATTTGCACCTTGTGCTGGGCGGGGGTAATGGAAGGGATGAACTTGATCCAAATATACACTGATGCGGTGCGCAGTGGCACCTTGCAGGCTGACCCAGCCCAAGAAGGTGTTTTGCCTGAACTAGAGCGGTTGCGGCAAGCCTTGAGCCAGCCGCGCAAATTGGGTTGGTTTCGCAAGCCTGCGCCAGCCCCAAGGGGTATTTACCTGTGGGGCGGAGTTGGGTGTGGCAAATCAATGTTGATGGATATGTTTGCCCGAAGCATGGGAACCTCCGTACGCCGAGTCCATTTTCATGCCTTCATGCAAGAGGTTCACAGTGGTATTGCCCGCGCCAAATCGCAGGGAATTGTTGACGCTATCCAACCTATCGCGCAAGATATGGCTGAGGGGATCACCTGCCTAGCGTTTGATGAGATGCAGATCACTGATATTACAGATGCAATGCTGGTTGGCCGTTTGTTTGAGGCGCTTTTTGTGGCAGGAATTGTAATTGTTGCAACCTCGAACCGGCACCCAAACGATCTTTATCAAAACGGACTGAACCGACAATTATTTTTGCCGTTCATTTCCCTGTTGCAGGAAAAGGTGACGGTGCATGAGCTGGCCTCTCCCACGGATTACCGTCAAAATCGAATGGCGGGTCAGCAAAGCTATTTTATGCCTTTGGGGGATGGAGCCACCACTGGCATGGACCAGGTCTGGCTGGAACTGGCGGGGGGGGCTGGGACGCCCTTTGCCCTTGAGGTAAAATCACGTCAGGTCGCCATTCCCTCTTTTCGTAACGGGATAGCGCGGATCTCATTCTCAGAACTCTGTGGGGAGCCGCTTGGTGCGGGTGACTACCTGGCTCTGGCGAAGCAGGCCAAAGTGTTGATGCTGGATGACATCCCGCTGCTGGGTAGTGGTAACGCCAGTGAAGCCAAACGATTTGTAACGCTGATAGATGCTGTTTATGAAGCAGGCATTGGCTTTATTGCCTCTGCTGCAGTGGCGCCGGAGGATTTATATACCAGCGGTACCGGTAGTTTCGAGTTTGAGCGCACTGCATCCCGGCTTCGTGAAATGCAGGCGCAAGGCTGGGGCCATAGTTAAGCGCTCTCATCATTTTCGCGCAAAACATGGCCCGCCAAATAAAGCGATCCGCAGATTAAGATCCGAGCCTCGGGGTGGCGCTTAGATAGGTCCCGCAAGACTTGGTCTATATCGGCGCCTTCGAAGCATATTAAACCACAAGAGCGACCGAAATTTGCAAGATCTGGTGCGGGCACTGCGTTTGGCTCATTGGGAATTGTGACTGCGGTCAGGGATGTGCAGTGGGTGGCAATAGGTGCCAAAAAGCCTTTTACATCTTTAGTGTTGATCATGCCACATATGATATGAGTTTCGCGTTTTGCCAAACTGGCCAATGTGCCGGCAATCGCGCGTCCTGCAGCAGGGTTGTGACCACCATCTAGCCAAACCTCGTTGCTGGCCAAGTTTTCTACCAGAGGCCCAGTGCGGAGCCTTTGCATGCGTGCGGGCCAATAGGCTTGGCTGATTGCGGCTGTGCAGGCGATCTCATCCATGCCAAGATAGCGCAGCGTCGCAATCGCGGCGCCGGCGTTTTGGATTTGATGCGGACCGGGCAGGTTTGGCAGAGGCAGGTCCAGAAGGCCGGTTTCATCTTGATAGATCAACCGCTCTGATTCAACGTTCACGTGCCAATGCTGACCGTGTACCAGCAACGGCGCACCGACTTTTTCAGCTTGGCGTTCGATGACCTCCAGGGCATCGTCTTGCTGAGGCCCAACGATGGCTGTGACGCCACGCTTCAATATGCCGGCCTTTTCAAAAGCAATTTTGGCCAGTGTGTTGCCCAAAAAATGTTGGTGATCTAGATCAATTGGTGTGATGATGCAGGCAGCGGGTCGATCCACCACGTTGGTCACGTCTAAACGCCCACCCATGCCGGTTTCCAGCAAGGTATAATTCGCCTGTGTTTCGGTAAATGCTTGAAGGGCGGCGCACGTGGTGATCTCAAAATAGGTGATCGTTTCGCCATTGTTTGCTGTGTAGCAAGCATCTAGTTTCTCTGTCAAAGCTTGTTCGCTGATTAATGTTCCTGCGACCCTAATACGTTCGTGAAACTTGGCTAAATGTGGCGAGGTGTAGGCATGAACTACGTGGCCCACTCCCTCCATCCCAGCACGTATCATGGCTTGGGTGCTGCCTTTGCCATTTGTGCCTGCAAGGTGGATGACAGATGGTAGGCGGTCTTGTGGATTGTCTAAAGCCGCCAATAGTCGCCAGACGCGGTCCAAGGTCAGATCAATAACCTTTGGATGCAGTAACATCATCCGCTCAAGGATGATGTCCGAGGACTTTGAATTCACTTTCCTTGATCCATTCCCGCTGTAATTTCTTCGGCAGATGGCTTGGGGAGATCTCCTTTTATAGCGGGGGATTTTTTGAGCAGCATCCGGATGATTTTTATCAACTCATTGCGCATCGCGGTTCGATGGGTCACTTGGTCCAGCATTCCGTGGTCTAGCAGATACTCCGCCCTCTGAAAACCTTCAGGTAACTTTTCTTTAATAGTTTGCTCAATTACACGTTGGCCAGCGAAACAGATTAACGCGTTGGGTTCGGCAATATGTACATCACCGAGCATTGCATAAGAGGCAGTTACGCCACCTGTGGTCGGGTGTGTGAGTACCACGATGTACGGTAGGCCGGCCTCTTTGAGCATCTGAACTGCTACCGTGGTACGCGGCATTTGCATCAGCGACAGGATACCTTCCTGCATGCGCGCGCCGCCTGCGGCAGAAAATAGAATAAGGGGGCGTTTCAACACAACAGCACGTTGGGCCGCGGCAATAATCGCATTGCCAACATACATTCCCATCGACCCTCCCATAAAGGCAAAGTCCTGGCACGCGGCCACAATACCCGTGCGGCCAATTTCGCCTTCGACCACCAGCATCGCTTCGGCCTCACCAGTTTTCTTTTGCGCTGCTTTCATCCGATCAGGGTATTTTTTCTGGTCTCGAAAATGCAGAGGATCGGTGATAGGCTTTGGCACATCAATATCAATAAAAATGCCGCCATCAAATAAAGCTTCCATCCGAGCACGTGGGCTGATGCCCATATGGTGATCGCAATGGGTGCAGACGTTCAAATTGTCTGATAGCTCGCGGTGAAACAACATGGTGCCACATTCGCCGCATTTGGTCCAAAGATTTTCGGGCACTTCGCGACGCGAAAACAGCGAGTTAATCTTTGGCCGGACGTAGTTAGAAATCCAATTCAACGGCTGTGTTTCCCTGTTTTATGTAACTTCCAAACAGTTAATCACCTGTGCGTAAAATTGCAACTCACCTAAGCAATGCAAGGCGTACGGAAAGATAAGCCAGCAGCATCCCAATGGTGTCTAGGGGAAGATATGTGATCAATTTGACCGTATCAGTGATTGAAAATGAGTAGGAGTATAAATTCAACCCACCCAGGTAATCGGCAATACCTATCACACCTATGGATAGAAAGTTTACGGCAAAGTGAAAGGCAACCGCAGGCCCAAGGGTCCCGCTGCGCGCAGTAAGATCTGCTGCCAAAACTCCAAAACAGATGGCCCAAAGAACAACCCAGGGCGCTGCGCTCCCCATGATTATTGGATCATAGTGCAGTAAGCCAAACAAAACAGCCGGCAGCAAAATCCAAATACTCTTATGCAGGCCAAGCGCGGCCAACTGACTTTGGAAATAGCCACGAAATACCAATTCTTCAGCGCTGACTTGGACGAGCAAGAATAATAATGTGAGAGGTAGAAGACTAAGCCAAAGTTCAAGCGTAAGGTTTGGCTGTAACTCCTCAGTGACGAATGCAAATGTCACCAGAAGTGCCATGTAGGGCAGCAAGTTCCGCATTGCTTGGAAAAACTGAGCAGTTGCGAGGCGAAAGCCACCTAGCAAAGTCATAGGGCTGCGATGGTGTAACAAAATCACTACCAAACAAACAGCTATAATCATAAACCCAAAACTACCAAGAATAGTCAGCATTTGGCCTGGCGAAGTAAGGCCCGGTGAATTGACAATTGCTTGCACCCATGCGTCGCCCATAATTACTGAAACCACATGTCCACCAAGCATGACCATCATCATGTAAAGGAAGGTGATTGTTACCAATCCGAAGATCAGACGCAGGATGTCTGACTTATTACGAGCAGGAGCAACAAGACGTTCATGGAGTTTATAAGTCATTCCACTCTTTTAAATTGTAGTGCGGCGTGTGGAAAGGTGGAAAGTATTTAATTTCAATAGTATTTTAAAGAGATTTATGGAGTGAGGTGGTTCGGAATATGCCAAGATTGCAACTGGTGACTTGCCCATCGTGGCATCTCCGCCTAAACATTTGGAAAAGCTTTAAACAAAAGGTTCCGCAATGAATAAGCACGTATTCGACAAATCCAAATTACCCAGCCGCCACGTGTCGGTGGGTCCTGAGCGTGCGCCGCACCGTTCGTTTTACTATGCGATGGGTATGACTGCAGCCGAGATTGCTCAGCCATTTATTGGTGTGGCAACCTGTTGGAATGAAGCAGCGCCTTGTAATATTTCTTTAAACCGGCAAGCGCAGGCTGCGAAACTTGGTGTGAAAAACGCAGCTGGTACGCCTCGTGAATTTACTACAATTACGGTAACCGATGGCATCGCGATGGGTCATGAGGGGATGCGGTCTTCGCTGGCAAGCCGCGAAGCCATATCTGACAGTGTTGAGCTTACCATGCGTGGGCACTGCTATGATGCGCTGGTTGGCCTTGCTGGCTGTGATAAATCTTTGCCGGGAATGATGATGGCAATGGTTCGCTTAAATGTCCCGTCCGTGTTTATTTATGGGGGCTCAATTCTGCCTGGCCGGATGAATGGAAAAGATGTGACTGTTCAAGACGTGTTTGAAGCTGTGGGCCAACATCAGGCCGGTACGCTGTCAACTTGTGAATTGGAAAAGCTTGAAGCTGTTGCTTGCCCCTCGGCGGGCGCCTGTGGTGGCCAGTTTACGGCTAATACAATGGCCTGCGTCTCAGAAGCAATTGGCCTGGCACTGCCGAACTCGACTGGTGCGCCTGCGCCATATGAATCGCGTGACCAATATGCGATTGCCGCGGGTGAAGCGGTGATGAATTTGCTTGAGAAAAATATCCGTGCGCGCGATATCGTGACGCTGAAGTCCCTTGAGAATGCTGCGCGGGTTGTGGCCTGTACTGGTGGATCAACTAATGCTGGTTTGCATCTTCCGGCAATCGCTCATGAAGCGGGCTTGGAGTTTTATCTTGATGATGTCTGTGATATTTTTCGTGACACGCCATATTTTGTAGATCTTAAACCTGGTGGCCAATATGTTGCCAAAGACCTCTATGAAGTGGGTGGTGTGCCTGTTGTGATGAAAGAGCTACGCAAGGCAGGCTTGATGCATGAAGATTGTATTACTGCGACTGGTCGCTCTATGGGCGAGGAGCTTGATCTCATCGAACGTGAAGCGGATGGTCGGGTGATTTACCCAGTTGAAACACCTATCACCAAAACTGGTGGCGTTGTTGGCCTTAAAGGTAACTTGGCACCTGAGGGCGCTATTGTAAAAGTGGCGGGCATCAGTGCGCAACATCAGATCTTTACTGGTCCTGCCCGGGTTTTTGAATGCGAAGAAGATGCATTTGAAGCTGTGAAAAAGCGTGCATATGAAGAGGGCGACGTTTTGGTCATCCGCAACGAGGGTCCATCTGGCGGCCCTGGTATGCGTGAAATGTTGTCCACAACTGCTGCACTTTCAGGTCAAGGTATGGGCAAAAAAGTTGCACTGATTACGGATGGGCGTTTCTCAGGGGCTACTCGGGGTTTTTGTGTTGGGCATGTTGGTCCAGAAGCAGCTTCTGGGGGTCCAATTGCCCTTATCAAAACTGGGGATGTAATTACAATCAACGCAATTTCAGGTGAATTATCGGTGGCTTTGAGTGATAATGAGCTGGCCGAGCGTAAAGCTGATTGGAAGGGTCCACGTGAAACGATTTATGCCAGTGGCGCACTTTGGAAATATGCACAGTTGGTTGGGGCCACCTACCAAGGTGCCGTAACCCACCCTGGTGCAAAAGCTGAGCTACATGAGTATTTTGACCTTTAGGGTTATATTGACCGCCAGCGCAGTTTTCTGAGCTGGCGGTCAAATAAGCGGTTTTCCCCTAGTAAAGTTTACTTGCCTGGCGCAATAATAACCTCAACACGGCGGTTCATCTCTCGACCTTCGGGGGTGGCATTGCTGGCAACTGGCGCAAGATAACCAATGCCTTTATATGCCACGCGCTCGGGCGTGATGTCTGGGAATTGCCCAAGCAACATGGACTGTACGGCCTGGGCCCGTTGCCTGGAAAGTTCCAAGTTTTTATCAGGCGACCCACTGGAGTCGGTGTGGCCAACCAAAACAACGGATTGATCCAAATTCTCACCCAGAAACTGCGCAAGGGCTAGTAGAGAGGGAAATGTATCATTATTCAAATTGGCGGAACCTGCCTCAAAGCTGAGGTCTGAGAGGATGAAATGCCCAGTTTCAGCCAACTGAGCCAGCATTTGGTCAGAGCTTTTTGGAATAGGCAGCGCTGAAAATTTTACGTCTACATCTCCTGGGGGGCGCACCCGCGTCATCTGCATGTGTGTATTATTCAGCGATCGGCTGACCAATATCCATACTGCTTGCCCCTTACCTTTATAGGCGCTTAGAAACGTATAATTACCAAGATCTACATACATCGCTGGTGGCACCATGATGGGTAAAGCAAAACGAAAATCATACCCGCCGCAGACTTGATCTGCACATTGGAAGCCCAGAGTGTAGCCCTGCTCAATCAATTGCTTAAGCAAGGCCGCTGCCACAACATCAGGCTTGCTTGCGACATTTGATTGAAACGCGGTGTGGGTGACGGCACCAGTCAATTTCACATTGGGTACTTCTGACCCATCCCAAACATTCACGGGCATCCCTATTGTCGTCAAGGGGCTTTCATTCTGGGCTATTTGTTCCAGACCAATAGGCATGCTAATTTCGAGAGCATGAGCAGAAAATGGCAGCATCAAAATTAATATTAGGGTGCGTAGCATCTTAATCATAGCGGTTCTGAGAATGATATTCTGGATTAGGCTGCATGTCAGTAGCGCTGGCCACACGGTTAGTCATGTTGAAAAATCCAGCCACTGCGGCAATATCCCAAATGTCGCGATCAGAAAACCCAACGGCGCGCAAGGCGTCACGATCGGCCTCCTCAATATGTTGGCTACTTTCTGTCATAAGAGCTGCGAAGTCGAGCATGGCTTTTTGCCGCGCATCCAGTACTGCCGACCTGTAGTTCATCACCAGCTGCTCACCCAAAATTGGATTTCCAGATATTTGCCGTACGGCTGCGCCATGCGCAGTTAGACAGTAAAAGCATTTATTGATTGATGACACCACTACAGCTATCATCTCGCGCTCAAGCTTTGACAGCCCACTGTCTGCCAGCATCACATCATTATAAAAAGTTGTAAACGCATTCAGCTTATCGATATCAAAGGCGTAAGCCTGCAGAACGTTTGGCACCATCCCAAGTTTATCTTGGCAGATGTCGAAATATTTTTGTGTCGCGGCTGGAAGGGGGTCTACCATCGGTAAATTCAGAGCAGTTGGGGTATCGGTCATGTGCTTTCCTTTTTGCGGTAGTGATAGTGACCAACGGGTTTCATTCCCATGGATTGGTACAATTCATTGGCGGCCACGTTTTTGACGGTGGTCATCAAACTCATATAAGTCGCCCCATTATCTTGCGCCCATTTTGCTGCTTGCGTCATCAATTTTCGCGCGACGCCAGTGCGCCGAAAGCTTTGTAAAACTTCTAATGCATGGATCATTGCTATATCGCCATCGAGCGCTACAAAACCGGTGCCCGCCGGGGTGTCTGCGCTTCGGGCAAGCAGGCCGGTCTTGGGCGCCTTAACCCGATTCATTAGTGCGATGCGTTCTGCGTTGATACCGCCCATGGCCCAAATCTCACGCATTACCTGCAAAGGCTCCCAAATTGCATAGCTCTGTGCTGCGGGCAGAAACTTGGGCGCTAGTAGCGCGTTTTTACAAGCGTAAATAATCACAGGATCGACTATCTTATAGCCGCGCACCTCAAGTCTCATGTCTAATTCTGTCTCGCCCTCGCGGATCATGAAGAGCATTTCCTGGCCCAACGCCTGCATTGCCTGTTCTGCCGGAGCAATATCAGTCCAGCCGTCTAGGGCCAGTGTAGCAGCCGATACTCGTTTGCCGGCGCCCGCACCATCCCTAATATCCCAACCTTCATGCTGCCGTACGCTCATGGCGGGCCAAGTGGCGTTGGCGGCGCTGTATAACCTTTTGGTATTCAGTAAATTCATGCGGGAAACTCTTTTTGTAACCGCACCATAGCCTCATCAAGCAGTCCGGTATCTGTACCGCGTATCACAATATTTGCGCCAAATAGCCCGTCTTTCTGGAAGGGATAACACCCAATTGAGAGAGCCGGAAAGGCGTGGGCCAAAGCACCTAGTGGTGCGGCGATATCTCCTTCGCCGCGCTCAACCCTATAGGTTTGAGAGATCAGGGGATGGCCGCCGGTTAGGCTGGGCAAGACGCTGGCGACCATAGCTTGAAAAATGGAAGGGATGCCGGCCATGACATGCACATTTCTTAGCGTAAAGCCGGGAGCCTTGCTGACTGGATTATCAATCAGAGTGGCCCCGTCTGGGATCCGAGCCATGCGCAGGCGCGCGTCGTTGAGCGGCTGCTGTTGTGTGTCATAATGGGCTTGAAGAATAGCCCGGGCATCGTCGCGAATGCCGATCGGCGCGCCAAAGGCCTCGGCTATGCAATCCGCGGTTATGTCATCGTGAGTGGGGCCAATGCCACCACTGGTGAACACATGGGCATAGCCCTCACTCAAAGTTCGGGTGGCGGCAATAATTGCATCTGGATCATCGCTGACCACGCGCACCTCCTTGAGATTGATGCCCTGTTCTGTGAGCTGTCCGGCTAAGTGGTACATATTGGCGTCGCGGGTGCGCCCTGAGAGGATTTCATCGCCAATGACAAGCATTGCGGCAGTTGGGTTGGTCATTTGGCATCCTTGCGTTCGAATATTCGATAGGTATAGGCTCGGAGGATGCGCTTTCAAACCCCTCTTGTGCCTGGCCGGCTGATCCAGCGCTATAAACGATTTTTGGCGGATGTTGAATTAGACGATGGCCGGGTGGTTACAGCCCATTGCGCCAATCCTGGCGCAATGATTGGTCTAAAGGAGCCTGGCCTGCGGGTGTGGCTAGAGCCTAATGATGATCCGAAGAAAAAGCTAAGGTTCGGCTGGCGAGTGGCACAATTGGGCAATGGTGCTTGGGTTGGTATTGACACTGGCATTCCCAATAAGGTGATCAAAGAGGCCTTGCACGCTAAACAGATTTATCAACTTGCCGCCTATGATACTATTCTACAAGAGCAAAAATATGGTCCCAATTCGCGTGTGGATTTTCTTTTGAAAGAGCCTGGCCTGCCGGATGCTTATGTTGAAGTTAAGAATGTAAACCTTTGGCGGCGAGATGATTGGGCCGAATTTCCAGATACTGTCACAGCTCGCGGCTTGAAACATTTGGGTGTTCTTGGTGATATGGTCCACGCGGGGCATCGTTCTGTTTTGATCTATTGTGTCCAGCACACGGGATGTTCCAGATTTCGTTTGGCAGAAGATCTCGACCCTGCCTATGCTGCGGCTTGTTTGGGTGCGCAGGCCCGGGGGGTTGAGATGCTGTGTTATGGCTGTGATGTAAGCATCACTGAAATCAATCTGCGCGGTGCTTTGCAGCTGGACCTTGTCAACTAAGGAAGCTGTTGAATTTTTCACCGCCCACTCTGGCCCCGCTGAAACGCTTCCACTATACAAAGTAAATATTTAAAATAGGAGCGGCCTCGTGAACTCAGCCCGTGGACGATTGACCAAAGACGGCATCAGGATTTATGCGCCAGGTGATTTTGCAGGCATGGCTGAGGCAGGCCGCATAGCAGCAACGATCCTTGATGATATAGTGCCACATATTTTTGTTGGCCAAACCACCGCTGAGATTGACCGGATGATTACCGACATGGTGACAGCCCATGGAGCAAAATCTGCGACAATTGGCTATAAGGGTTATAAACACGCCAGCTGTATTTCGGTTAATCACGTGGTCTGCCATGGCATCCCAGGTGACAAGAAAATTAAGGATGGCGACATTCTAAACATTGATGTGACCGTGATTGTGGACGGCTGGTTCGGTGACACCAGCCGGATGTATGTGGCGGGCAAATTGCCTCGTAAATCTGAGCGTTTGATCGAAGTAACTCATGAAGCCCTGTTCAAGGGGATCGAGGCTGTAAAGCCAGACAATACCTTTGGCGATATTGGCCATGCGATCCAAAGCTTTGTGGAGGGCCACCGGATGAGTGTGGTGAAGGATTTCTGTGGCCATGGCCTAGGCCATGTATTTCACGCGCCGCCGAATGTGCTTCATTACGGCAGAGCTGGAACTGGGCCTGTGCTGGAGGAGGGGATGTTTTTTACTATCGAACCTATGGTTAATCTTGGGCGCTCTGAAACTAAAGTTCTGGCCGATGACTGGACCGCTGTAACCCGAGATAAATCACTCTCGGCGCAGTTCGAGCACTCCGTGGGGGTCACGGCGACAGGGATTGAAATTTTCACCCTGTCACCAAAAAGCTTGTTTCACCCGACATATTAGAGACTGTAGGCCTTAGGCCTGTGGGCGTCTTGGTTTTGTATTGCCACCTACATTAGGTTTACCCTTAAACTGTCCCGGGCGCCCTCCGGGTTTGCCGCCCCTACCTTGAGGTTTACCACCAGGTTTGCCACCAAACTTAGATGATGACGGGCCGCGATGATTGCGTTCACCCTGTGGTACGGCACCTTGGGGCAAATCAGCGGATGCCCCATGGGATTTGCGCACCTTGGACTTTGGTGCCTGCATGGCTGGGCCGTCATTCGTCGGATCCCAACGGCCTTCGAGTGCTGGTTTGGCGTCATAGTTTGGCTTGCTACCTGCAGATGGTTTGCCGCCGCTGTAAGGTTTGCCGCCGGCTTTGGCGCCAGGACGGCCACCGCGTGCTTTGTCTTTGCCCCAATTGTCATTGTCGCGACGCTGGCCACCGGGTCCACCACGGCCCGTCGGCTGCTTACGCTTGGGTTTACGGGTGTCGACACCAGGCACAAGATCCCAACGGCGGCCACTTGCGATTGGTATTTCCGCCTTCAATACTTTTTCGACATCCTTCAATTCACCCATTTCATCGGGGGCCACAAAGGCAATGGCGCGGCCATCACGGCCCGCACGCGCGGTCCGGCCGATCCGGTGAATGTAGTTTTCAGGCACATTCGGCAGATCGTAATTGTATACAAAGCGCACATCAGGAATGTCTAGCCCACGGGCGGCCACGTCGGTGGCCACTAAGACTTTAATTTTACCGTTGCGCAACGCATCTATCGCGCGTTGTCGCTGGCCCTGGGATTTGTTGCCATGGACTGAATCTGTCGCATAGCCAGATTTTCCAAGAGCTTTCATCAAACGCTCAGAGCCGTGTTTAGTTCGTGCAAAAACAATGGCTGCATCGTCTCGATGTTCGGCTAGCTTCTCAATCAGGAATTCGGTTTTTGCGACACCAGCTACGAAATGGACTTCTTGTGTAATCTTATCGGCCACTTCACCAGGACGTGATACTGCGACCCGTTCTGGATTTTTAAGATACGTATCGGCAAGCTCGCTCATATGCTTTGGCATTGTTGCTGAAAATAGCATAGTTTGTCGCTCTTTGGCCAACAGAGGTGCAATCTGACGTAAAGCGTGGATGAATCCCAAATCCAACATTTGGTCGGCTTCATCGAGCACTAAGAATTGCGTCTGTGACAGTTCAACAGCTTTGCGTTCTATCAAATCGATTAGGCGGCCCGGTGTGGCGATCAGCAAATCTGTGCCCCGGGCCAGTCGGTTGATCTGTGAGCTGATGGACATGCCACCGACGACCAGGCCAACTTTAATATGTGTGCCTTGGGAGTAGGCTGATAGATTATCTTTGATCTGACCTGCCAGCTCACGGGTTGGGGCCAAGATCAAACCGCGTACTGATTTTGGTGTGGGCTTGCTTCCCACTTTCAGCAAATGGTTCATGATAGGTAGACCGAAGGCCGCGGTTTTACCGGTACCGGTCTGCGCGAGGCCCATCACATCACGCCCTGCGAGGGCGTGTGGAATGGCTTGGACTTGGATTGGTGTTGGATCAACGATGCCCTGTGCGGTCAGTTGTTCCACAAGGCGAGGCATTAAGCCCAGTTCTTCAAACGTCATAATTTATCCCTTGCGCCGAAAAGCGCATAGTTGGCGGATCACTTCGATCATTTGGGCAGGATTGCCCTTTGACTGTAACGCGCATCCCCAAGGCTAAAGCTTGGGTTCGGTCAGGTCAAAGTGCTGCGTAAGCAGTCAGAATTGCCAACCGGACAAGGCCGCAGGTAAGCGTTGATCCGTCTGAAGTCAATCCCGGCTGGGTTGGGTATCTAAAGTGGACTTAACAGTGTGAGAGTTGTGCCACCAAATTTCCGAGTGTCTTCAACAACGAAGCCTTTAGGCGTCATGATAGTAACCTCTTCAAACACTATAAGAGTATCTGGTGTGATCCAGCCATGCTCGAGTGCGTTTACTAAGGCGCGCTGACCCAGTGATTTGCCATAGGGTGGATCAAGGAACACTAAATCGCAGGGAGTGCCGTGGCTTAGCTTGGTTGCGTCCTGTGTCAGTAACGTGCTGCGATCAGAAGCTTTTAGCAGGGCGATGTTTTGCTGGATTAGCTTTTGGCCTATCCGGCCATTTTCAACAAAAGTGGCATGCTGTGCGCCGCGTGACAGGGCCTCTAACCCCAAAGCACCAGTGCCGGCAAATAGATCTAGCACCATAAGGCCCTTAAAGTTCAACCAGTTTTGCAATATGTTAAACAGGCTTTCGCGCACTCGGTCGGTAGTCGGACGCAGGTGAGCGCCTAAGTCGCCCTGGCCCACGTCGGCCAACCTTAGTCCACGATTTTTGCCAGAAATTATTCTCACCCTTGCAGGAGCACTTTGAGGTCGCTTTGCGGATCAGCTGCGATGGTGGGATCTGCGGATTTGCCCGCCTCAATAAGTCTCTTGGCCACCATATAGGCGCGTGGATCATTCATAGCGTCTACCGCCAGCAAAGTACCAGACTTGTAATACCAATGCGATCGCGCGGTACCGGTATCGCGTACCGTAACATCTGTGAAGCCAGTGTTCAGACCGGCGATTTGCAATTTTATGCTGTATTGATCAGACCAAA
>Ga0209502_10001683_pt1 | contig 19619 bp, 20 predicted proteins | sample ArcticOcean_MG_C_10_FD_187442 | JGI IMG/M metagenome (GOLD analysis project Ga0209502, IMG submission 187442) | Marine microbial communities from western Arctic Ocean - ArcticOcean_MG_CB11_90 (SPAdes) (version 2) | ecosystem: Environmental > Aquatic > Marine > Oceanic | place: Arctic Ocean... | reverse complement strand
CCCGTCTTTCGCTCTATTCTACAAAAATATACCAATGCAGAAGTGGTGGAATTGGTAGACACGTTGGACTTAAAATCCAATGGGCAGTAATGCCCGTGCGGGTTCAAGTCCCGCCTTCTGTACTAAAAGCCTTTACAAGATTTCTTGTAAAGGCTTTTTTATTTTAGAATGCTTCAATAAATCAATCTAAATTTAGAAAATAACATATTATTCATTTTCTAAAAAAAACAAAAAAACCATCGACATCGATGGTTTTTTTATAAATAAAAGAAGGGTTTAATTTTTTTCAGTTGTAGAAGAAATTACTTTCATTAAAGGTCTCATTTCCCATTTTGATTTTTCAATTTTATCAAAAGGTAATCCTTTCATTACACCTTCTCCTGCAAGATGTCTCATTGCATTTGCTAAAGTATCATACGAATCATAAAACATAACCGATGAATAGTCTTGGCCTTGAGGGGTTATTTTAGTTGCCATTCCCCATCCTACCATTCCATGATCATCCATATTTTTCTTAAAATGCGGGATTACATATTTTTCAGCACTCGCTATAACTGCATCTACATCATCTGGTGAAGTGAAATTAAGAATTACGTATGCTGCTGGTCCTGTATTAGGAATAGTCATTTGCATTTTATAGGTATAACTTCTGTCGTACTTATATTTAGAACTATCGCTAAATAATACATCTGGTTTTATACCTACTACTTTTTCTGATTGACTCCACCAAGCATTTTCATTAGCAGCTATTTCAATAGTTGGATATGCATTTACCCATATAAAGTTATAATCATCTGGCCCCACATTGGTATTTTGCATTAAAACCCACCCCAATAACTTACCATTATTTACTGCATCTTGAGCAATTTTTTTACTATAATTCATTTCTACATTAAGAAATTGTTCTATGTCATTTTGTTCAACTTTTACGGGACTAAATACAACTATTTGAGCAAGTAAAATGTTAACACTAAACATAGCAATTAGAGAACTTAATAGATTTTTTTTCATGGTTATATTAATTTAATGATTAAAAACAAAACTACAAAATTAGTTTTAATTTGCAATTAATTTTGTAGTTTTGATTCATTATAAATCTTATAACTAACTAAATTATTATGATGAAAAATCTATTTACTTTTTTGCTATTAACCGTTTCTTTCGCATTATTTGCTCAGAACGTAGTCAATATTACTTATGTGACTGTTCCAAGACAGGATTCAGAAACTTTTCTTGAATTACATAAGAAGTTTACAAATTTATCTCTTGGTGAAGAGCGTGTTCTTGTTAACTCAGGAATGTTTGCTCATGCTTTTGCAGGAGATTATACCTATGCAATCTATGATTTTTACAACTCAGCAGAGGATCTAGTTATAGATGCAGATATTAGCAATAAAATTCTTGATCAAAATATTAAAGCAATGAACTTAGAAGAAGAAGCTCAAACTAAAATGCAAGAAGAGTATATGAGTTATCTAGGAATGTACATAGAAGGTCATTCAGATCAAATTAGAACTTTTGAAGGCTTGGAAAAATTAGGTTTTGAAAGTGAGGGTATGGACTGGTCTACCAAAAAAGTAGTTGTTCTTAGTAAGTACAGTACTAAATGGGGTGGAAATAAAGACTTTACAGAAGGGTTAATTTCTGGAAGTTTAAAAGATAACAAAGACAGTGGGAAAACAGTAGCTATGTATGCAAGTAGACATTTGTACGGTACTGGAATGGATTGGCATTCATATATGTTTTACGAAACTTGGTCAGATTTTGCCGCCTTTGAGGAAGGTAGTTATGGGGCGCCAATGGATGAAGCAGCAAATAAATACTGGTCTTCTGTTACTTCTCATGAAGATGAGATTTTAATGTGGATTGGTGGTATAGACGAAAAAACAAAATTATTTTACTACGCAAAATAATTTGACAGTAGTCATTAAACGTTAGATACTTAAAAAACCTTAGCACCATTGCTAAGGTTTTTTCTTATAATGTAATTTGTCTATTAATTTGTTGATCTAAAGATATAAATGTCTCTGTTCTAGATACGCCTTTTATTCGTTGAATATCATTATTAAGTAAGTACATAAGGTCTTCGTTATTTTTACTTAAAATCTTAATTAAGATAGCCCAATTACCTGTTGTATAATGACTTTCAACTACTTCAGGAATTTGTTTTAGTTTCTTTATAGCTGAAGAATACATGGCAGCAGACTCTAAAAAAATACCTACAAATGCAGTGGTAGTGTACCCTAACGCTTTAGGGTTTAAAATTAATCTTGAGCCAGCCATTAAATCAGAACCTTCTAATTTCCGTAAACGTTGATGAATGGCAGCTCCAGAAATACCTACCTCCCTTGCAATGGCCAAAATAGGTGTTCTAGCATCTTCAACAAGTCTTTTGATAATAATTTTATCTATACCATCAATTTTAATTTTAGAAGCCATAGTGTTGTGTATTAGTTTAATATGTAAGTATCAAATATAAAAAAAAGGAAGTACATTCTGTATGTTCTTCCTTTTAATTGTTTTTTATAAGTAGTATGCCTTATTTAGGGTTCATTTCGAAACTTTCCATAAATTTAGTAGTATAATTTCCAACAATATAATCTGGATGATCCATTAATTGCCTGTGAAAAGGAATGGTGGTTTTTACACCTTCAATTATAAATTCATCTAAAGCCCTTTTCATCTTATTAATAGCTTCTTCTCTAGTTTGAGCCGTTACAATAAGTTTGGCAATCATAGAATCATAATTTGGAGGAATCATATACCCTGAATACACGTGAGTATCTAGACGAATTCCATGACCTCCAGGAGCATGAAAAGTAGTTATTTTACCTGGTGAAGGTCTGAAATTATGATAAGGGTCTTCTGCATTTATTCTACATTCTATAGAATGTAGTTTTGGTAAGTAGTTTTTTCCTGAGATAGGAACACCTGCTGCAACTAAGATTTGTTCTCTAATTAAATCATAATTGATAACTTCTTCTGTAATTGGGTGCTCTACTTGAATTCTTGTATTCATCTCCATAAAGTAGAAGTTTCTGTGCTTATCAACTAAAAACTCAACAGTACCAGCGCCTTCATATTTAATATATTCTGCAGCCTTTACGGAAGCTTCTCCCATTTTATCTCTTAATTCATCGGTCATAAAAGGAGAAGGAGTTTCTTCAGTTAATTTTTGATGACGTCTTTGAACAGAACAATCTCTTTCCGATAAATGACATGCTTTACCAAAAGAGTCTCCTATAATTTGAATTTCAATATGTCTTGGTTCTTCAATTAGTTTCTCTAAATACATGGCATCATTTCCAAAAGATGCTTTTGCTTCTTGACGGGCCGAGTCCCAAGCATCTTGAAGCTCTTCAGCTTTCCAAACAGCCCTCATCCCTTTCCCACCACCACCAGCAGTAGCTTTAAGCATTACGGGATATCCTGCCTCTGTTGCTAGTTTTTCACATTCTTGAAAATCTTTTAAAATTCCTTCAGAACCTGGTATACAAGGAACTCCTGCAGAAATCATGGTTGATTTTGCCGAAGCTTTGTCTCCCATTTTATCAATCATTTCTCCAGTGGCTCCAATAAATTTTATTTCATGTTCTTCACATAACTTAGAGAATTTTGCATTTTCAGATAAGAACCCGTATCCAGGATGAATTGCATCTGCATTTGTAATCTCTGCCGCCGCAATAATATTAGACATTTTTAAATAAGAATCTACACTTGGAGGAGGGCCAATACAAACAGCCTCATCAGCAAATTTTACATGTAAGCTTTCTGCATCTGCTGTAGAATAAACAGCCACAGTTTTTATTCCCATTTCCTTACAGGTTCTAATCACTCTTAAAGCAATTTCCCCTCTATTGGCAATCAATATTTTTTTAAACATAATTGTATCGTTTTATTCTTAACGTTATAGGATTATAATGAAATCTTTTAACTAAAAAATTAAGAAGGATCTACTAAAAATAAAGGTTGATCAAACTCTACTGGAGATGAATCGTCTATAAGAATTTTTACAATGGTACCAGAAACTTCAGATTCAATTTCATTGAAAAGTTTCATTGCTTCAATTATACATACAGTATCACCAACATTAATGACGCTTCCAACTTCTACAAATAATGGTTTTTCTGGAGATGGTTTTCTGTATAAAGTACCAATAATTGGTGATTTGATAGTGACATATTTAGAGTCATCTGCCAAATCATTAGTAGTTGTATTTTTGCTAGTTTCACTAGGCATCTCAACTGGAGCAGCTTGTAAAACTTGAGGAGCTGCCATTATTGGAGCTGGTTGTGAGTAAGTAACTTCAGTTCTTTCTGAACCAGTCTTAATGGTGATTTTTATATCTTCCATTTCTAACTTAACTTCACTAGCGCCTGATTTAGCAACAAATTTGATAAGATTTTGAATTTCTTTAATATCCATTACACTTAGTTTTAGTTGTTTTATTTTATGAATTATAAGCCCATTTTAAATAGATAGCCCCCCATGTGAAGCCTCCACCAAACGCGGCAAATATTAAATTATCTCCTTTTTTTAATAGATGTTCATAATCTGCAAGAAGCAGCGGTAAGGTTGCTGAAGTAGTGTTCCCATATTTATGAATGTTCATCATTACTTTAGCAGCATCTAGGTTTACTCTTTTAGCTGTTGCTTCAATAATTCTTTTATTGGCTTGGTGCGGAACTAACCAACTAATATCATCATTAGTAAGCTGGTTTCTAGTCAGCATTTTTTCTGCAACATCTGCCATATTAGAAACAGCAAACTTGAAAACAGTTTTTCCTTCTTGATGTACAAAGTGTTGTCCGTTTTTTAATGTATCTGTTGAAGCAGGAAGAATAGATCCTCCAGCTTCTATTTTTAAGAATTCTCTTCCAGAACCATCACTTCTTAAGTATTCATCTTGTAATCCCATACCGTCTGAATTTGGTTCAAAAAGAACAGCACCTGCACCATCTCCAAAAATAATACAAGTTGCTCTGTCTGTATAATCAATAACAGAAGACATTTTATCAGCTCCTATTAGTAATACTTTTTTATATCTTCCAGACTCTATATACGAGGCTGCTGTAGACATACCATATAAAAAACTTGAGCATGCTGCTTGTAAATCATAGGCAAATGCATTTGTAGCTCCTATTTCTGTTGCAGTAAAAACAGCGGTGGATGCAACAGGCATATCGGGTGTTGCTGTTGCAACAATAACCATGTCTATTTCCTTTGCGTCTATATTAGATTTTTCTAGTAAATCTTTGGCTGCTCTTACAGCCATAAAAGAAGTCCCTTGGTTGGGCTCTTTTAATATTCTTCTTTCTTTGATTCCTGTTCTTGAAGTAATCCAGTCATCATTAGTTTCAACAAGAGTTGCAAGTTCGTTATTGGTTAAAATGTAATCAGGAAGATATTTCCCAACTGCTGAAATAGCTGCAGTTATTTTTGACATATGATAACTTGTTATAAGGAGGATTTTTGATGTTTATTTACTTCCTTCAATCGGTTGACTAAAGTAGTAAAAATTATTTTAGTTTTTTTCAATAAAACACGTCAAAAAAATGATTTTTTGATCAAAAACACAAAAAAACCCTCCAAAAGAGGGCTTTTTTGTGTTTTTGGAGTAAAAAACTATACTTCTGTTGCTGCTGATTCTAATACTATTTGACCTCTATAGTATAACTTTCCTTCATGCCAATGAGCTCTGTGATATAAATGAGCTTCTCCTGTGGTTGGATCTACTGCTATTTGTTGGTCAGAAGCTTTATAATGTGTTCTCCTTTTATCTCTTCTAGTTTTAGATATTTTTCTTTTAGGATGTGCCATTTTATGTGTTTTTTTCTGTGATTAAACTTTTTAATTTATCCCACCTTGGGTCTGTACTTTCTTCATTTTCTGAAGATTTATTTTCTTTTATCTCTAATTCTTTTAATTTAGTTAAAGCTTCTGAATTCATAGTACCGTCAAGTACTTTTGGATGAACTTTTTTTGTTGGAACAGAAAGTATTATTAATTCGTATATAAATTGACTAATATCTATCTCATGATATTCATTAGGGATAATTACCATATCATCATCATCATCATTATATTCTGGCCCAAATTTAACAACTAAAGGTAAATTACCTTTAACTTCTTGTTCATATGGTTCTAGTGAGGTGTCACAATCTACGTTTACATATCCATTTAAATTAAAGTTTAATTCAAAAAAAGTTGTTTTTTTGTCAAAAACTAATGAAATATGTAAAGCACTGCTATTAAACTCATCAAAACCGAAAGCTTCAAAGAACGTATTTTCAATATCATAACTAAATAAATGCTTTCCTTGCTTTAATCCTATAAAAGGAATAATAAATTGTTTCAAGTTTGACATTATAAGCTAATGAATTTGAGCGGGCAAATATAATAAAATGTTTTAATTAATTATTGTTTTTTACATCAAAATGTGGACTGTTTTTTAGGTCTTAAAACATTTTGCGTGAGTTCTTTATACTCATTTCTGTTTTTAAATATTTTAATCCCTGTAAAAACGGCTTCTTTAAAAGAATCTGAGTTTGCTTTTCCTTTACCTGCAATGTCAAAAGCAGTTCCATGATCTGGAGAAGTTCTTATGTGATTTAGACCAGCGGTGAAGTTAACTCCGTTGCCAAAAGTTAGTGCCTTAAAAGGTGCTAAACCTTGGTCATGATACATTGCTAGCACTCCGTCAAATTGTTTGTAGGCTTTAGATCCAAAGAATCCATCAGCAGCATAGGGGCCGTAAACCAAGATTCCACTTTCATTAATTGAGCTAATGGTAGGTTTAATCAGTTGATTTTCTTCCTGTCCAATAACACCATTATCTCCAGAATGAGGATTTAAGCCTAGGATAGCTATCTTAGGTTTGTTGATGTTGAAATCTTGTTTTAATGATTGATTAAGTATGGAAACTTTTCGTTCAATAAGTTCAGGAGTAATGGTTTCTGCTATTTTAGAGATTGGAATATGACCAGTGATAAGACCAATTTTTAAAAAATCATTCATCAAAATCATTAAACTCTCTCCTTCTAGATTACTTTCTAAAAATTCTGTATGACCTGAAAAATTAAATTCATCAGATTGAATTGTTTCTTTATTAATTGGAGCAGTAACAAGTATATCGATTCCACCATCTTTTAATGATTTGGTAGCATCATTAAGTGATTTAAACGCATATTTACCACCATCTTTGGTAGCGTTTCCAATTTCTAATTTTACATCTTCTTCCCAAATTTTCAATAGGTTTATTTCACCATCTTTAATTTGTTGAATAGAATTAATTTCATGAACATTGGTTTCTATATTTAAAATTTTCTTGTGAATAGAAAGAATTTTAGAACTCCCAAATAAGACCGGTGTACAAAATTCTAACATTCTTTTATCTTCAAATGTTTTTAAGACAACTTCAATTCCAACACCATTTATATCTCCTAATGAGATTCCTACTACTATTTTATCTTTTTTTTTCATATCTAAAAGTTAATATGTCTATTTTTGTACATAGCAAAAGTAACTAAATTTATATACATGTTTACTGGAATTATTGAGACATTAGGACGCGTTGAAAAGATAGAAAAAGATAGAGAAAATATTAATTTCACAATTCAAACAAATATCACACATGAGTTAAAGATAGATCAAAGTATTGCTCACAACGGTGTCTGTCTAACTGTGGTGGCAATTTCTGGCAAAAACTATGTTGTTACAGCCATAAAGGAAACCTTAGATAAAACTAATTTGGGACACTTGTCCGAAAATGATCTGCTAAATATAGAACGAGCAATGAAGTTAGGTGATAGATTGGATGGTCATATTGTTCAAGGTCACGTAGATCAAACTGCTGTATGTACAGAGGTTTTAGAAAATGATGGAAGTTGGATATTTACTTTTGGATATGATTCAAATGCAAACAATATAACCATTGAAAAAGGTTCTGTAACAGTAAATGGAGTAAGTCTTACAGTCGTAGATTCTAAAAAAAACCAGTTTAGCGTTGCCATTATACCGTATACATACACCCATACAGGGTTCTCTAAATTTAAAAAAGGAACTATTGTAAACTTAGAATTCGATGTTATTGGTAAATATGTAGCAAGGCTACATGAACTTAAAAGTTAATTTTTAAGTTTTTTTACTCCATAAGCTATACCTGCCATCAATAAAAATAATAGACCACCGTCTATCGGTAAACCTGGTGGTGTTGGCGCCATGTTTTGTGTTGGTGTTGGTGGGTGGTTTTGAGCAATCATAATTAGGGGGAATAATAGTAATAGGATTAACGAGGCTAATTTTTTCATTTTTTCCTAAATTAGGGTTTAGAATTATTGAATTGTAAAGATATGAATAATTTTGTTAAATGTAACTATTTAAGTGGACCCAGAAGGGCTCGAACCTTCGACCCCCTGATTATGAGTCAGGTGCTCTAACCAACTGAGCTATGGGTCCAAATAACAGTTTGCAAATGTAATGTTTTTTTATAATTTTAAACATCAATAATTTAAAATTTATTTATCTCTAGCCATTAAAAAAGAGCCAAATTCTGTAAGTTTTTCCTTATTTAATTTGCTCATATTCATTTTCTCTAACAAATTAAAAGCTAAGGATGTATAATCGTGTATTAGTTGTTGAATTAAAGATGGAATTTCATATTTTTCAAAGATTCTCTTTACCTCATCTATTTTAATAGAATTATCTTCTAATTTTTGATTGTAAAAAAAAGCTAATTTTTGTTTGTCATCATCAATTGATAGCTCCATAGCTTTTAGGTACAAATATGTTTTTTTATTTTCAATAATATCACCTCCAACCTGTTTTCCAAATGTTTCAGGGTTTCCAAAAGTATCAAGATAGTCATCCTGTAATTGAAAAGCTAGTCCAAGATTTAAACCATATTCATAGAGTAAATTGGCATTTTTTTCTGAGGACTCTGCTACAATAGCCCCCATCTTTAAGGCAGCAGCAACTAATACAGATGTTTTTAAACGAATCATGTTTAGATATTCATCTATAGTGACATCATTCCTCGTTTCAAAATCAATATCTAATTGTTGACCATCACAAACTTCTAAAGCAGTTTTACTAAATAATATCGCCAATTTTTGAAATATTTCTGGAGTATAATTTTCAAAATATTGATAAGCTAAAATTAACATAGCATCACCAGAAAGAATTCCTCTATTTAAATCCCATTTTTCATGAACAGTCTTTTTACCTCTTCTTAGAGGAGCATCATCCATTATATCGTCATGTACAAGGGTGAAGTTGTGAAATACCTCCACTGCTAAAGCAGCTGGGAAAGCCTTTTTATAATCGCCTGATAAAATATCAGCAGCCATTAAAGTTAAAATAGGTCGAATACGTTTTCCCGAAAGTTGTATAATATAATCAATTGGTTCATAGAGGTTTTTGGGCTCTCTGATCCATTTTTTTTTATCAAGATACTGTTGAAATTCCTTTTGATATGATGTTAAATCCAAAGTTTGTAAAAGTTTTTACAAAAATAAGATTAAAGATTTATTTTAATGTTAAGAATGTTAAAAAATCATTAAACTTTGGAAACTATTTTTGTTTCTAAAGTTTCCTGTGTAAATTTGTATTTTATTATTATGAAAGAAAAAATATTATACAATGCAACAGAAATGTTCTTGAACATTGGTTTCAAGAGTATCACAATGGATGATATTGCCTCTAATACTGGTATTTCAAAGAAAACAATTTACGCTCATTTTAGTAACAAAATAGAATTAGTTGAGGCTGTTACTCTTAATATGTTTGACGTTATTAAAAAAGGTGTAGCTATTATACACGCTCAAGAACAAAATCCAATTATTGAATTATTTGAAATAAAAAGATTTGTTATGGAGCATTTAAAAGATGAAAAATCGTCTCCACAGTACCAACTCCAAAAATATTATCCAAAAATTTACAAAACTCTTAAGCAAAAACAATTTATGGTGTTGCAAGAACTCATAAAAGAAAATCTTGAGAAAGGGATAGCACAAAAATTATTTAGAGAAACCATTGATATTGATTTTATAGCAAGAATTTATATTCATGGCTTAGTTGGTATTAAGGATAAAGACATTTTTCCTTTACATAATTATTCAATGGATGTCTTAAGTACCAATCATTTAGAATATCATCTAAGAGGAATATCAACAAAAAGTGGAATACAAGAATTAGAAAAACAATTATAAAATTTATTAATGAAAAAGTATTTACTAATTATTACCACCCTATTTTTTGGTTTTTCGAGCTATGCTCAAAAAACCAAGATGGTCCTATCTTTAGATGAAGCAATTCAAATTGCATTAAAAAATAGTTACAATACAAAAGCATCTAAAAATAATGTGTTATCTGCCAAAGAAACTGTTTGGGAAACAACTGCAACCGGTTTGCCTCAAATAAGCGCCAGTATAAATTATCAAAATTTCATAAAACAGCCTGTTTCTCTTTTGCCAGCAGCAGCTTTTGATAATACTGCTTCTCTTGTAGAAACTGTTGAAGATTATTTTGATATCCAACCTAATAGAGATCCAGCATCACCAGAAGGGTTTATACCTGTTGTTTTTGGAACACAGCAAAATATAAATGCTTCTGTTACCCTAACTCAATTGTTGTTTGATGGTTCTTATTTGGTAGGGCTACAAGCATCTAGAGCCTATTTGAAAATTTCTGAACAAGCAAATAAAAAAACCGAATTGTTAACTAGAGAAGCTGTTGTTAATGCCTACGGAAGTGTTTTAGTGACTGAAAAAAGTATTGCTATTTTAGAAGGGAATCTTACTGTTTTAGAAAAAAACTTACAGGATGCCAAAAAGATTTATGAAAATGGTTTTAATGAGCAAGAAGATGTAGAGCAGTTAGAAATTACTTTTGGAACCTTAAAAAATCAGTTACATAATATGCAAAGAATGAAAGTAATTGCATATCAAATGCTAAATCTTTCTATAGGAGTTTCTGTAAACACTCCGGTTATCTTAAGCGATAGTTTAGATTCTTTGGCAAAAACTAATATTAATTTGGGGCTTATTTCAGAGCCATTTAATTTGTCTAATCACATAGATTTAAAAATCGCAGAAAACGATAGAGAATCTAAAAGGTTAATGATGCAACTCGAAAAAAGTAAAGCTTTACCAAGTTTGTCTGCTTTTGTAAACTACGGTAAGCAAGCTTTTTCAGATACATTTACTTTTTTTAGAGGAAATCAACAATGGTTTGATTCATCGTTAATGGGTGTTAGTTTAAACGTTCCTATTTTTAGTAGTTTAGGTAGAAGAGCCAAAACAGCACAAGCTAGAATAGCCCTAGAAACTTCAGATATTAGATTAGAAGAGACCAAACAGCGCTTAAGTTTACTTGCCGAAAAAGCAAAAAATGAATATCAATTAAGTATTGAAAATTATACTACAGCAAAAAGAAATGTTGAGCTGTCTGAACGTATTGAAAAAAAGCAACGAATCAAGTTTTTTGAAGGAATTTCTTCAAGTTTTGATTTATTGCAAGCTCAAAATCAATTATATACTCAGCAACAAAATTATGTGCAATCTATGTTAGAAGTAATTGCTAAAAAAGCTGCTTTAGAAACCGCATTAAACATTCCAATTAAATAAAAAAATATCATGAAAAATATATACTTATTATTCTTGTCTGCTATTATTTTTAACTCTTGTAGCAACAAAACAGCTCTCTCAGTAGACGAAATTCTAGCAACTAATGATGTAGTGAAAATCTCATCAAAAAAATTAGAAATTGACACAGAGTTAGAGAGATTAACTACTAGTTTAAACAAATTAAACAGCAAGCTAAATAGTTTAAACAAAGACAAAAACACACCCTTAATTACTACCTTTAAAGCTAAAGAGCAAGTGTTTGACCATTTTATAGAATTGCAAGGAAATGTTCAAACAAAACAAAATGTTTTGGTGTATCCAGAAATGCCTGGTATTTTAAAAAAGGTATTTGTAAAAGAAGGGCAGCAAGTTGTGAAAGACCAACTTTTAGCAATAATTGATGACGGAGGTTTATCTCAACAAGTCTTGCTTCTGGAAGCAAACGAACAATTAGCAAAGACAACTTTTGAGCGTCAAAAAAGATTATGGGATCAGAAGATTGGATCAGAAATGCAGTTTTTACAAGCAAAAACATCTTATAATTCTCAAAAAAGTGCCACAAACCAACTGAAACAACAGTTAGGGAAGTTTACAATTAACGCTCCATTTTCTGGAATAATAGATGATGTATTTAAAGAAAAAGGAACTGTTGTTGCACCAGGACAAGGAGCTGAAATTTTTAGAATTATAAATCTTTCTGATATGTACATAGAAACAGATGTTCCAGAAAATTACATTACCAGCATTACTAAAGATAAAATGGTAGAAGTTAATTTTCCAATACTTGGAGAAACGTTTAATTCTACAATTAGACAGGTTGGAAACTTTATAAACCCAAGTAACAGATCTTTTAAAATAGAAGTTGGTGTTTCTAATTTAGAAGGAAAAATAAAACCAAACTTAACGGCAAAATTAAAATTGAACGATTATACAAACCAACATGCAATTCTAATTCCGCAATCAATTATTTCAGAAAATGCAAAAGGAGAACAGTTTATTTACATTGTAAAAGACAAAAAAGAAAACAATTTAGCTGTTGCAGAAAGATTGGTTATTGAAACAGGCAAAACACAAGGAGATTTTATTGAAGTAACAAAAAACCTCACTTCAGATACAGAGATTATTATGGAAGGTGCACGAAGTGTGAATAATGGACAGCTTGTAAAAGTGATCAATAAAAACTAATTAAAAAATGGCTAAAATTAACAAACAAATAGACAAAGAGTTTAAGCTATCTTCTTGGGCAATAAATAATAAAACTACTATTTATGTTTTAATGTTTCTATTTCTCTATCTAGGGATCTCGTCATATTTTACAATGCCAAGAGAGAATTTTCCGGAAATAAGCGAAACAAAAATTTACATTAGTTCTGTATATCCTGGAAATACCGCAGAAGATATTGAGAAACTCATTACAAACCCGCTTGAAGATAAATTGAAATCGATAAGTAATGTTGTTGAAATTACTTCAACATCACAGGAAGACTATTCTATTATTACGGTAGAGTTTGATGAGAGTATTGCCGTTGATAAAGCGAAACAAAAGGTTAAAGATGAAATAGATCAAGAAACGGCAGGTGAAGATTGGCCAACATTTAATGGGGCAAAAGTAACACCGAATGTTTTTGAATTAAGCATGTCTGAAGAGGTGCCTATTTTAAATATTAATATTTCTGGAAATTACCCAGTTTCTAAATTAAAAGAATATGGAGAGTATTTACAGGATGAAATAGAGGATTTATCTGAAATTAAGAAAGTAGATATTCGTGGGGCACAAGACAAAGAAATAGAGGTCGCTGTAGATATTTATAAAATGATGGCAGCAAAAGTTAGTTTTGATGATATTACTAATGCTATTAATCGTGGAAATGTAACCATGTCTGCAGGAAATTTTATTACTAGCCAACAAAGACGAACCATTAGAATTATTGGTGAAATTAACTCGCCTAATGACCTGCTTGATTTTGTAATAAAGTCAGAAAAAGGAAATTCAATTTATTTAAAAGATGTTGCAAAAATTTCTTTCAAAGACAAAGACAAAACAACTTATGCTAGAGAAAAAGGAGCTGCAGTTGTGATGTTAGATGTTAAAAAAAGAGGTGGGCAGAATATGGTTGATGCTGCAGATAAAGTTGGGGAAATTGTAGCAAAAGCTAAGAAAAATAATTTTCCCCAAGATTTAGAAGTAACTATCACAAATGATCAATCACCTAAAACAATTGGTCAAGTAGACGACTTGGTTAATAACATCATTTTTGGTGTTATTTTAGTAGTGATTGTTCTCATGTTTTTTCTTGGATTTAAAAATGCGATTTTCGTTGGTTTTGCAATACCAATGTCTATGTTTATGTCTTTGATGATTTTAGGAGCATTAGGGTACACTTTAAATACTATGGTGCTATTTGGTTTAATTATGGGACTTGGGATGTTGGTAGATAACGGGATTGTGGTGGTAGAGAATGTCTATAGATTGATGGATGAAGAAGGTATGACAAGAACTGAAGCTGCTAAGAAAGGAATTGGAGAAATTGCTTTTCCTATTATTATTTCTACCGCTACCACCGTGGCAGCATTTATTCCTTTAGGTCTTTGGCCGGGAATTATGGGCCAGTTTATGGTGATTTTACCAATTACATTGTCTATTGTTTTGGGATCTTCTCTGTTTGTTGCAATTTTCTTTAATTCGGTACTAGTTTCTCAGTTTATGAGTGTGGAAGACAAGGACATGCCATTAAAAAATATTGTAAGATTAACGAGTATTATGTTAGTTGTTGGTTTGCTTATATTTTTCTTGGGAGGAGATTATAAGGTTGTTGGAACTTTAATCATATTTATTGCGATTATGTTCTGGGTGTATAGACTTGTCTTAAGAAAAGCAGCAAATTATTTTCAGAAAAACACACTCGTATTTCTTGAGAATTGGTACGAAAGACAATTAAAAAGAGCCTTATCTGGTTGGAGACCCTATGTCTTGGTGGTAGCCACTTTTGTTCTTTTAGTTGCTGCATTTACCGGTTTTGGGTGGTCTTTAAAAGAGGAAAGAACTAAAGTAGAGTTCTTTCCAGACAATAAGCCCAATCAGATTATTGTGTATATAGAATACCCTCAAGGTACTGACATTGAAAAAACAAATGAAATCACTAGAGAAATTGAGCAAAAAGTTTTCAAAGTTTTGAACCAAAAAATGTATACTGATGATGGCTATAATTTTTTAGTAGAAAGTACAGTTTCTCAGGTTGGTGAAGGTGCTGGAAATCCAGAAAAAGATGGAGGCTCTTCTGCAGAAATGCCACATAGAGGGAAAATTACTGCCTCTATGCGTGAATTCAAATATAGAAGAGGTGAGGATAGTGAGATGTTACGGCAAAAAGTTCAAACAGCATTAGTTGGTATTTATCCTGGAGTTTTAATTTCTGTTGAAAAAGACGCAAATGGTCCTCCAGCTGGATCTCCAATTAACATTGAACTTAATGGAGACAATTATGAAGAATTAATTTTAACTGCAGAAAGAATGCGAGATTATTTAAATACGCAAAGTATTTCTGGAGTAGATGAATTAAAAATTGATGTTAATAAATCTAAACCTGGAATGCAGGTGCTAGTAGATAGAAAAAAAGCAGGCGAATTAGGAGTTTCTACAGGGCAAGTTGGCCAACAACTAAGAGCTGCCATCTTTGGAAATAAAGCAGGTATTTATAAAGAAAATGGCGAAGATTATGATATCTATGTTCGTTTTAACAAAGATGACAGGTATAATAAAAGCGCCATATTTAATCAGAAAATTACATTTAGAGATCAGGCAACCGGTAAAATTAAAGAGATCCCTGTTTCTGCAGTTGCCTCTCAAATGAACAGTTCTGGCTTTAGTGCTATTAAACATAAAAACGTTAAAAGGGTTGTAACGGTTTATTCTGCACTTTCGCCAGGAGAAACAGATGCAGGTGCGGTAGTTGCAAGAATTGAGAACTCTATGAAAAATTTTAATGATTTTCCAACAGGAGTTAAAATAGATTATACAGGTCAAATTGAAGAGGAGAAAAAACAAATGAATTTTTTGGTAGGTGCATTTATTACAGGCTTACTGTTAATTTTCTTTATTTTAATTATTCAATTTAACTCAGTTTCAAAACCAGGAATAATCATGTTGGCCATCTTTTTAAGTTTGATTGGTGTTTTTGGTGGTTTGGTAATCTCTGGAGCTCCTTTTGTAATCATGATGACTATGGTAGGTATTATTGCTTTGGCTGGCATTGTGGTAAACAATGGTGTGGTATTATTAGATTATACAGAATTATTAATTAGTAGAAGAAAATTACAAGATGGTGTGTCTGAATCAGAATATTTACCTCTAGATAGTTTGTATGAAACAGTAGTAAAAGCAGGAAAAGCAAGATTGCGTCCTGTTTTATTAACGGCTATTACTACCATTTTAGGGTTAATACCCTTAGCTATTGGTTTAAACATAAATTTCTTTACATTATTTAGCGATTTTGACGCAAATATTTACATGGGTGGAGACAATGTTGTTTTCTGGGGCCCTTTAGCCAAAACAGTTATTTATGGCTTATTAATAGCAACATTCCTAACATTAATTGTAGTACCAATTTTATTTTATCTTATAACTAAGTTTAAAATGAGGTTAAAAGGATTGCTTAAAACAACCTGAGAAATTACTGCATAGTTAAAAAAAAACAACACTTAAAAGAGGATGCAATCACGTAGGTTTCATCCTCTTTTTGTATTTTCGAGATAATGATTCAAAACAAGAAATCTTTTACAGTAGATGAGCTCCAAAAAAAAATGGAGTATTACTGTGTATATCAAGACAGATGTCATCAAGAGGTAGAAAGAAAAATGACCGAATATCAATTAATTCCTGAAGCTAAAGAAAAGATTTTATTACACTTAATGCAGCATAATTTTTTAAATGAAGAACGATTTTCTAAAAGCTTTGCTCGAGGAAAATTTAGAATCAAAAATTGGGGAAAACAACGAATAGTAAGAGAATTGAAGTTTAAAAACATTTCTACTTATAATATAAAAACTGCTTTAAAAGAGATTGATGAACAAGATTACTTACAAACTATCTTTAAAATAACTGAGAATAGAAATAATAGTATTATTGAAAAAAATAGTCATAAAAGAAAAAAAAAGCTGATAGATTTTCTTTTGAGAAAAGGATTTGAATATGATTTAATTTTTAAGACTGTAAATGAGATTATTACTACTTAGTTAAATTTTTTAAAAAAATAGTTTCTTTTTCTTTTTTAAGATGTATGACATCATCAACAGCCTCATTTGGTATAGTAACAGAAAGCACATAATGCTTTATTTTTAAGGTGTCGTTTTCTAATTTAATAACTCCAGACCCTCTGCAAATTCCCATCCAAGTATCTAATAATTCATCAAACCAAATAAAATCCCCAGATTTATTAGTATAAATGTGACGTTCTAAAGGTTTAAAATCCCAAGCTTTTCCGTCATCAAAATATGGTTTGCTAAAGTCTTGAAATTTATTTTTGGTCCAGTTTTCGGAAGCGTCTGTTCCTATAAACACAGAAATACTATCCATTTTAGAAAAATAATTTTCAAAATTTGCTTCAGAAGCAGCTTTGTGCCAATCGTTCAAAAACACCTCAACATTTTCGATGATTTTTTTGTCTAAAGATGTTGTAGAACTAGTTTTCTCTTTACAAGAATCAAAAACAAGTAGTGTTAAAAACACAATGACAAATTGTTTAATTATCTTTCTTTTTAGCATCTTTTTTTAGTTTTTTGGCACTATTTCTTTTCTCTTTTAAAAGTTCTTCCTCAAGTAATATCATCTTTTGAGGTCTTTTAAAAAATTTACTTTTTGAGTCTTTTTTTCTGATTTTCTTTGAACCTCTCTTTTTTTTCAGAATTTCAAATTTAGGAATATCTGAATCTATTTTTAAATTTTCAGGAGTTTCTCTTTTGAAATTAAAATCTATTACATCTTCCTCTAAATCTCGTTGTTTAAGGATGGTATTTATCTTAGAGTTAATGGATGAAAACGCATGTAAAACCTTTGCTACCTGATTGTTTACTTCAACTGGTTTTATGGCAGGAATGGAAGACATATCATACAGTCTTAAGGTTTCATTGTACAATAAATTTATACGTGCTTTAAAAGCAGGAGTTTCTAGAAATTGAGGTTTAATACTATCGTTAAGACTTTTAGTAATGTCATTTAATTCTCTAGAATTATTTAATGCATCATTGGGTGAAATAGAGTTGTATTGTTGTAAAAAAATAGCTAGATCTTCATACTCTTTCCAGGTATCAATATCTAGTTGAAATTTTGATTGAATCCTAGCCAGCTGATCGTGTTTTTTTACACGACTAGACTCAGGTTTTTCAATTTCCTTTGTTGCATCTGTTTTCTTGTTATTACAAGAGCTAATTAATAAAATAAATACACAATAATAAATAAACTTCATAGATCCTATATCAGTCCTTAAAAATACACAAAATCCATTAAAAATGGTGGGATATAATAAAACTGTATTTTCTTAATTTTTTTACAGATACTTTAAATAATTGTTTTTAAACAATTGTTTTTTATGAATAGCTAAATTATTTACCTTTGATTTTATGAAAAACATAAAATTAGCATGAGTCAAATTATTCTTGTATTAGGTGCTAGCGGGCAAATTGGTGGTGAATTAACAGAAAAACTTCGCGCTATTTATGGAAGTACTCATGTAATTGCATCAGATATCAGAAATGGGGATTCTTTGTTAATGAGTTCTGGCCCTTTTGAAATTATTGATGCAACAGATAAAGAAGCCATCTTAACTGTTGTAAAAAAGTATGGAGTTACTCAAATATACCTTCTTGCGGCCATGCTTTCTGCAACTGGAGAAAAATACCCTAAAAAAGCTTGGGATTTAAATATGACATCTTTACTAGCGGTATTAGATATTGCAAAAGAAAAATACATCAGTCAGGTCTATTGGCCAAGCTCTATTGCTGCATTTGGACCAACAAGCCCTAAGATTAATACACCTCAAAAAACCATTATGGAGCCCTCTACTGTTTATGGTATTAGTAAGTTATCTGGAGAATTTTGGTGTAATTATTATCATGAAAAATATGATGTAGATGTGAGAAGTTTGCGATATCCTGGAATTATTAGCTGGAAAACAAAGCCTGGGGGAGGAACCACAGATTATGCAGTTGATATATTTTTTAAAGCTGTTGAACAAGGGAGTTTTGAATGCTTTTTACATGAAGACACACGCTTACCTATGATGTATATGGAAGATGCTGTAAATGCCACAATTCAAATCATGCAAGCAACACCTAAAGATATTACGATTAGAACTTCTTATAATTTATCTGCGATGGATATTACGCCAAAAGAATTATCTGAAGAAATTAAACAAACCATCCCAAATTTTACCATTAACTATCGTCCTGACTCTAGACAAAAAATTGCAGATAGCTGGCCACAAAGTATAGATGATACCAAGGCAAGAAAAGATTGGAATTGGTCTCATAAATTTACGCTTTCTTCAATGACAAAAGATATTCTAAAAAATTTACAAGCTCAGAAAGTTAAGAATTAAAAACAAATGTAAGGTTGTTTCTAATTGCACGTCTAAAAATTTCAAACCATAGAAATTTTATGAAAAAAAGAATAGAAGAAGGGTTGCAAAAAGGTGTTTCTTATGTATCATATAGAACATTAATAAGCGACCTTCTAGCATCTGGAAAATCTAGCGGAGCTATTCAATCGGAAGCATTACTAAATTATAGTAAGTTGAATGATAAAAGAATGAAACGTTTAGATAAAACTAGCAAACTTACCCAAGAAACTGTTGTTGCACTAAAAAGCATAGATGCCCCGGTTACTTGGCTGGTTCTTACAGAAGGGTGGTGTGGTGATGCTGCACAATCACTGCCCGTTATCAATAAAATTGCAAGTGAAAGTACTCAGATTACTTTAAAAATTATATTAAGAGATGATCA